>Ga0224528_1001197_pt1 | contig 17724 bp, 12 predicted proteins | sample CBST25metaG_2_FD_179888 | JGI IMG/M metagenome (GOLD analysis project Ga0224528, IMG submission 179888) | Peat soil microbial communities from Stordalen Mire, Sweden - C.B.S.T25 | ecosystem: Environmental > Terrestrial > Soil > Wetlands > Peat | place: Sweden: Norrbotten County, Stordalen Mire...
CGAGTACATTCAACGTTTCTACGACGCGAAGCGCGGCGATATTGTGCTGAATCCATTGGATGCCCGTTGTCCTTATTGGGGACCGGCGGACGAGCTGCGTTTCAACGCCGAGGCTGACGCCATCGCGGCCTCTCTCTACCAGCCGACGACCGATCAGAAAGATGAATTCTTCCACGAAACGCCCGCCCAAATCTTTGCCCATCTGCTCAAGATGGGGCCGACGCCGCACGAGCTGGCGGCCTGGATGGCCAGCGCGAAAGAGATTGAATCGCGGGTCAAGGGCACCGAGATGGAACACTATATCGGCGAAAAAGCCGGGCCGCAGAGGATGGGCGTTCTGTCTTCCCTTGGATTAGTGGCCAAGAGTCTTCGCATTCTTCCGACGCTGGAGCAGACCGGCGGCAACGTATGGACCGCCACCGAATGGGCCGAGCATCGCCAGGGTTGGATATTCATTACCAGTCGGCCGGCGGAGCGGGTAACACTCAGGCCTTTGCACTCACTTTGGATCGATTTGCTGGTTATGCGTTTGATGACGACGCCTATGCAAGGGCAAAAAAAGGTCTGGTTTGTGATTGATGAGCTAGCCAGCTTGCAGCGGCTTCCCCAGCTCCACACCGCCATTACCGAGAACCGGAAAAGTCAAAATCCGCTTGTGCTGGGGTTACAGGGAAAGTCTCAGGCTGAGACCATCTATGGTCACTTGGCGGAGGTGATGCTTTCACAGGCGGCGACCAAAATCTTTCTCCGTACTTCGGAGCCGAACGCCTCCGAATGGATATCCAAGGGAATAGGCAAAGTGGAGATCGAGCGTCTGAAAGAGACGAAATTCGATGGCTCGCGCTCGGGGAAGAACTTCACCTTGGATCGGCAGATTGAGCCGCTTGTGATGGACTCTGAGATCCAGGGATTACCAGACAAGCACGCATATCTGAAGTTGGGAAATTACGTCACGCAATTCGAGTTCGACTACCTCGATTTGCCGAAGTATACGCCCGAATTCCTTCCTCGAAAAATCGACGGAGACCGACTCATCTTCAGTCCGAAGACGATGCGACCTCAAATTCAAAAGCCCGAGCCAGCGCCCCAGGTGTCGGCCTCAGCAGAGGCGGAAGCGACGTTGCCCAGAGAGGAAGAAGCCGCCGAGGCCGAGGCAGGGAATCGGCCTGTATCTCTTCCGGTTTCCGCGCCGGTCCAGCTCAGTTTCGATCAGCTCTTGCCACAGCAGGAAGACGAAGAAGTGGCCGCGATACCGACAGAGGCCGCCGCGATTGCGGCGCATCCAGACGAGGGTGTCAACGACGACGAGTACGAAGACGAAGACCAGCAGGCGCAGATTGAGAACAGCCTGGTCGAGGGGGTTTACTAACCCATGCTGACCATCTCCGCACCACTCAGCTCCGGCCAGGCGCAGAGCTATCACAAACTGGAATTCACCTCCGGAAGCCAGAACTATTACCAGCAGGGCGATACCGTTCAGGGTGAATGGCAGGGGCTGCTTGCCCAGAAGTTCGGCTTGGCGGGAGCTGTAAGCGCGGCGGATTTTACCCATCTGACCGAGGGGATTCACCCGTCCACCGGCGAGCAGATGGTGAAGCATAAGACTGCTCAGGAGTACGCCAAGGCAGATGGCACGACGACCAAAGCCGTCGAGCACCGGGCCGGGTGGGATGCGACATTCTCCGCGCCAAAGTCGGTATCTCTGACGGCCCTGGTCGGCGGCGATGAGCGGGTGAGGGAGGCGCATCGCGCCGCCGTGACCACTGCGTTGAATGAGCTGGAGAGGTACACCCAGGCGCGGATCGGCGGCAACCATCCAGCCGAGACGACCGGCAGATTCATAGCGGCCAAGTTCGAACATGATACTGCCCGCCCGGTGGACGGCTACGCCGCGCCCCAACTTCACACTCATGCGGTCATTTTTAATGTGACCGAGCGTGAAGACGGATCGACCCGAGCGGTTCAGCCCAAGAGCTTCTTCGATTCGCAGAACTATGCAACGGCGGTTTATCAATCTGAATTGACCTACCGGCTCCGCAATCTTGGCTACGAGATCGAGCGCGGAAAGAGCGGAGCGCCGGAGATCAAGGGCTATTCGCAGCAGTATCTTGACGCTTCAAGCCTCCGCGCCCAGCAGATACGCGAGCAGTTGGAAAAGTCTGGATACAGCAATGCGAAGGCGGCGCAGATAGCGGCGCTTGCGACCCGCGACAGCAAGCAAATTCGGACCCCGGAGGAGGTGCTAGCAGCACATAAACAGATGGCCGAGGCATTCGGTAATCAGGCCGAGAAGGTGGTTGCCGAGGCCCGCGAACGCGCCCAAAAGCAGGAGCGGAGGCCGGAAGAATCGGAGAAGGCAAGGGAAGCGGTTGCCTATGCGCGGGCCAGCAACTTTGAGCGCGAGGCAGTCACCGACGAGCGTATTCTGATGCGCGATGCGCTCCGGCGCGGCATGGGCGAGACGACCTACGCGCATGTGCGGGCCGAACTGGACGCCCGCATCGGGCGCGGAGAATTCCGGCAGGTAGAGGGCCAGAAGCACGCTACCGGGCGCAGTTTCACCACGCCTGAAACCATCGCTCACGAACGGGCAAATGTCGCTCATGTGATGAGCGGTCAGAACACCATCGAACCCATGATGACGGCGACGCAGGCCACAGCCCAGGCCGATACCCGTGCCTTCTTGAACCAGGCGCAGCGCGGCGTAGTGCTGGAGGTTCTGACCTCTCCCGACCGCATTCATGGCCTTCAGGGACTTGCCGGAACCGGCAAGACGACGGCTCTTGAGACTATCCGCGAGGGTGCCGAGCGCAGCGGTTATGCGGTCGAGGGCTTCGCGCCGACCTCACGGGCGGCTGGCCAGCTCCGCGAGGCGGGCATCAGCGCAACCACCTTGCAGAGCTTTCTTGTCAGGGGAGGGAAGGAGCAGTCGAAGGCCGATTCCACCGAGAAGCATCTATACATGCTCGACGAGTCCAGCCTGGCCAGTTCCCGGCAGATGCGCGACTTTCTGGACAAGATCAGGCCACAGGATCGTGTTCTGGTCATTGGCGATACCAAGCAGCATCAAGGCGTTGATGCGGGCCGACCCTTTCAGCAGATGCAGGATGCAGGGATGCGCACTTCGCACCTCGATCAGATCATGCGGCAGAAGGATGCCGGGCTTCTCAAAGCAGTCGAGCATCTTGCCAAAGACGAGACCGAAATCGGCGTTAAGATGCTGGCCGATCAGGGGCGCATTACCCAGATTACCGACCGCAAAGAGCGCATCGAGGCGATTGCCAAGGACTACGCCGCTAGGCCGGAAAACACAATCATTGTTTCTCCCGACAATCGCGGTCGTCAGCTTATCAACCAAGCGGTGCGCGTCGAGCTACTGGCAAAAGGTGTGCTGGCCAACGATGGGCAGGAATTCAGAACTCTTGCCCATCGTTCGGATATGACAGGAGCGGATCGAGGCTGGGCGGCCAGATACGATGCGGGCGACGTGCTCCAATATACGACCGGCAGTAAAGGGCAGGGGATCAAACGTGGCAGCTTTGCCACTGTGCTTTCCGTCGATGCACGGGCGAACACGATTACGGTAGAACGCGAGGACGGCCAGAGCGTTACCTATGATCCCAAGCGCCTCAAGGGGATCAATGCCTATAAGGAGACTGTTCGCGAGTTTGCCACCGGCGACCGCCTCCAGTTCACCGCGCCCGACAAGCCGCTCGGCATCGCAAACCGCGATCAGGGAACGATTACCAGAATCGATCCCGGCCAACTCACGGTGCGCATGGACGGCAAAGAGGAACGGAGCGTCAGCTTCGATCCGGTCAAAATGCGCAGCTTCGATCACGGCTATGCGGTGACCTCGCACAGCTCACAGGGCCTTACGGCAGGCCGGGTGCTGGTTGAAATCGATTCGGAGACCTCGCGCAATCTCATCAATTCCCGCCTGGCCTACGTTGCCATTTCCCGTGCCTCAGAAGATGCCCGGATCTACACCAATAACGCTGAAATTCTCGGCAAACGGCTGGCGAGCGATATTTCGAAGACCGCAGCGGTCGAGTTTCAGCCGCCGCGGGAGACGGCGGAGCACCGGCAAGAGGTCGAAGCCAGCAAGGTTCAGCTCGCGAGTGATCGGAGCCGGGAGCAAACCGGAGGCGGTGAACGGAAAGAGAACGATCCGGGCCAGCGCAAATCCGAACCGCATTACTCGCCGGTCGAGATGGCGCGGCATCAAGCGCCGTTGCGCACCGCCCTTGCCGACGACGAGGCCCAGCAATTTGTCTGGAAGGCCGAGACCGGCACGATCCAGACCTATCAGCACAGTGAAACCCATCGGAACATTCATATCGATGGAGCCACTGGCCAGTTTTACGACCAGAGCCGGAACCCAATCGGCCAGGATGCGGCGCTCAACCACGCCATGCCTGCGGAATACAGCCACCTGCACAGAGATCAGCACGAATTAGACAACGACCAGGGGCTTGAACTCTAACCACCACAACCGGGCTTTTGCCCATTCAAGGAGCAGAAATGAAAACGCTTTTCTTCTCAGTATTAGCGCTCGCCGCACTTCTTCCCACGCACCTCAACGCGCAGCTTCACGACCGCATTGCTCAAAGAGCCGCTGCATCCGGGCAGGTTCAATATGCCAACGGCGGAACGAGCATCGAGCTTGCATCTTCCTATGATGTGGCATACAGCACGCTCATCGACTACCTCAATAAAGGTGGGGCGACCGTGGAAGATGCGAATAAGGAAATCGGCCATGTGGCGACGGCTTTGGAAATCAGTGGCGGGTACCATCAAACCGGCAAACGCATGACCTTCACCATCCTGAAAACCGCGTCTGAAAAGACTACGATTCGCGTTGCTGTCACCACGCAAAAGCGATACAAAGCCCTATCGACCGACTCTTGGAGCGATCCCAAGGTGGACGACAAGGCGTCGTCAGAGTATGCCGACAAGCTGAAATCCGATCTCTCGGCGGCTTTGTCTGCGAAGAACTGACAAGACAGATGCTCACCGCCTTCGTGGTGCGGGGGGCGGCTTCTTGATACTCAAATATCCGTCGTCGGGGGCGGTGGGAATGTGGGAGACGTCAGCTCCACCGGCGTCTTCCAAGGGCGGTGGCGAAGAGTGGGACAGCTTCTTCGTTCCACACTTTGCACGGCTCCGCCATTTCCACGGCCCTGCATTACCGTTTCCATGCAATCCGAAGCGTGACATTACGTGAGGTATTGAATGAACAAGATCAAGATCAACAAGTACCCTCAACATGATCGGATGGACTTGCAGATCCGCACTGCGGCCTCGGTCGAGTACGACCCAGACCAGTATTTGCACGCATACGTCGAAGATCCACGCTCATCTGAAGGCCGGTACGTGAGCAGCGACTTGATGAAGGAAACCTTCCCTGAGTACGCGGCTTCGAACGAAAGCAGGACGCGATACAACACGCCGCTGCACAACTCGGCTGCCGTGCTCGCTGCCGAGCAATACTCGCGGGTGGTCAGCGACACTTCCCATCCGGAGCGCGACCAGGCCGTCTTTCTGACCGGCGTGCCTGGCGCAGGCAAAACCACAGCGATCATGTATGGCGGTCCATTCCGCAACGATGAACGCGTTATCTATGAAGGACAGCTTTCGCGCTCGGATACAGCCATTCCAAAGATTCAGGAGGCCATCGATGCGGGATTGGTCCCAACCATCGTAGCTATTCACACTCCGCCCGAGGTGGCTCTGGACAATACGTTGAAGCGTTTCGAGATTGAAGGCCGAGGCGCAAGCATCCAGGCGATGGCCCGGATTCAAAGCGAATTGCCCGAGGGGCTGCAAAAGATTCACGAACACTTCGGCGACAGGGTTAACCTTGTGGTGATCGACCGATCCAACGGATTGAACAACAGCATCGGCCTGTCAGGGTGGGAACACCTGAGCAAGCTCCAGGAGGGAAACTATGAACAAATCAGAGAACGACTCAGCTCAGCCCTTGAACAAAAAGCCGACGAAAACAGAATTTCCCTCTCCGCATATCGGCAAGCAGCGGGATTATCGCCCCTCGACAACGGTCAAAGCGCACATATTGAGCATGGTGGACGGGCTGAACAGCTTCAAGGCGGAGGAGAAATAGGACGCGTCCACGGCGAGCAGGCTGTGACCCACACAGAACTGAGCGTTCAAACCCAGGCTACCTCCCTCCGTGCAGAGACCGGCAAATCCGAGCAGGCCATTCCGACGGTTCAGCCAGCCAACATCGATACAAGAAAAGATCACAGCATTGCGGTGGACGATGGCGAATACAGTCTGTCGGTTAGGTGAGAGATCCAGGCCCAACATCATCATGAGTAGCAGAAGTGTTGGGCCTACTCCTTACAGCCTAAAAAATGGATTATTCTTGTGTCATGTCCTGCCCTAAGTACGACGAATTGAGTAACGACATAGCGCGAGCAATGGTGTCCGAAGACATGGCGCGGGGAAGCTCGCCACAGCAGTACCCTCACAACTCAGATAAGAAGCGGCAAGAAGCCATCTATAACGCAGCCCGTGGCGTTCATGAGGTATATGGGCGACGGAATGCGCACATCAGTGATTGTGAGGCGTGCAGGGCGGACGGACGGAAGCCTGAGCAATACGACTCACGCGGGCACTTCTAGGTGTAGCGGCTTGCGAACATAAATGCTCCGGCTCATTGTCCGTGCGGCTTCTATCCAGATTATCTGACGATCAGAAAAATCATCGTGCTAGGAGTAACCGGGCAATGGGCTCGCATTCGGCACCTCGCCAGACGACTTGTTTGGGTGCGATCCTGAATGTTGTCAGAGGCTCTCCCCGCGACAGCTAAATGATTTCCCACTGCTTCGAGTTCGACTTCCGTCGATAAATATCGCGATGAGTGCCGTCGTTATTAGGTATGCTCATGCAGTCTCCACCTTCATCGGAGAACAAGCGCTCAGGTCCAATGATGGGTCCCGGTAAAAAATCAGTCGCTTTTTGGATGGCTTCCTTGTACTTGCCATCCTCGATGCACTTCCAGATGCGGTCTAGTTCGTCATCCGTTCGTTTATCTGCCATAATTCTCCTCTTTCTGGTTGGTTAAATAGTATTGCTACAGATCCTTCAAAGGAAAGTTCCTAACCCGGTTTTCCGTTCCACTGCGCCTCAAATCCATTTTTAGGCAGCACTGCTTGCCGAGCGGTAAGGGGGTTTTGGCAGAAAGCTAGAATCCATTCTGGCTACATGGGCGTTTGCGAGGAGTTACTTTGAACAGAGGAGTATTCTGCTTCCCAGGTCTCAGCCGGTGGTTGTACGCACCGTTGCCGATGTGGGCCTCTCCCGCCACCCGTGTTACGATTTTCGTGGATTGTGAACCAACTTGGAGGGAAACTATGGCCGTACAGTCTTTTGAAGTGGTGGACATTAAGTGCGTTGACGACGGCGATGGCGATCAGGGCCTGAGATTCATCGGGAAGGACAAAATGGTGACTCTCGTTCTGGATAGAGGTTGTGAGGGACACGACAAAGAGATTTGCGAGTTACAGAGAACGATTTGGAATGCTGGTCGTCGCCCCTTCACGATGTTCATTCAAGATATGTAGGAGACCTGGGTTATGAGCCAACAGAAGCCATGTGCAGTCTGCACGGTCTGTAGACACGTGTCGTATAGTCTCAATCTGATCAATGGCCCGTGCGGCCGCACGGTCGGCGGTAAGCGATGCCGTGGTGTCAACGGAAGCAGGCTGAACACAGAAGACTGGGCAGAATGTGACGAGTGTGCAGGGTCCGGCAGCAGCAATGGATCACGATGTGTGAGGTGCGAGGGCGCGGGTTGGGTAGACGCCAGGTCACGTTGACCAAAAAGGTCTGTACCACTGATGTACCATTGCTTGGAGACGAGAGTTTGTGGCGGACGAAAAAGAAAAGCTCGACAATATTGGCGCTTGGCGCATGAAGCCGTGGCAAGGTCGTCTGATCGCGGTGCTTCTTATCCTTGTTGGAGCGGTTCATGCTTTCAAACCAGCTTGGGTGACATTAGATTGGCCTTCTATTGCGCTTATACTGGTTGGCGTTCTCCTGCTTTTCGTACCTCTGGAAGATCTTGGTGCTGTGATTGAGAGCCTGGAATTCGGTAAAACCAAGATCCTTTTCCGCAAGGTCAAGCAATTAGATGAAAGCGTCGAGCGCGCTGTGAACTCGGAAGCCGATGCCGTTCAGCCTCAGGTCGAAACATCTCCTGACCTTGCACCGAATGAGACCGGAGGCCAGGTCGAAGCCGAGGGCCAGCGCTCACCTTGGGGAGACTTTTTTTCCGATCCGCGTAACCGAACGCTGTTCGACACTGACAAGGAGATGATGCTAGTCAGGATCGGCATAGAGATCGAACGGATGCTTGTCCAGCTAGGTCATGACGATTCTCCTTCCAAACGGTCGATTGTATGGAGCCGCACTGTCGGCAGCCTGGCTGAGCAAGGAGTTATCACGCCGCAGATCGCCAAAGCGCTCATGGAATTCCGGGATGTTCGAAATCAACTGATCCATCCTTCCGGCGGGTCCGTGACAGATGCCTTGATTGCGAGTGCGGTTGACAGTGGGATAAAGCTGTTGCGGCTTCTTGCTGGTCTTCGAGATATAAACCACTAGCCTAGAACTGGTGGCCAGCCTAAACATCCGCGAGCCATACTAGATTGAGAGCAAGAAACGAAATGCTTTCCAGGGATTGAGCGTGATAACTATGTCGAACTCGATTCAAAATTTTGTGTCACTGCCTTTTGTTGAGGAAGCATTTCAGCAGTTTGGTCTGAACGGTGGACTTCGTGAGTTGTTCATGGTGGGAGACGCGATTGCGTTCGGCGCACAATCGCTGGAACTCACGGATCAGGAGCGCCACGCAGTCGAAGCTGAGGTCGCGGCGCTAACATTCCATGGCAACCCACGGGTGAAGAGTTGCTGGAACACATACTTCCGGCCAAGGTCATCAGAGGAACAGGCTGACGGAAGCGTGATTCATTGTCCTGATATCCGTCAGCTGGACGTGGCCAGCATTCAACGATGGAAGCAGCGCGTCGAGATCACAAATGATCCTGTCGTAAGGGCTAGATTCGCAGACGCTATATGGGATCTGGAACAGGCTATAACAGGGGGAGGCGCTCGCCCGTTCGAATTTGCCAAGATAGCAGTGAATGCTTACTTACAGGGTGTCTCGGAACAGCGGTTTGGCGTCCCAATTGCCTCTACCTTTCCACTCCACCGCGCATTGATGGTCGCAAGCCAATTAAATGACTCAGATCTCATTCGGACCGTGTCTACGAAAATCCTGGAGTTAGGCGAATCAGCACCGCTTACCAGCATCGGTATCTGGAGCATGCCTTCATCCACATTCCTGGGGATTCGACACATGCCCGCCGATCTCACAAGTTGGATGTTGGATCAGTTGCAAGGGAGATTGGCCGACGCCTCAGCAGCCTCAAACGAATATGCGTGTCATGTCGCGGGATCATCCCTGCTCAAATGTCTAAAGGAAAGGAGCGAGCGTCAACGGGTCGTCAGAGTGGTGGGAGAGGTCCATCGTCGTAACGCGGAGCAATGGACTTCGCTGCGGGCAATCGGGCTTCTACGCTCGATTGCGATCCTTTACGAGCAGGAGGCCCTGCCCGAAGAAGCTAAGGCCCTTCACCTTTATATCGAGCAGAGAGGAGAATCAGCTCATCTGGAAATGAAATCGTTTGAGTACACTATTTCGTTGGATAAGCAGGAAACGGAAAAGCTGATCAATCGGTTGCTCGTCGGCACCGATGCTTATCCCGCGTTGTTTCGGCTCGCTAGCGCCTGCCTTCCCGATCCAGACGCCTTGCGTAAGCTCATCACAGAGTCCAAAGAAGAATCCCTGCTCTCTCGTATGATTCCGCGCAGCTACATTGGTAACAACGGCCTACCTTCCTCACAGATTGGAACACCAGACGATGATCCTGGTGGAAATCTGGTCGAGCTGTTTCGCAAGGATCTTGAGGTCAAGATGATTTACCTCGTCATAGGAATTCGGGCCGCACGGGAAAAGTTCAAGGTCACTCCATCGGAACTCATTGATGAGATGCTCGTTGGCTCGCCTCTCTTTCGCGAAGATCGCCGAGTTTTTTTCGAGCAGGGCTTTGAGGCATACGAGCACGGCGACTATATGAAGGCCGTTCATGTCCTTGTTCCTCAAGTCGAGACCATGATGCGAGAGCTGCTCGGAGTGCTGGGCGTCGCAAAGACGAAGCCTAATCCGGCTCAACCGCACCTCTTTGAGCACAAAAACATGAACGACTTCTTTCGAGAGCCCGAGGTAATCGAATCGGTCGAAGAGAACCTCTATCTCTTTCTCAAGAGCCTTTACATCGATAAGCGGAGTGGCTTCAATCTGAGGAACGATCTCGCCCATGGCCTCGTCGAGATTGGAGACTGTAGCGAACAAACTGCCAGTCTTATCATCCAGAGCATCATTCTGCTCTCGATGCCTAATCCGACTGAGGTTTACGTCTCTCGCGAGGAGGCAAGCGAGCTGGCGGACTAGGGTCGTTAGATCGCCACGCCGCAGCTTTGTTTCTTAGAGGGGTCAGCTCACGAAACGGAAAAATCGTACGCTAGGGAATATGTCATATTGGAGTATACTCCAACGAGACAATCCAATGAATACTGAAAATCGTAACAATAGAGTCCAATTTATGTTATTGTGACGGTATGACACGGAAAGTCATAGGGTCTAAAAAGACGGTTTGCACTCCCCAGACCCCTCCAATAAAAGGGAAAGGGCAAATTGTCGGCTATGTGCGGGTCAGTTCGGTCGATCAGAACGAAGTTCGTCAACTCGACGGCTTGGATCTCGATAAGACATACACCGACAAGGCTTCAGGTAAGGACACCAAGCGTCCGCAGCTCCGGCAAATGTTGGAGTTTGTTCGCGAGGGCGATACCGTCATCTGTCATAGCCTCGACAGGCTTGCTCGCAACCTTGACGACCTGCGTAAAATCGTCAGTGACCTGACGAGGCGCGGAGTATGCGTCCAGTTCGTCAAAGAAAACCTTACCTTTTCCGGCGATGATTCGCCCATGTCCAACTTGCTGCTCAGTGTCATGGGCGCTTTTGCGCAGTTCGAGCGCGAGTTGATCCGCGAGCGGCAGCGCGAGGGCATTGCGCTGGCCAAGAAGCGCGGCGCATATAAAGGCCGCAAGCACGCGCTCAGTCCGGACCAGGTGCAGCAACTTCGTGTGGCCGTTCAGCAGCGGACCTACTCCAAAACCGAGTTGGCGCGTCAATTCGGCATAGCCCGGTACACGCTCTATAGATATTTGGAGACCCAAGAGGCTGGACAGTGAAGTCCAGACGCATGAGCAGGCAACGGACCTTGTGCTGCCCTTGCGGGCGGACGGACATTCTTGCGCTCGGACTCTGCGGCACCTGCTACACCCTGAAGCGGCAGGATGCGGAATACTTCGGCGGGTTGCGCGAGCAGGTACTTGAACGCGATGGCTATGCTTGTCGCGTTTGCGGAGCACCGGGCAGGACCAAGCGGTCTATTATTGTGCATCATCGCAAGCCGGGCGTTTCCACCTTGCCGCTGATGATCTCGCTTTGCCCAGCCTGCCACGCAAAAGTTGAGCGTCTGCAGACCGTCCTAGATCCGTTGCCGCTGTCGCCGCTGCTGTTGGAATTGTGGCGCGAGAAGCACCCAGACGCCGTTGAGCAGTTGGGCTTTGCCTTCAGCACTGACGAAAAAGTGCCTGTTCTACTTCACTTTTTTGAGAAGCAATAGGAGAGGGCGCACACCCCCCAGAATGAACTTTGTCTTGGCAGTGGCGGGGCTATCATGCAGTGCGGTCAGCGTGGCCGTTGCGCCCTTCGGGTTTCTGAAGTGACCCAAAATGAGGTGGGGGTAACGATTGGGCTTCAGGAGATGTTGACCAAAAGCGCAAAAGAGCAGGGTGTTTCCTTACACTGTAGAAGTGAATACAGTTCAATATGAATGATTTCAGTCTTCAGCAAAGCAGTTTTTTTGCGCATCGCATTACCCTTGAAGGGCTTGGCGAGAACACCCTTTCACAGTCGCTATCGACGGCGCGTGTGGACATGAACCCGCATCAGGTCGATGCAGCCCTGTTTGCTCTGGCATCCCCCCTTTCCAAGGGAGTCATTCTCGCTGACGAGGTTGGTCTGGGAAAGACCATCGAGGCAAGCCTCGTCATTGCCCAACGCTGGGCTGAGCGCCGCCGCCGCATCCTCCTGATTGTCCCGGCTTCTTTGCGCAAGCAGTGGAGCCAGGAGCTTATCGAGAAGTTTTCGCTGCCATCTGTCATTGTCGAGAGCAAAACCTACAAACAGGCCAGAAAGGCCGGAGTTTCATGGCCATTCGAGCAGGCCGACAAGATCACCATCACCTCATACGAGTTTGCGGCTATAAAGGCCGAAGACATCGCTCATGGCAGATGGGATCTTATTGTTTTTGATGAGGCTCACCGGCTTCGGAATGTGTACAAGCAGGGCACAGCGGTACGCGCCCAACGCCTCCGCGATGCGAGTAGACAGTTCTTCAAGGTTCTTCTGACTGCCACACCCCTGCAAAACTCCCTTATGGAGCTTTATGGTCTGGTATCCGTAATTGATGAACATTTCTTTGGCGACCAAGGGGCGTTCCGCAGTGCTTATGTGAATAGCGGCACTGCAAACACAGGTCTGCTATTTCTGCGCAAGCGCCTTGAAACCATTTGCAAAAGGACACTCCGCCGTCAGGTACAGCAGACCGGCCTTATCAAGTACACCGAGCGGTGCCCGTGTACGATTTCTTTTGAGCCGGGCGACGACGAGATTCAGCTTTACAGCGGGGTTTCGGCTTATCTGCAACGACCAGGAACCATCGGTTTTGGAGACCGGCCAAACGCATTGGTCACGCTGGTAGTCCGCAAGATTCTTGGCTCTTCGACATTCGCCGTTGCCGAGACGCTAGCCCGGATCATTGAGCGCCTAAAGGACAAGCAGCCGCCATCCATCGAGAGTCTGGTCGATTATGACGTGATCGACGAGGAGGCCGAGGAGCTGGAGGAAGAGGAAGAGCCTTTCGAGCAAATTCTCATCGATCCGGTGAAGCTGGCCGAGGAGATCGACGAGCTGGAGGGCTACCGCGCCCTTGCTCTCAAGATTGGGAAGAACGCCAAAGGCCATGAGTTGGTTAGTGCGCTTCCCCAGGCCATGCAGCAGATCGTCGAGAAGGGTGGACAGCGGAAGGCGGTCATCTTCACCGAATCCGTCCGTACCCAGGCATACCTTGCCGATCTCCTCACCGCCAGCGGCTATGCCGACGATATTGTTTTGTTGAATGGGCAGAACAGTGATCCATCCAGCCAGGCGCTTTATCGTAGCTGGCTTGCCCGACACCGCGAGACTGATGCGATCTCCGGCTCGAAAACAGCTGATATGAAGGCCGCTGTGGTCGAGGCTTTCCGCGATAGCAAGGCCGTATTGATTGCGACTGAATCCGGGGCCGAGGGCATCAACCTTCAGTTTTGCTCTCTGGTTATCAACTATGACTTGCCTTGGAACCCGCAGCGCGTCGAGCAGCGCATAGGCCGCTGTCATCGTTACGGTCAGAAGATCGACGTGACCGTGGTCAACTTTCTCAATCTCAAGAATCGAGCCGAGCAACGGGTATTCGAGCTTCTCAGCGAGAAGTTCATGCTGTTTCGAGGAGTGTTCGGAGCCAGCGACGAAGTGCTTGGGGTGATCGAGCGGGGCGTGGACATCGAGCGGCGCATTTTGGAGATTGTGCAGAGCGCCCGCAATGAGGACGAAGTAAATGCGGCTTTCGACAAACTCCAGGCCGACTTGCAAGACCAGATCAGCGAACAGGTGTTGGATGCTCGCAACCGGCTGCTGGAGAGCGTCGATGAGCAGGTAATCCGCCAGCTCAAAACGAGAGACGGCGAAATCCGTCAGTCTCTCTCGGAGTTTGAACTCTCGCTGCTACTGATTGCGAAAGCCGAGTTGCCAGACGCCATCTTCCATGCCGACGACAAGCGGAGATTCGATTATCAGGGGCAGACCTTTACAACAGAGTGGCCCCTTGCCGATGACCGAGGCTGGCAGTTTTTCCGTTTGACCGAGGGAACGCTTGCGCCTCGATTGATTGAGGGCGCCAAAGCGCGCGCCTTCAATGTCGTCAACCATCTCCGCTTTGACCTTACTGCCTATCCGGGAAGGATGGGCGATGTAGAGCTTTTGAAGGGAACCACCGGCTGGGCGCGTGTGGCGAAGCTGCGCCTTGTGACCCCGGCACTAACACGGGAACACCTCGTTATATCTGTCCTGCCCGATAACGGCCAGGACGTTCACCCGGACACGATCGAGCGCCTTATGGCGGTTCCGGCCACCATAGCGGAGACAGACTGCCCGGCCCCAGAGCAGGACTTGGCAGTCATCGAAACCCGCCGTCGGCAGGAACTCTTTGACCAGGCCGAGCAGCAGAATGCTGCATGGCTCGATGATGAGAGCGAAAAGCTGGATGCCTATGCCGATGACCTTGAAAAATCCTTTGAAACCGAACTGAAGGGCGTCGAGGCCGAGATCAAGGCTGCCAAGAAGGCATTGAGAGGATCTAGCCTGCCTATGGCCGAGAAGTTGGCTGAAAAACGCCGTGTCAGCGCCATGGAAGGTCGCCGGGATAAGCTGAAATCAGACTTCTTCGAGCGCCGAGCCGCGATCCGGGTTGAGGTCGAGTCTATGCTTGACCGCATTCAGGAAAGCCTCAAACTCGTACCGACCATGACCCCGCTGTTTACCATCCGCTGGGAGGTGGCATGAGGCCACAACCGAAAACACTCAGGGCAATTGCCCGGTCCACCTTTCAATGCCAACAGAAACGAAAGACCAGAAAGTCTCATCATGAAATCTAAGCAGCGCCTCGAATTGACGTGGATTGGCAAGGATAAGCGGCCCAAGCTAGAGCCGCGTATCCTGCTGGAAGACCCAACGAAGAGCTATCACGCGAAGGCGCGGGTCACAACGAATGACATTTTCGACAACCGGCTCATCTTTGGCGACAACCTTCTCGCGCTAAAGGCGCTGGAGCAGGAGTTCACCGGCAAGGTGAAGTGCGTCTACATTGATCCACCGTTCAACACGGGAGAAATGTTCGACCATTATGAAGATGGAGTCGAGCATTCGTTGTGGCTTTCGCAGATGCGCGACCGCCTTATCATCCTTCGCAGCTTACTCGCGGAAGACGGGACGTTATTCGTTCACATTGACGACAATGAACTAGGCTATCTTATAGTCCTTCTTGATGAGATATTCGGACGTTCGAACCGCCTGTACACTGTGACTTTCAAGCAAGGGTCTGCGACTGGGCACAAGGCCATAAATCCAGGTTGCGTAAGCACCACGAACTATGTCCTCATCTACGCGAGAGACAAGGTGGCGTGGAAGCCAAATCGCATATTTACTGGTCGTGATAGAGACTCGCGATACGGACAGTTCATTGTTAATATCGACGCTCCCTATAAAAATTGGAGGATTATCACACTGGCCAAGGCTTTTGCTGAACATCTTGGAATTCCAGATAAAGAGGCCAGGAAAATAATCAAAGATGATGCCGAGCAGATTGAGAAATTTGTTTTGCAGTTTTCGAAGAATGTCATTCGTACTGCTCGACCAGATTATGACGCTGTCAGCGAAGCAGCGCGTGAGAAGATCGACGCTTCAAAGGCTGCACCTACATCAATTCTGAAGCTGGGCCGAGCAGAACATTCGGATATGTATTTTAAGAATGGAGAGAGACTTCTTTTTTACTCAGATAAGCTCAAGCTGGTCGATGGAGAATATGTGGCTGGAGAGCCACTCACAACATTGTGGGACGACATCTTGTCTAATAATCTTCACAATGAAGGAGGAATAGATTTTCCGAAAGGAAAGAAGCCAGAAGCTCTGATAAAGCGTTGCATCGAACTCTCGACTATGCGTGACGATCTAGTCCTCGATTCCTTCGCCGGCTCTGGTACTACTGGCGCAGTTGCTCACAAAATGGGTCGTCGTTGGATCATGGTCGAATTGGGAGACCACTGTGATACTCACGTTATCCCACGTATGAAGAGAGTGATTGATGGCGATGACCTCAGCGGCATTACGGAAGCTGCGGGCTGGAAGGGTGGCGGCGGCTTCCGGTACTACCACCTTGCCCCGTCCCTTTTGGAAAAGGACCGCTGGGGCAATTGGGTCATTGCCAAGGACTACAACGCCGCCATGCTTGCCGAGGCCGTCTGCAAGCTCATGGGCTTTACCTATGCGCCCAGTGACAGCCTGTACTGGATACATGGCTATTCCTCCGAGACGGATTCCATCTATGTGACCACGCAGAGCCTCACCCATGAGCAGCTCGCCGCCATCTCCGATGAAGTGGGCGAGAACAGAAGCCTGCTTGTTTGCTGCAAGGCATTTCGCGCCAACCCGGATGCCTTTCCGAACCTCACCGTCAAGAAAATCCCCCAGGCAGTGCTACGCAAATGCGAATGGGGCAAGGATGATTACAGCTTGAAAGTCGAGAACCTACCCATGTCGGCACCGGCTCCAGAGGCCAAACCAGCACGGCACGCAAAGACTTCCACTGTTCAGCCAAACCTCTTTTCGGAGGAGATTTAAGCAATGGCAAACCGTGAAGTCCGCACCCTCATTCAACGCCTGTCGCTTCGATCTCCGCAGGCAACCTCGCTTGAGATTCTGGCTGAAGTTCTCGACACCATTACCTTGGAGAAGGGCGGCGATCCGGCTACCGCGTTGGAGCTGATCCACTCCCTTTATCCGAGCGTGACCAATTTCGAGCGGGAGTTTCCTTCGCTGTGTTTTGCCTTGGCAACGGGCGTAGGAAAGACCCGGTTGATGGGCGCGTTCATCGCTTATCTATACCTCACCGGGAAGAGCCGCAACTTCTTCGTGCTGGCCCCGAACAAGACCATTTACGACAAGCTCATCGGCGATTTTACGCCCGAAAGCCCGAAATACGTCTTCCGGGGTATTGCCGAGTTCGCTGAGAATCAGCCCGCAATTATCACCGTTGAAAACTACAAATCCGGCATTGGTATCCGCCTTGAAGGAGGCCGTTCCAGTACCCTGTTTGGCGGTGATATTCATGTGAACATCTTCAATATCGACATCATCAACAAGGAAGAGGGGCCACGGGGTAAGCCGCAGATGAAGGCGCTCCAGGAGACCATCGGCGAGAGCTATTACAGCTATCTTTCCAAGCTTGACGACTTGGTTTTGTTGATGGATGAGGCGCATCGCTACCGCGCCAGCGCGGGAGCCAAGGCGATCAACGGCCTGAACCCGATCCTTGGTTTGGAACTGACCGCTACACCCAAGACCGTTGGCAGCAATTCCGTAGACTTTTGCAATGTCATCTATCGTTACAGTCTGGGTGAGGCGATGGCAGACGGCTTCGTAAAGGAACCCGCCGTTGCCACACGGAAGGACTTTGACCCTCATTCGGTATCGTCTGAGAAGCTGGAGCAGATCAAACTTGAGGACGCCGTTCACTACCACGACCATGTTTCGGTCGAGTTGGACCGCTATCACCGCGTCACCGGCAAGCCGAAGATTCACCCCTTCATTCTTGTTGTAGCTCAGGAAACCGACCACGCCGGCCGCCTACGCTCCTATATCGAGTCTGAGGAATTCTTCAAAGGCCGCTTCAGGGGCCTTTGAAGAATTCCTCA
>Ga0224528_1001200_pt1 | contig 17705 bp, 13 predicted proteins | sample CBST25metaG_2_FD_179888 | JGI IMG/M metagenome (GOLD analysis project Ga0224528, IMG submission 179888) | Peat soil microbial communities from Stordalen Mire, Sweden - C.B.S.T25 | ecosystem: Environmental > Terrestrial > Soil > Wetlands > Peat | place: Sweden: Norrbotten County, Stordalen Mire...
TCTGAATACTTATGTTGCGTCAGTAGCGCCGCGAAGGTGCATGGTTACTGGACTCGACGCTGCTACGCAACATAATTATCAACGCAACATAATGCAGATTATGCTGCGCGCAACATAAGACCACGAACTATTACATCGCAGCGAGCGCCGCACCCTCACCACCAAAACGGTACGAGAGACAGAGGCCGAATCTATTGCCTTCATCGTCAGCCGTGCCGTGGGCCTCAACACCGGCACCGCGAGCAGCGACTATGTGGCCATGTATGGCGGAAATGTCGAGTTACTCGCGGAGTCACTTGCCGTTATCCAGCAAGCCTCCGCAACCATTCTTGACGCGCTTTTTGCCGAAGAGCCGGAAGCCGAACTGGAAAAGGCCAGCTAACTACACCGAGAGCGGGTGCGCATATCCGTACCCGCTCACCAACTTCATTTCAACCATGAGAGGAGAAATCGCTATGACGAACGCATCCGAGTATCGCAACCTTCCACTTGCAAGCCTTACCGAGTCGGCCAACAACCCCCGCAGGAGTTTTGACGAGGCCGCTCTTAATGAATTAGCCGAGTCGATTAAAACTCAAGGCATTCTTGCGCCGCTGGTCGTGCGGCCTGTCGGCCAGCATTTCGAGATAGTCGCCGGAGCGCGCCGCTATCGCGCAGCGCATCTGGCCGGACTTGAAACCGCGCCCGTTCGCATCGTCGAATTGACCGATGCCCAGGCACTCGAAACCAGTATCGTCGAAAATCTCCAGCGCCGCGATGTGCATCCACTCGACGAGGCACAGGGCTTCGCCGCGTTGATGCGGCTTGAAGAACCGAAGTACAGCATCGAACAGATAGGAGCCAAGGTTGGCAAGAATCCTGTATACGTGGCCGCTCGATTGAGATTGGTAGAACTTGCCCCCGCTGTCGTCGAAGCCTTTGCCAAGGATGAAATCGGCGTTGGCCACGCGCTCTTGCTGGCCAAGTTGCAACCGGAGCAACAGGAAGAAGCACTCGCCGCTTGCTATCAGGAGCAGTATGGCGGCACCAACAAAACCAAGCGAATCCTTTTGCCCGTTCGCCAGCTTCAACAGTGGATTGAGCACAACATTATGTTGGAGCTTGCATCCGCACCGTTTTCAAAAGAAGACGCGCACCTTGTACCAGAGGCGGGAGCTTGCCTTGATTGCCCCAAGCGCACCGGACACAACACGTTGCTCTTTGCTGAAATCGGATCAGGTCAGCCTGATAGCTGCTCCGATCCAAAATGCTACGCGGCAAAGGTCGAAGCACATATCCGACAGAGCATCGCAGCGAAACCGAAGTTGGTACAGATCAGCACCGCCTACGGAGCGCAAAAGGACGGCAGCGCAGTGGTCCCGCGCAACAAGTATGTCGAGATTCGCACCGAGAAGCCAACCAACCCTAAGCAGCGCGACTGGCCAGAGTACAAGACGTGCAAGTTCACCACCGAAGCCATCGTCACCGAAGGCAGCGAGAAGGGTGAGTTGCGCCGCGTTTGCGCGAATCCAGAATGCCCCGTGCATCAAGCACGGAAGCAACCGAACACCGCCGATGCTGTCATCAAGGCCGAGCAGGAGCAGCGCCGCCACGAGGAAACCATCGCACAAACAACCGGCTTGCGCGTGTTGAGCGCCATTGTCGATGCAGTACCCGTGCGCCTGATGAAACGCGACCTGCTGTTTGTGGTTGAGCATCTAGTCACCATGCTGGACGAGCGCCGTCTTGCCATCGTTCTTCGCCAACATGGCATCGGCAAAGCAAAGGCCACCGCCGCCGATGCACAGGCAAAGTTGCTGGCAGCTTTCATCCGCAAAGCCGACGAGTCCACACTGGGGCGTCTGCTCGTGGAAATCGTCATTCTTCACTCAACCCACTCGCCAACCGACTCCGGCAAGGTGCTCAAAGAAGCCGCCGACCTGTACAAAGTAGACGTAAATGCCATCACAACCAAGGTCAAGCAGGAGTTCGCCGCAAAGGACAAGGCAAAAGCCGTCAAGAAGGTTACGGCAAAGCCATCAGTAAAGGCAGTCAAGGGAGCCAGGGCGGCGTAGTCCCAACCAGCCACCGGCGGAGCCTACACCTCAGGCTCCGCTATTTTTTCTCTCCTGCACGTCTTCCCACCCTCATTCGCTCTCCCGCCTTAGCGGGAGGACATCTCTGGCCCACCCGACGTGCATGAACGCACCGTTTCGCGGCGCGCTTCAGATTGTGAAAATGGGACACGACACTGCCTGCCGCGTCTAACGCAAGAGATATTCTAGGCTGTTCTTTCGATCCTCCCAATCCGGCATGATCGTTGAGAGGAGACTACGCCATTCCTTCCCATGATCTTGGTGGAACGCGTGCGTAAGCTCGTGACAGATCACGTAATCGATCAGCATTGGGCTAGCCCGGACCAGATCCACATTAAGGACAATCCGACCTCTCCGAGTGTAACTTCCCCAACGCTTAGACATTCGTCGAACAATCAGCGTTGGTCTGCCCATCCCTTTCCGGGAAAATGGCGGAAACATCGCATCAAGTCGATCACTGAATACACTCCGTGCGGTGATCGCATATAAGGACTCAATGATGCGTTTGCAGTAGACTTGATCATCTTCATGCGGGACAAGAACATGCATTCTTGTCCCTTCTATGCGCACTTGAGGATTCTCACTTTTCTCAATTGACAATCTATATTGCCTTCCAAGAAACAGGTGGGTTTCGCCTGAAATATAGCGACGCTCTGGCGTGATTGAAGGACGATTAGCAACTCGGTCAATTTCTCTAAATATCCACGCTCCTCGGCGCTTCACGCGGTCTCGTACTTTGTCTGAAGGCTCGCCGAACGGCGCAAAAACAACAACCTCGCCGGATGACTGAACCTCAATTCGAAGTATGCGTCGTTGTGACCTGTGTAGTTCCGCAAGATTTAGCCTGTTTCCCCAATTAATCTCGATTTGTTCCCGATTCGCGATAGCCTGCAAAGAACCAGTCATTGCGCTAACCTCACGCGAGCCGATGCAAGGATATCATCAACAACAGCATCAAGAATGCTAGGGTCAATTAAGATTTTGCGCCGCCCCCTCAATTCCTCGAAGAAGAAGTCGTCTATGTCGTTGCGTATTAAGTTTTCGACATCACGATCATTCTGCCAACCGACTTTCCGTCTTTCCTGAACAATTTTGCTGATTTCATGTGCGATATCCGCTGCAAGTTCAGAATTGTCAATTCCTTCCTTTTCTAAATTGCGTTTGGCCAATCCCCAAAACGCTTGAGCATGGCTATCGTCGCGAAGCCGGGGAGGAGTTGGATCTGACTCATCGTGGCGATTCTGGACCTTCTCCCGAAATGCCTTGACAGTTGAAAGATAGACGAGATCGCTAATACGCCCTTTATGAAAATCGGCAATGGTATCGCGTATGAGTTTCGAGAACTTCTCGAAATAGATTGGATCCTCATCCCATTTTTCTTCGATTGATCGCGTCAACTGATGTGCAATCGTATCTGCTAGTGAGGCGTCACTTTCAGTCTTGATGCTCCTCCGTTCCTCTATCGCAATATCGTCGAAAATATTAAGTGGCTCGACAATATTGACAACATCACGAGCTACAACGTGCCGGTCGAGCAATTGTCTGATCCGCTTTTCATAGTCACGCCAATCGACACGCTCTGCATACCGAAGACTTACTGATGCTCGCAGAGAGGTAAAGCGCCCAAGATCGTCTTTCCAGCGCTTTAATAATTCAGGCTTGGTCGTTTCCACAAAACTTGGGGAGGCAAGGGCTACGGTAAAGGCACGAGAGAACTCAGAGAGACGGTGATAGAAATCTGCCCGCACCGACTCGTCAGCAAGTAGTCGCGCATACGCCTCTGCATCGAACGTGTTTGAAATAGATTTGAAAACATCCAGAAGTGCAGCATGGGCACCTGGAACTTTGCTTGTCTCGTCACGAATGGCCACGATGCTCTGTGCAATATCCTCTTCGCTAAAACCTTGAAGGGCATCGTAGCTCGCAAGTGCGGCCCCGAGATTCTTCAATACTCCGGTGTAATCAATGATGAATCCGAAGGGCTTTTCTGGCGCTCCGTCTTCATCAAAAACACGATTCACGCGGGCAATAGCCTGTAGTAACCCATGTTCCTTGAGGCGGCGTGCAACGTAAAGAACTGTATTCCGAGGCGCATCGAAGCCAGTGAGCAGCTTGTCAACAACGATGATAATCTCTGGTTCTCCTGGACCTTTGAATTGCTGGACAATGGTTTTGTTATATGCATCTTCCCCACCATAGCGTTCCATCATCTTGCGCCAGAAACTCCGCACAACGTCATCATCGGATTCGTCTACTTCATCTTCACTTTCTCTCATCTCCGGTGCCGAAATGACTACTTCTGCGGACACGACGCCGAAAGTGTCGAAGAGTTTTTTGAGTTGGATAGCAGCGCGTTTGGACGGAGCTGCAAGTTGGCCCTTCAGACCTGTTCCCTTAAAGTTCGCCGAGAAATGCTGGCCCACATCAAAAGCAATGGATTGGAGCCGTGACTCAATTCCCTCGATTTCACGAGCACGGCTCATCTTCCGCTTGAGATCCGCACGCTGTTCGACGGTTAGATCCCGCGTGTGAACATCAAACCAGCGGTCAATCTGTCCCTCATCGACATCAGTGATCACTTCGCGTCCCTCATAGAGAAGCGGAACCACAGCTTTGTCGTTCACAGCATCGCGCATGGAATAAGATGGCCGTACCAAGTCGCCAAACTTTGCGAATGTGCTCTTTTCTTTCTTGGCAATTGGTGTACCTGTGAATGCAATAAAGCAGGCATTTGGGAGAACTTCCCGCATACGTGCGTGCATGCTGTCAAGATTTCCGTATTGGCTACGGTGGCTCTCATCTACGAGTACAAAGATATTGTCTGACGTGTCGATGACGCGTCGCTTGTTCAGGCCCGCTCGGAATTTATGAATGAGTGTGGTTATGACGGGCGTCTTGTTCTCGATCGATGAAAGAAGGTTTTCACCCGTTGCCGCTCGCTTGGGCTCCTGGCCAGTTGCGCGGAAAGTCTTTGAAATTTGATCGTCGAGATCGGTCCGATCTGTCACGATCACAATCCGAGCCAGCGGATTTTTCATCACGACAGCCTTGGCAAGCATCACCATGGTCAGGCTCTTGCCAGAGCCTTGGGTATGCCAAACAACGCCTCCCTTGCGTCTTCCGCTTGCGTCTCGTTCTTCAGTACGCTTCAGAAGGGATTCGACGGTTGCCACCTGTGGATAGCGGGCAACCTTCTTGTGCGGGCCATCAAACACCATGTAATTTCGCACCAAGCGGATAAAGCGTTCCGGACGGCAAAGACCAACAATTGTCTCGTCCAGAACTGTAACAACCCGCCGCTCTTCCATTAACAATCTATGTCGCTGTATGTGCGAAGCAAAATCAATGGCCACGCGCCCTTCTTCGACGGTGTCGAGGGACCGATTGACTACATCCTCAGCGAATTCAATGGGGTCTTCGCGTTCCTTCCAAACACTCCAAAGCTTGCGAGGCGTTCCAACCGTGCCATAACGCGGATCGTGGCTGTTTGCCGCGAGAAGAAGTTGTGCTGAATAAAACAATGAGGGGACACCTTCCCCTGCCTTTTGATTGCGAATTTGCTGGCTTACACCCTGGTCAGACGATACGTGCGACGCCTTCACCTCGATAACGCCCAACGGGATGCCATTTACAAACAACACGAGATCGACACGGATGGCTGGCCCGCCCGGTTCGCTAACGGTGTATTCACTCGTCACCTGAAATGTATTGGCACGCCAATCTGACCAGTCGATGAACTTGAATGGCCACTCCCGCGATGTTGCACCAATGGTCTGGGGAAGAGCAATGCCAAGCATCAAGTCATCCGTCATACGTTCGTTGGCACGTACCACGCCCTCGGGGATTCGGTCAGTCAATCGCCGCACAGCCGCATCCATACTTGGCTCAGAAAAGGCATAGGCGCGTTCGTCAAACTGAATGCGATTGATCCTGGCAAGATCGGACCTGAGCTGCGTTTCGAGAAAGGTGAGAGTACGTCGCCCGTCCCGCCATTGATCGGCCTCTGACCGCGTCACATAGTGCCAGCCACAGTTGATGAGTGTCTGAAGCGCCTGAAGCTGTGCACCGCCTGCTTCCGAAGTTGTGAATTCTGGGGACTGGTTCATGCTCTAACCCCAAACTTTCGCAGAATCTGCGTCAAAGAAGTCGAACTTCAATTCAGAAAATCCCCGAGGACGGAGGGCAACAATCCTCTCCACGTTAGCTCGGATCACGCTGTTTTCTTTGTTGAATTGGTCGCCAAAGAGGCTTACAAATAAATGCGATATCTTGCCAGTCCCAATTAAGTTCAGGATATGTTCATCATTCTTTGCAAATGAATGGCCGAAGACAAACAGAGCAGTACCGCCTTTAGCGCCAGAAGTACAAACGCCTGTAAAGCTCTTGAAGCTGTGGTGAAGATAGGCACTGTGTTGAATCTTCGTCAGCTTGCTCTTGCTATCTCCCTCAGCCACAAACACAGGAAACAGGTTCTTTTTGAGAGCATCATTAGCCTGTTCCACCAAAGCCTTACCTGTGTTGATCCATGTGTATTTCTGGAGCTGATGACCAGCATCGAATAGATGCAACGCTCCGTGCAGATAATAGATGCACTGATTATGCGCAGCTACTTCTCCCTGCCACTCGACATAAGGAGCTTCAAAATCCTCCTCATCCTTGCGAAATCCGTCGTCGTGACATAGGCTAATGCGCACATCTTCATCTTCCTCTTCATGCATCAATGCCCAATAGAGAAGGAGGTCATAGTTCATCGTGTAGATTTTTCCGCCTGCGCCATCACCGATGAAATGGGAAAGAAATGTACGGCAGGCGTGATAACGGCGGTCAGAAATTTCGTTGGGTCGCGCTGGATGCCGCCCTGCAACCGCCTGGATAAGACCTGCTTTGAGTTTGTCTGCGTCGGTGAGAAGCAATTTTTGTGTGGACGTAAATCGTGGTCTGTACACACTCACGATTGTGGCTGCATTCTGCAATGCTCGAATGACATCCTCGAAATCCTGCGTACCCATGGCAGCAAAGATCGCAGCAAGCTCCTTAGACATCTTCTTTTTGGCTTCCTCAAAGAGTGATCCATAGTTGAAGATGTCCGGTTTGCATGCGATGCTGAAACCGTTGCCTAGAAGCAGGTGCTTTTTCCCGTAAGCAGAGGCCATCCTTAAGGTTTGTTCAAACGTCAGCAGTGATGAGGTCATGCAACACCCCCAGCGAGTGATTGTTGAAGATCAATGGCTGGCGGATTGAAGCTCTCGTCTAAGAGGCAATCGCCGGAGAATAGCATTTGCATTAGGCCGCGTTTCTGTTCGCACAGTTTGCTTAGTCCACGCTCAGAGCTGAGAAGATCATTTCCAATCGCTCTGAAAAATGCGGGCTCCGCTTTATTTAAATGAGAGGAAATGTGGAAGGTAAACTCCTCTAACTCTCCATTCGTCAAATTATTGATGCTTGACCCAGCTAGGGCAATGTGGAGCTGTTCTCTGTATCCCTCGCTTTGAAACAGCATCGATGCAATAAGTCCATTCTTAGAATCGTTTGGTCGAAAGATTGCGCAGAAGGCACCGGGAGCTGCCGGACCCCCTGGGTCTTCGTACAATAGACCTGCTTTTCCAACAAGATTCTTGCTGCCGTTTGACATACTAAGAACAAAGTCTCCGCAACGAACCAACTGGTCTTCTTTTACCCGACTCAAAACTACCTTGGTCTCGTCACCGAGCAGAGATACTTGTCCATTTTGGACATTTGCCGCAGTGAGGACTGTAACCACATCTGCGCTGTTAGTGGCCACGACATCTGTCGAAGGATCATATGTGACACCGCGAATGAGTTTTCCCAAGTCCTTGAGCTTGATAACATCTGTATCATTGCGATTTTTTGCACGACTTCTGGTATATACGAGATTCGCTAGAAGTGCTGATATCCGTCGCCGCTTAGCGGCGATCATGCATTCGATGTTTTCTATGGCTCTGTCCCAAGTGTTCAAGACGGCCACAATGCGCTGTTGTTGCTCAAAAGAAGGAAGCGTAACAGGGATTTCCGAAAACTCGTCGAAATAGAGCCGAAGGCGGTCCTTAGTTAGCCCATGTGAAAAAGCCCAAAACAGGTAGATCATCCTGTCTGACTTAAACCAGTGGTAAGCGAAACGACTGTCGATCCCATGTTTTGGTGCTAACACAACATAGGCAGGACTAACGATGCCATCCGCTTCGGCCAACCCACAGGCTCCTTGCCACATGCGCATCATGTTGTAGGCAATGTCGCCTTTTCTTACGAGCAAATGCTGGTCCGGTCTAAGCGCCGACTCCGTACGCCGCTCCATATCGTCCCGAAGGACGAGACTGTCGTTCATTGTGACGGACATGACCGGCAGATCCGCACGGCCTGGTTCCTGCCGATTGCTGAAGAAATCTCCGAGATGATGGCCACCGCTCACGCTGCACCTCCGTCGCCGATCCGGTGTTTACGCCAGTCGCCATATGTTTCGCCCGTGGTGACATGCCGCCAATAGCGATTGCCACTTACATTGCCGCCATAAATAACCCCAGCTGCACCGGACGGAGAATCGAAGGCCGTGTCCGCCGAAAAGCGAAGAAACTTGGTATCCTCTGTCGGTACAAGCACCCCATCGGCGAGAAGCTGTGTGCGACGCCGCTTCAGCCCTTCACCACAACTGGGAACCTCCTGTGCTTTTGCGATAGATCCCGACAGCACCACAAATTCGTCGCTCGCTTCATGAGCCTTTGCATCCGTGCCAGCTTCCGTGAAGACGAACAACGTGTCGAGATTAGGCGCTGAAGCGGCGACCACATGCTCGCCAATTGCTGCCCCGTTTGGTGCACCAACCTCGTGACCCGCCGGACGCAATAGATCGAAACCCAAAACTGGCAGCAGTATCTCGATTTCGTCGAGCACACGCTCCATATCGGCGATCTCTGGTTCAGGTAGGCCCTTGAAAGGGGGCTCGGTGCCATTCACCAGCTTTGCACGGCCTGCTCCACGAATGGCGGCAATGATGCGGCTCTCAAGATAGCGCCCATGCGCTTTAGTTAGGTTTTCGTCCTTGGAGACGATCAGCACCGCACGGGTGAAGAACTCTTTGGCATCATCCGCATCGTGTGCTGCTAGACGCGTCTTCACCTGATCTCCTTCACCGACATAAACGAGTTGGCGGCCAGGCAAATTAGGGTCAGGTCCGACAAGCAAATAGACCCCAGTTCGCGTTGCCTCTTCCCGGCGGATGAGCTCGGGCAATGCCGTGCGCGATGCGACGGCTGCCCGCACCGACGATACACCCAACTCCGCCGTGATGACACCGGACGGTGTTCCATCGACAAGATAGAGCTTCAAGGTGCGGCCACGGCGGGAAATGGGTTTTGCAACTTGCTCAGACATTGATTCCCAACTCCTTCAGATACGAATTCATCTTCTTGCGCGTTTGAGCAAGCTGGTTTTCAAGATCACGGATCTCGTTCTGCACGGCCTGAAGATCGATTTCCGGCTCCGGCACGAAGGTGTCAATATATCGCGGGATATTGAGGTTAAAACCGTTTGCCTGGATTTCCTTGAAGGATGCCTTGTGGGAATACCGCACTAGTTTCTTGCGTTTGCGATAGGTGCTAATGATTTTGTCGACGTCTTCATCGCGAAGACGATTCTGCTTCTTGTCTGATGCAAAGTCACGACTCGCATCGATGAAAAGAATGTCGCGCTCATGGGAACGCAAGCCGCCTGATTCACGTGCTTTATCGAAGACCATGATGCAAACAGGAATCCCTGTCGTTGGAAACAGGTTTGCAGGAAGGCCGATAACCGCATCCAGCACATTGCCGCGGATGAGCATTTCGCGGATCTTTCCTTCTGCTCCTGACCGGAATAAAACGCCATGTGGCGCAACAACAGCCATGCGTCCAACCGTAGGCCGCGTGATTGCGAGCATATGGAGGATGAACGCATAGTCACCTCTGCTTTTTGGAGGCATGTGAGGCGTGAAGCGCTTGTAGGGATCTGTTTTGGTGTCCTCGTCCCACCACTTGTCGAGGCTAAAGGGAGGATTGGCTACCACCACATCGAAACGCATCAGGTGGTCGCTTTCAATTAGCGTAGGAGAATTGAGTGTGTCGCACCAATCGATTCGAGCTCCATCCTGCTTGTGCAGCAGCATATTGAGTCGTGCCAGAGAACGCGTCTGGCCGTTCGATTCCTGTCCAAAGAGTTGGAAGTTACCGTCGCCAACTTCATCGCCAGCGCGCAGGAGCAAGGAACCTGACCCGCAAGCTGGATCGCAAATGCGATCTCCTGATTTTGGATTTGCGAGTTTGGCAACGACCTCGGAAACCTTGCGCGGAGTAAAGAACTCGCCTGCCTTCTTTCCTGCATCGGAGGCGAAACGCTCGATCAGGAAGATGTAGGCATCGCCCAAAATGTCTTCGGAGGTCTCGCCAAGATCGAGGCCCGACTTGGCGAAATCCTCAAGCAACATCTTCAGCCTGCGATTGCGGTCCTTTGTCTGTCCCAGATTGGTTTCCGAGTTGAAGTCAATGGCGCGGAACAGGCCGCCGAGCTTGCCCTCGTTTGCTTTTTCAATAGCGTCCAGAACAATATTGATCAGTTCACCGATATTATCGCGGGTGCGCCGCTCATAGAGGCTGTAGAAATCGCCGAGAAAACTCTCTTCAACCACATTGGTCTGGGTATTCTTCAACTCGACCATAGGCAGCTTAAAGCGTTCGCGATCTAGACGCCGCTGAATGCGAAGTTCATTGCCGCCATATTCTTGACGGAACTCTTCAACATGCTTTCGACGCACGTCGCTGATGTACTTCAAGAAGAGCGCTGTCAGCACATAATCTTTGTATTGCGTGGCATCGACCGCCCCGCGAAAAGTGTCACAGGCTCGCCAAACAGCCGAAAGAATATCGTCTTGCTGCAGGGTCGTCATTACGTACTCCTTATAGAGTTCTGTCGTGTGTCCGCCGCGCGAATTGCGCGAGCAACTGTTTCGCGGCCAAAAATTGAATTGAGATCAGTGAGTCTTTTGAGGAGCTTATCCTCTTCATCGAACGAAAGTGATAGTCCAGCGATCATCTGTTGCACATGCATCGGCGGAAGAGGAACTTCGATTTTCTCCAATGCTTCTTTGGGCAGCCGCGCCAGGCTGCTGCCTTGCTTGCTGCCTGCTAGAAGGGCTTGGGTAGCGGGAAGGGCCAGAAAAGCGACGAGATATTGAGGGTTCACCCTGTCCCGATTGGGACGCACAAGGTAAATGTCCAACGATACAAATGCGCCGAAAACAGCCTCACATGCGGCACAAACATCGGTTACGGAACCGCGCGCACCGACAATTAGGTCGCCTTCCTCCATCGTCAACGCCCTGGCCACAGCCGGAGCTTCTCCCGTAGCCAAAGTAGGAGTCCGGCCAGCTTTGAGGTCCGAGAGGTCCGAAAGGCGCACAAAGCGCGCTGAGCCGCTTTGAGCTTCACGAACCGAGACGCCGGAGAGCACGTTTGCGATTTCTCCCAGTACGAGCATGACTCATATTCGCAAATTCAAACAGATCGTGTCAACTAAAAAAATATGAGGTGGACTCTTATTGGATAATTTATCTACTTCAGGGCAGTGTCACGCAATTCGTTTAACGTGAGGATCAAGCACACTCTGGAACGAATAGTTTGCGTGCATGAACATAGAATCGATTTCACAAGGAAAAGCCAGGGTAGAGAAATGCGCCGCAAATGGTTTCAGCGTCGTTCTCTGAAACGCCGAAGGCGCGAACCGTGTCGTACCAGTTCTTCATCTGGTCCTGCATGTCACTGACAATCTTCTCCGCTTCGTCCTTCTCGAGCAGAAAGCGCGCGTGCTGCGAAAGAATGTTCCGCGCATTTGCGAAACGGCCCAAGTCGCCGCATTCCATCGCCAAGTCGCGGCGATCCAGGCTCACCACGGGCGCGGGCGTCAGATCGTAGGCAGGAGAGAGCTTCCATGCCTCATCCTTGGCAATGAAGCAGTGATTGCGCGGATGGTCGTCGTTGTTAGAGATAAGGGCATTGAAGCACATCCTGCGAAAGAGTTCCCGCGCATCCTTCTTCGGCTCCGCGACAATGCGCCGCAGTTCCTCAACCAGGATCACATACGACCAGCGGGTTCTTGTTGCCGCCGATTCGTCGCTGCGCAGAACGGTAAGACCGCTGATCATGCGCGCGCGGGTATAGCCCTTGGCCGTCTTTTCGCGGTCGAAGCGCTTGACCAGCAGAACATCTTTTCCGCCCACCGTCTCGATTCGGCTGTCGGCAACGCTAATTCCGCACTGCCGAGCCAGTTGCAGCATGGCATGTTCAACGCGCGTGTTGTTCCAGCGATCATCCGGGCGGTTGAACTTTGCCAGCCAGAGTCCATCGCGATCCTGCACAACAGCCTTGGGACGAGCTCCGCCCATCGAGGTTCCAAGCAGCAACAGATCCTGAACCTGTGGGGCCGCTGGATCGTTGGGGAGTTCATCGCGAACAAGCGCCTCAGCCATCTCCTGCAACTTTTCGAGATCAAGCGTCTTGTTGAATTTGCGCTGAGGCGCAGGAGGAACCTTGTTCAGACCGAAGCCGAGCGCACCGGCTCGATCATCCGGCGACTCCAACAGATATTCGAGTTCGCTCAGCTTCGCTTTGCCGGCGTGTTTCTCAATGATGCGCCGCCCCCAGAAGTCCGGCCCAGCATCGCGCAAAGCGCCGAAGACGCCGTCTAGCCGAACCGTCTCGTAGGTGGTTCCGCTCAACTTGAGTTCGATTGGATCGATGGGAACGGCGCGCGGATTGTCCAGGTAGGACTTGCCGTAGACAAACCGCCCGAGCGGATCGCCCTGGCGGGTCTCTTCCAGTACAAACTTACCCGCAGTAACGGCCGACACATCCCCCGGCAGCGTGATGTAGACGAAGCACTCCGCTGGATTAGAAGTCATTGTCGAGTCCTCCGCTCTTGCGCGCACGCACGCGCTCCTTCATCCTCGCCAGCACAAGGCCCTGCTCGTCCTTGAGCGGGTCGGCAACATCCTCGAAGGGCTGAAGCAGGTCGTAGATCCACAGCAGAGCGGCTGAGACGGCAATGCCCGTCGAGGCCTTCCCGTTTTCCGCATCCCTGACGGCGCGCGGCCCAGTGCCAATCTTCTCGGCGACCTCTTGAATCGTCAGATTACGACGCAACCGTGCGGTCCGGAGGTTCTGTCCAAGCCGTTTGAGGGCCTGTTCCACCGGATAAGGTTGAGCTTCTAATAATTGATTTCGCGCAGCCATATTCCCTCAAGAGCACAATACAAAGCACAATGTGCTTCTGAAAGAATACAGCTTCGTCTTGAGAATTTACAACAAAAAAGCAGCTTTAGAGTGAACATTAAGCTACAATATGAGCTCTTGAGGACGTATACAGTTCGAATGCCCTAGATTTTTCTTATCGGACCAAATCTGGACCATAACCTTGCGCATCGCATTCACTGAGCGCATTGACCTGTTCTCGTCAACTGACCAGACAAACATCCCATGTCTAGAATTTGGTCCAGAGACACCCAGATTTCCGATTGGGGATACGGTAAACCCAACAGATATCCAAATAAGTTGCTAGAATCGTACCCCTAGAACATTCAATGATTTCAGAACGGGGGAAACAGTGTCCGAATCAATTTTGGAACCCAAAACTGTGGTTACGGCACTAGAGGCATGGGATCCGCTAGCTCCATCTGATGATGATGTAGATATGTTTGCGGCTGCGCAAAAGCGTGAGATTAGAAACATTCTCAAGAGCTATACCGGATATTACGACTTATTTTCCGAATTGATTCAGAATGCTCTTGATGCCGTCGAGAAGCGATCCGCCGAAAACATCAACGGCTATCAACCAACAATCGTCATCACAATAGATATTTCGGAGAATTCTGTCTCTGTAACTGACAACGGATGCTCCATGAGTTTGCAGCAATTTAAGCGTTTTCTAAAGCCAAACTTTTCCTTTAAAGATGGGCCTGCAACTCGAGGAAGTAAGGGGGTTGGGGCTACGTACCTTGCATTTGGCTTCAACCACCTTAGGGTTGCAACAAAACCGGAGCCTGGAACCACATATGCTGGTATTTTGAAAGATGGGCGCACCTGGCTTGATGACGCAAAAGGAGTCATTCCTCGGCCACAGGTTGAACCTCTCGCACAAGTCACAACAACTCTTGACAAATTCGATCGCGGTACATCTATCGCACTCACACTTACTGGTTTGAATGTTCGACCCAAAAGCCTACAATATTTCATCGCGAAGGATGCTGACCAGTGGCTTTGTTTATTACGCGCGCATACGCCACTCGGTGGCGTGTATTTATGCGGAGAACAATCACCGGCTGTAAAGATTATTGTTGATGTCATAGCTGATAACGGCGATAAGACATCCGCAGCACTTGACTCACCTCGATACTTGTATCCGCATGAAGTGCTTGGTAAGACAGCCGATCTGCGCGATTTTTTGAAGGATCAGAAAGCCCGTTCAGAGAAGAACCAAGACATTTCCAAAATTCCGCCGAAATTCACCAATCTCAATGGTATCTGGGGAGAGTGGACTGCTAAGGAAATTCTTGATGGAACCACTCCCTTGAATCCGGCTTGGGATGCGAACGAAAAAGCATTGATGCAGGATCTCGATCCTCGTGTTTATGTGTTTATGTGCTATTCGACCAATCTCTGGGATGACTATAACGATAACTCTCTTAGTCTAAGGAAGGGAAGCCGAATCCTAAGAGGTGGTATTCAGCAGGCCACCAAACATATGCCACAAGGTGCTCCAATCCCTATACCGCTTACTAACAACATGGGGTTTCAGCAGATTACACATGTGGTCGTCCACTTTCACAATGCAGAGCCTGACCTTGGCCGCAAAGGATTCCAGCCGGAACACTCCGCACTAGCTGGAACGCTGGCGCGGGCTGGTGTGACAGCATTTCGCAAGTTCTTCGACCGTTTGCTTCGAAAGAACACTGGTGCACCTGCACTTATGCAACAGATGAAGCTAAGTCAGTGGATTGAAGAGCAGAAAAAGCACGAACTCGATTTTCCTTTAACTATTAGCGGCAAGGGGCTATTCGCTCCACAGTATGAACTTCCGATCCGTTCAGCACCTGTCGTAGAACAAGACGTCGTCGCGTTGTTTAATCAGATGCTGTCTTCTGGTCTGATACGCGGAATCCAGCTTCTTTCGTCGAGCCAATTTAATCAATACGATGGCTTATATCGGTTTCGACTTGAACCACCGTTTGAACTGTTCATCCGTTCCTCCCAAAATCCACTTGGCGTCGATGCTCAACAATTTGTGGGCGTAGAGAACACTCTCGAATCTCCTGTATCTGTGCTCGAATACAAACACACGCTGGACGCGTTGATCGAAGAACTAGATAATGGAACGAAAAATGCAGACGAAATAAAATTAGCTATTTGCTGGGAATTGGGGGAGAAATGGCAATCGCATTTTGAAATTATCTCTTACCTTGATAATGACAATCTTCATCACCGGCAATTTCATGGAATAACTCATCATTTTTCACACGCCGTCTCTGGATTACCAGCATTTAGTGTTATTGTCCTTTCTGATCTAATTGCTTATCTGACAGACCAGGATAAAGAGAGTACCAGACAGCATCAACTTTACTCAGGAGATGTGTAGAGGATCTCGAAAAGGAAGTGCCGGGAACAGGCCCACAGAAGATTTTTCGTGAGATGTTCCCAAATCCCCAACGCACTTGCCGAAACAGATTACATGCCTCTATTGTCGTCGACGTCAACGACAATAGAAGTATGAAGCGCTCAGGCACAGCCGATCTCCCTCTCCATGGTGGCCATGTTCCGCCATGGCTGGCCGAGCGCATGACTCTGCTCGGATCGGCCATCGTCGAACAGATTGTCCTGTCCTATGGACCATCGGAGTTCCTCACCCGACTGAGTGATCCGTTCTGGTTTCAGGCGCTGGGTTGCGTGATGGGGATGGATTGGCACTCTTCCGGTATCACCACATCCGTCATGGGGGCGCTCAAGCGCGGGCTCAATCCTCGTTTTGCCGAGTTGGGCTTTGCCATCTGTGGCGGACGCGGCCGGCACTCACAGCGAACGCCAGATGAGTTGCGTGAATTCTCCAGCAGGACTGGGTTGAACGGCGATGAACTGGCCCGCACCAGCCGGTTGACCGCGCGCGTGGACAACAACGCCATTGCCGACGGTTTTCAGCTCTACCAGCATTCCTTCGTGATCCACAGATCTGGGGAGTGGTCCGTCGTTCAGCAGGGGATGAATCCGGCCAACCACCTAGCCCGGCGCTATCACTGGCATTCAACCAGTGTGCGCGACTTCGTCTCCGATCCGCATACGGCGATCCTCGGCCATCCGCAGGGAACGATTCTCAATCTGGTGGATGCGCGCGCCGCCAACGCGCAGCAGGCGCTGCTCACGATTGCCGCTGAGCCGGTGATCTCTTCCTTGCAGGAGGCGCGCAAGCTGACCATGCCATCGCGCCACGAGGTTCAACCCGCCGACATCGATCTGAAGCGGCTCGGGGCTGTGCTTGCCGTGGCGCACGAGAAGGAACTGCGCGATTTTGCGTCGTTGCTCCTGGTCGAGGGCTTGGGGCCGCGCACCTTGCAATCGCTGGCGCTGATTGCCGAGGTAGTACATGGCGCGCCCAGCCGCTTTTCCGATCCGGCACGGTTTTCCTTCGCGCATGGCGGCAAGGACGGCCACCCGTTCCCGGTTCCGCTCAAGACCTACGATGAGTCGCTCGGCGTATTGCGGCGCTCGCTGGACGCCGCGCGCCTTGGGCAGATGGAAAAGGTCGAGGGCTTCCGCCGGCTAGATCAGCTTACCCGCGCCGTCGAGGAAACGAGGGAACCCTTGGCTGATTTCAGCGCCGCCATCGAGCATGAACGCAGCATTTCGGCTTCGCTGGACGGCCGAACCGTCTTCGAAGACGCGCGGCCATCGAAGCGAAAGCCTGCCAGTGCTCAGCTTTCGTTGTTTCCCGAATAGCCGCGAACGATGCTCACATCAATGTTCATATGGCCTCATGCAATGGGCAACGACAACTGCTCTGGTGGACGACGCAGATCCATTCGCTTTACGAAACGCCGTACATATTCGCTGACCAGTTGCGATTTGTTGTCGGCGCGTGTGGCCAGATGGGTTTCCAGGTGAAGATGTTCGTCGAGCAGGGGAAGATTTACGAGCCCATGATTGGAAGCACGTAAGGCTTCCGGTGGGCTCATCCAGGCTACCAATGCTTCATCCGTCAACAAGGCTGTGGCCTGGTCTGCATAACTGAAGTGGTGAACAATCTTTGCCTGTTTGTGCGCGATTGCCACACGTTCAAGAACCTGATCGTGCAGGTACGGATGGATGCTTCGACTGAAAAATACCCATGGGTATTCCACGACTTCAGCAAGCGTTGTGGACTGGTTCGCTGTAAGCGGGTGCCCTTCACGAAAGACGATCCGGAATGAATTGGTTGCAAGGCGAAGCGTCGTGATGGCCGCTATTTCCGGCGGAGAGGTAACGAGAGCGAGATCGATGCGTCCCCGCTGAAGCTGCGTCAGCAACTCGGTGGAATACGCCGTATCAATCTCAATGGCGAGATCGC
>Ga0224528_1001202_pt1 | contig 17687 bp, 10 predicted proteins | sample CBST25metaG_2_FD_179888 | JGI IMG/M metagenome (GOLD analysis project Ga0224528, IMG submission 179888) | Peat soil microbial communities from Stordalen Mire, Sweden - C.B.S.T25 | ecosystem: Environmental > Terrestrial > Soil > Wetlands > Peat | place: Sweden: Norrbotten County, Stordalen Mire...
GGCGGGGACGCGGAATCTTCCAGCCTATTGCTGGCAATTGCACCGTCTTTCCCATACTCCTGTGTAGAGGGTGTAGAAAAGCAGGGGGAGTGATTTTACTTTCGCGGGGGTTGGACAATAATAACCTTCTTCGAACCGTGTCGCCTTTGCATCACCAGTCGCATACGGACAGCGGCGAGAACATGGGTCGAGCCGGTACGCTGCTTGCCGCGTTGCTTGAGCACGCCGAGCTCTTGGACGCGATCCAGTAGAACATCCAAAAGCATCAATTCCAGCTTGCCCTCAACCAAACGAGTGCGGAATTCACTCAATACCGTGTGGTCGAAGCCCGCGTCGGTCAGTTGCAGACCAAGTGCGTATCTCCAGTCAATCCGCCCACGCACAGCATCGGCGGCTTGCCGGTCAGAGAACCCTTCCGTGAGCTGAAGCACCGTCGCAAAAGCCAGTCGACCAGGCGCTTCTGCGGGTTGCCCACGCTTGGAAAACAATCCCTCAAACTGATTGTCCTGGTACACACAGCCCAACACATCTCCGATGCGAAGGCATGCACAACCCTTCGGAAACGCAGCCAAGGCTACTCGCCGCGTCTCGTCCGGAACGCTGAAAGCCTCTTTTGGTCTGAGCGACATGCCTCAATCTTGAGGATATTCCCAGCCTATTGCACCAGTAGAATCTGCCGGGAGTGCCAAGGTTGCCACTGGCATCTTGAATTCGTCACCGGTGTCAATGTTGGGTCTACCACACACTCTCGTGGTGCGGAAAGCAGAAGAGACGGCCTGGTAGCCGTCTCTTCTGGTTGAGTGGAGCAGAGTTAGAAGGTAAGGCGCAGGGTCATCTGGACGTTACGTCCGGAGATCTGGCTTGAGGTGATCTGCGGATTCGTGGCATCGAACCAATAGATGCTCGATACGCTGTTGGACGGATCGTGCTTCAGGCCACCATTCGGCTCACCCGGGCTGGTGTGGTTGAACGCGTTCCACGCATCGGCGCGGAACTGGATCTTGACGCCTTCCCAGGGGAGGACGAAGCTCTTGCTGGCATTCATGTTGGTCTCTTCGAAGCCAGGACCATAAAGCTGGTTGCGGCGCATATTGCCGAAGTGACCCGGACCCGGATCGGCGAAGGCAGCCGGGTTATACCACTCAGCTGTGGTGCGGTGCTTGGGTGTGGTGCTAACACCAGGGACGCGGTTCGGGAACTGCGAACCATAGTGCTGGTAGGTATCGCTGGTGGCGAAGACCGAGTACGGCTGACCCGAGTTGAGGATCACGATAGCGGAAGTCTGCCATCCACCGATGACGGTATCGAGGATGGAATTGTTGTTGAAGAACTGGGCGCCCTTGCCGAAAGGCAGGCGATAGACAGCCTGACCCTTGAGGGACTGACGGACGTCGAAGTTCGAGTTGGAGTAGTTGAGGCCGGGGTTGTTTGCATACTGGACATTCTGCGGTCCCATGCGGCTGCCCCAGCCGGATGAATCCTGGCTATCAAGGAAGTGCGACCATACATAGCTGACGCCGAACTGGAGGCCCCGCGACATGCTCTTGTTCAACGACGCCTGCAGCGAGTGGTAGTTGGAGATACCGTTCTGCGAATTGGCGCTGATGCCCTGAAACAGGGGATACGGCCGGAACTGGGTATCGTTGTTCGACAGGTGATCGACCGGAACGGCGTTGATGTCGGTCGGGTAGCTCAGGTCGAGGCCGTGGCTGCCGACATAGGCCACCTCCGCCACCATGGTGGATTTGAACTGACGCTGGACAGCGACGTTCCACTGCCAGATCTTGGGAACGGCGACATTGTAGGCCAAGTAGCCGATCGACGAGCCGTTGTAACGGGTGCTTGCGGTGCTGACGGAATGATAAGGCAGCGGCGTGTTGGTGCCGTAGATGGTGCCGCTACCGCCGAGCTTAACGTATGGAATCATACCGCTGGTGTTGTCGCCACCGTTGCCGGAAGCCGCCAGGCGCGAACCGAGACCATAGTTGTTGTTGTCGCCACCGTAGTTATCGAGCGACCAGTTGTAAGAGTACAAACCGAAAGCGCCACGAATGGTGGTGTTCGGCTTCGGCTGCCAGCTGGCACCAACGCGCGGCAGGAAGGTCGAGTAGACGTCCTTCATCAGCGAGTGGTTGCGGTTGGAACCATAGGCCATGGCGCCGAGGCTGCCATCGGCCATATTGATGGTGTTGGGGTCCCAGGTGCTGAAGTTACCGTGGACTTCGTTCCATCCGTGGTTGATCTGATAACGGAGGCCGAGGTTGACGGTCAGGTTCGGACGTACCTTGTAGTCGTCCTGGAAGAAGAACTGCGGGCTCTTCAGGCGGGCGCCGTACTCAGGCGAGTAGGCAGCGGACCAATCAGCACCGAGACCGAGAATCAGATCGGCGTACTCGATACCCGTATTCGACATCACCTTGCAAGCAGCGCCATTCTGGCAGCCATCCTTGGGATCGACGCTCCACTTGGCAGTGTAGGAACCGTCGAAGTCGAAGGAGCCGGCGTTTTGGTTACCCCAGGCGGTGGAATCGTCACGGTAGATCAGCACCTCGCCACCAAAGTGGAGGATGTGCTTGCCGTGGGTCATGGTCACAACATCCGAAGGATCAAAGACGTGTTGCTTGTACACGGCATTGATCGGCTGCTGAATCCATGCGTAGGGGTAAGTATTCCAGAATTTAATCGTCGGAATCGAATCAACGGCGGCAAACTTCCAGCCGAATTTGGCGGCATAGCCCTGGTTCATGGCTGCGTCCGACCAGAAGGCGGCTTGCCAGGTGTAGCTCATGCGAGCTTCGTTGGTGGTGTTGTTGTTGATCACCCAAACATCCGAGATCTGCGAGTTGTTGTTTTCTCCGGCCATGTTCTGGCAGCCAACCGGACATGCGGTGAGAGGGCTGGCGCCAACCTGCGGGTTATTGGTCTGCGTATCTGACAGATTCAGGCGGTTCTTCTCGCTGAAGGTGTAGTCTGCGCGGCCGAAGTACTTCTTGGTAGGATTCGAGGCCATAATAGACGACCAGAAGTTGTGCCGGAGCTCGCCCATGGAGTCCACGTAGCCGGGGGTCATGTGTCCCTGACTGATGTGATTGGCAGCTGTCGGGAAAAGGGTCTGCCACTTGGTGGCAAACTGATCAAGCAAGCTGGTCGGCAGCTTGTTAGCACCGTATTCCTCGATGAAGCTCTTGCGAACCGGGTAAGAATTACCGTTCGCATCGGTGGCCCAGGTCTGTGTTAGAGGGTCATAGATGGTACGGACATCGGTGGTGAAGTCACCGCCCTGGACGGCCAGCGTGGGGACGTCCTGGTAGCCCGACGAACCAACACCGTGATCGATCGTCTGGTCGTAGTTGAAGAAGAAGAATGCCTTGTTCTTCAGGATCGGACCACCGACGGAGCCGCCAAAATTGTTATAACGCAGGCGCTGGGGGCTCACGATCGTATCGTTCGAGTTGTAAGCACTGAACGGATGCGACTGGAACAGGTTGTTCTGGATGTAGTCGTAGGCCGAACCGTGGAAGTGGTCGGTGCCGCCCTTGGATATCTGGTTGATGATCATGCCGCCGACGCCGTACTGGGCGCTGAAGCTCGACAGCGAGACCTGCAGTTCATCGACTGACTCGAAGTTGGCTGCGTTGGCGTTCTGCGAGTGCGAGAGCGTCGTCGAGGCGCCATCGGCCAGGATGTTCGAATAGGGCAAGTTGCCATTCGACGAAACGAGCTGTCCAGGATCGCTTGTACCCTGATTCGAATTTGCCGCACCGGTTGTGCCGGGGAGCAGGATCATGAAGTTTTCCCAGTCGTTACCGGCCTGGGGCAGCTGCGCCATTTCCTTGCTGTCCATCGTCTTGGTGATGTCGCCGGACTCGGTCTGGAGCAGCGGCACATCGGTGTTGACGACGATCTGCTCGGTCTGAGCGCCCACCGAAAGGTTGGCATTGACCGTCGTATTGCCGACCAAAATGGTCACTGGGCCTCGGACGTAAGTCTCGAATCCGGGTTTGGTGAAGGTCAGCTTGTAGTGACCGGCAACGATCGAGCTAGTGTCGTAGATGCCGTCCTTGTTGGTCTGGAAGGTGAAAGTAACACCGGTGTCAACATTGTTGACGGTGACGGTCACGCTTGGGACGAGAGCTCCGGTCGAGTCGAGAACCGAACCGCGGATGTCGCCCGCGTTGGTGCTCTGAGCGAAGCTGAGTCCGCAACTGCCGACCAACAGCAGAGCGGGCAGTGCCCATTGCCACATCTTCTTCATTTACTGCCTCCGAAATTGCAACTTGAACATACGTTGGCGCGCTAATCGCTATCGCCTGTACGGCAAAGAGCCGATTAAGCAAGGTGCGATGACAAGCACGTTAAGTGCATGAGTTGATTTAGTGGTCTTATCTCTGGCGTGCTCAAGACAAACGTTTGTTTTGATGACAACATAACACCGCTATCCACATGCAACAGTGATTACATCACGCACAAAATTGAGTTGTCAAGGGAGTTTGCGGTATATTTCTACGTAGACAATCGTTAGTTCGTAACGCATGAGCATGAAGGCATCAGACCTGCAAGTGTTTTTGCCTAGCCCGGAGACCGCGTAGTGCGGCAAGAACGAGATCAATCGTTTGTTTTATTTTGAATGCCGCAGTCGCGACAACTGAAAGTGTGAAATCCTTTGATGAGCCAATCTTCAAGACGCGAATTCCTCGGGCAATCTGCCCGGGCCGCGCTAGCGCTGGTCTGCGCCAATCACATCTCTCCTCGTGGCCTTGCAGCCGCACTGCCGACGCATGCTGGCGCGAAGGGCTGGCGCACGGCCGGCAACGAACGGCTAGCGCCGATCGCGCTGGACGGATGGAAGACGGCAAGCTCACTGGCCACGAACCCGATTGTGGTGGACGCTGGCCGGCAGAAGCAAAGCATAATCGGCTTTGGCGGAGCGTTTACTGATGCCAGTTGCATGCTGCTGAGCCAGATGGACCCGGCAGCGCGGCACGGGTTGCTCGAGGAGCTGTTCGGCAAGGGCGGCATGGGGCTTTCGGCGGGACGGATTCCAATTGGCTCGAGCGACTACTCGGTGAGCGCCTACAGTTATGACGACTCGGAAGCACCCGATCCGACGCTGGCGAAGTTCTCGATCGGGCATGATAGCGGCTACGTGCTGCCGATGATCCGCGAAGCAGTCGAGGTGAATCCGGCGCTCTATCTGTTCGGCGCGCCGTGGAGTCCGCCGGGATGGATGAAGACGGCGAACACGCTGCTGGGCGGCGCGATGACAAAGAAGTATATGGACGCCTATGCGGACTACTTCGTGAAATTCCTCCTCGAGTATCAGAAGTCGGGCGTACATCTTTCCGCCGTGACCAGCCAGAACGAGACCGACACCCATCAGGATGGACGGATGCCGGCGGCGATCTGGGGTCAGGAGTACGAGGCCGAGTTCGTGCGCGATCATCTGGCACCGGCGCTCAGGAAGTCGGGCCTGGATACGAAGATCTGGCTGCTCGATCACAACTACGACCTGCTGGGACGGGTGATGGATCAGTTGAGCGATCCGGAGCTGTGCAAGGCGGTCGACGGCGTGGCGTGGCACGGGTACGTGGGCAAGCCGGAGTCTATGACCAAGGTGCACGAGGCGTATCCAGAGAAGGGTACGTACTGGACGGAGGGCGGCTCGTTCTTTGACGATCCGAAGTATCGGACGGAGTGGGCGAAGTGGGGCACGACGTTTGCAGGTATCGTCAACAACTGGGCGCGGCTGATTACGGTGTGGAACTTTGTGCTGGACGAGCAGGGCCGGCCGAACATTGGGCCGTTCGACTGCGGCGGACTGGTGCAGATGGATTCGAAGACGCATCAGATTGAGCGCAGCGGGTTGTTCTACGGGCTTGCGCACTACTCGAAGGCGGTGCAACGCGGGGCGCGGGTGGTAGAGACACACGGGTCGGTCAAGGGCATCGACCTGGCGGCGTTCGTCAATCCGATGGGCGAGCGCGTAGTGGTGCTGACGAATCCCGCCGCGACGACGCGGGTCACGCTGATCGACGAGCAACTGCAGATGGAAGTGGAGTTGCCCGGCGACTCGGTGACGACGCTGGAGTGGCACAAGGCATAGCAACAACGAAAGAGCGAGCGGCCTACACCGCACGGTGTGGGCCGCTTTTTGGTGCGCCAGGCATGGCGCGTAGAACGTAAGCGAGAGCGACGTGTGGCTGGACAAATGTCCCTTTACGGAAGCCTGCGATCTGATGCTGGCGGAGCCGGAAGTTCCAAAAGCAATTGCGGTGTCCATCCGCCGACAGGCGGCACAATACACGAAACGTTACTCGCTGCCGCAGATAGCTTCTGCCCGGTAGACAGGAGCCGCCGGTACCGAACAGTCATTCCGGTGGTGTGGGAGGGCGGCGAGAGCGATCCCGCCTCCTCCCCAATTTGGGCGATGATGAACGCAAGAAGGACCACAGCTTGCGGTGTGGTCCTTCTTGTTGCACAGCAGGCGGAGACGCACGGAACGGCCAGAGGGTGCGCGCCGAAGTACTGCCAGTTACTGCTGCGTCAGCGTGAAGGCCTGAGCCGGGGTGCCGTTGCAGTCGTAGATCTGAAGCTGGACGCCGGTGGCGGTGGAGGCGGCGGGGACGTCGAGGCAACGGCCGGAGCCGACTCCGACGAACTTGTAGAGGTTGCCGCCGAGCGAGATGGCACGCCACTGCTCGTTGGTGCCGCCGCCGTAGTTCCAGAGCTGCAGCGGGGAGCTGTTAGCGGTGCCGTAGTTGACGACGTTCCAGGAAAGGGCTGGAGCGTTGCGGTTGATGATCTTGTAGATGCCATTGCCGACGGAGACGAATTGCCACTGCTGGTTGTAATGATTGGCACCGCAGGTCCACTGCTGGATGGTGGTGCCGTTGGCTGTGCCCCATCCGGTGGCGTCGAGGCAGTCGCCGCTGTTCTGGTTGATGATGGTGGACCACGCGGAGGTGCTCATTGAGGCGCTGTTGTAGTTGCCGGAGACGCCGAGGTAGGTGTTGTAGGAGAATGAGGTGGCTGTGTTGGTAGCGGCCCAGTCGCCGGCGATGGTGTCATACGAATCGGAGGAGATATTGGGGATGGGGAACGTCAACCGATTGATTGGGTTGTAGAAGCCCCAGCTATCGGATCCCGAACCATGAATGGCCTTGTAGGACCACATGGTCCAGCTGAGTCCGGTGGCGTTGAACTGGCTGATGGAGCTATTCCATAGTTTGGAAGTTTCGGCGATGGTTGGGGCCTGAGTCCCATCCGGGTACGGGTAGCTGTAGTCGTTGAATTCGCCGATGTAGCCGGGGACATTGTAAGAGAGGGCGTTGTAGCCGTTGACCTGATTGACGGCGCCCTGCTCGACCTGCGCCTCGGTGGGAGGTTCTTGGCCGGTACCCTGCGCGTACTCGTGTGTCTCGTAGACGACGTTGGCCCAGCCATAGCTGGAGGGATTGGGGAGTTCAGACCAGCTCCAGGATGCAAGGGCCCCCATGGTTCCTTCCATGATGATGATGTGGCTGGTGTCGGCCCCGCGGACAGATTTATAGAGCTGATCATAGGCACTGATGACGACGTTCGGTGATGCTCCCCCAGGCTCATTGAGGAGGTCGTACGCAGCGATGGTGGGGTTGCCGTTGTAGTGGCCGGCAATCTTCCACCACATCCAGGCCGTGTTGCCCTGATTGTTGCCATCGGTCCAATACGTATTCAGACCAGCCCGACCGGTACTATCCGAAGCGCTCTGGCCGCCAACGGCGCCATGCATGTCGATGATGACATAGAGGCCGAGCGATCCGGCGGTATCGACGATGCGATCGAGTTCGTCGAAGGCATCCGAGCGCCAGCCGGAGCCGGTGGCGTTGTCAATGTCATAGAACTGGCCCCACCAGACGGGGACGCGGATGCAGTTGAAGCCGGCGTTCTTGATGTTCTGGAGGTCGGCGTTGGAGACCCAGTTCTCCTGATAGGTGCGGAGGAGGGCCCGCTCGCCGGCGACCGTGAAACGCTGGTCGAGCGTCGTGATGAGGGCGTAATTGTCCGTCAACTGGTTGGTGTCGAGGGGTGTCATCCAATTTTCCATGACGAACAGTCCACCGAGGTTGACGCCCTGCAGGTGGACGACGTTGCCATTGCCATCGACGATGTTGCGTCCGCTGGTTTGAAGCATGGTGAGCTGCGCCTGGAGCGGCAGGGCGGCGAGCGCGAACACGAGGGCGAGCAGACAGAGATTGGCTGCACGCGCGGTGATGGTGTGTGGGAAACGATACATAACTTCTTCCTCCAAAAGGTGAAAGAGCGCCTGCCTGTATGTACGGTATTGTGTGCAGGCTATGTGGACAAAAAGCGGCCGCATGAACTCGAGGGTCAAAGGTCATGCGGCCAGAGGAGCAGAACGCGTCCGTTCTGCAGTGAGCTATCCGAGCAGCTGACGCATCCTCGAACTGCTATTGGAACTGAATCCAGTTGAGGTTTGAGCCGCCCGTGGTGAAGACGAAGTAGAGCGTGTGGACGCCCGTGGGCGATTTGGTGACCGGAATGTTGGAGGTCTTCCAGGTCTGCCAGCCGCTGGTGCCAGGCAGGGTGCTAGTGACGATCGGCGTGCTGGTCATCGAATCGACATAGATGGCGACCGAAGCGCCGTTGGAGTTGTTGCTGGCCGAGCGAACATTGACGGAGCTGACACCGGTGGAGAAATCAACGTTGTTGAAGACGAGATAGGCATTGTTGGTGGTGTAGCCGACGTCGTAGCCGTTGGTGGTGTCGCCGGTGTACTCGGTCTGGATGCCGCGCTCGGTCGACAGGCTGGAGGCCTGAATCTGGCTCTTGGCGGGCAGGACCGAAGTGCCGGTCTGCGTGCCGGTCCAGGTGAAGGTGACGGCACCGAAGCCGGGCAGCGTGTAGCTGAATACCTGGTTACCCCAGACGATATTGAAGCCAGTGACATTGCTCGAAGCGTTGTAGGCGACCAGAGCATGCGAGCCATCCGGATTCAGGAAGGCTACCGTGTTGATGTTGTTGGCGTTCGACGAGTAGATGCGCTGGGCACCGGGCAGAACGAACTTGCTGTACTGGCCGAGCGTGTAGTATTCCACGCCCTTGGTGACGGCGCCCGTGGTGCTGTTGACGGTGATGAGCGGTGTGCAGGTGGCGCAGCCGCCGAGGCCATCGTTGAGCGAAATATTCGGTCCTAGCTTCTCGTTGAGCGCGAGACCCCACTTGACGAAAGCCTTGGCGGAGTTGCGCAGAACCAACGGGTACACCAGGAAGTCAGCCAGATATTGATCGGTGACCCAGGTGCCGCCGGTGTCCTCGGTCATCCACGCACCGAGGTTGGGATAGAGGTTCTGTACCGTTTGCTGCGCGCCGGGCGTGCCAGCATAGCCATGCCATGCGGTGCCTGCAATGAGTGGCGACGCGTTGATGGTGGGATCGGCGAGGACGGTTTCCGGATACGAGGCGGTATCCCAGTTGTGATCGTAGACGAAGATCTTTGTGGTGATGCTGTTCTGCTGGAATGCGGGAAGGAAGTAGTCACGAACAAGCGACAACTGCTGTGACGCCTGCATCAACATGCAGGGCATCAGATTGCCGTTGGAATCGTTGAGCGGCTCGTTCTGGAGGGAGATGTAGTCGACCGGCAGACCCGCGTTTTTATAGCCGAGCAGCGCTTCGACGAAGTAGTTCGCAAATGCAGAGTTGGTGGAGTGGTCGGTCAGCAGACTGCCACCGATGGTGCTGTTGGTCGTCTTCATCCATCCCGGCGGGCTCCAGGGATTGAGCATGAGCTTGAGCTGCGGATTGAGCGCACGCGCCTGCATGAGCATGGGGATGGTGTTGGCCTGATCGGTAGCGAGGTTGAAGGCATTGAGCGACGGATCGGTGTTCGTGCCAGTTTGGTCGTCGTAGGTGTAGAGCTTGATCGACAAATCGCTGGCACCCATCGGCACGCGCAAGAAGCTGATGCCGATGCCCGAGCCGTTGCGGGTGAACAGATCGCTCATGACACCGGCTAGGTTGCCCGCGGGAACAACCTTGTTGAGCAGATAACTGGCACCATCCGTCATCGCCGCGCCGAAGCCGTCCATCGTCTGGTAGGTCTGGTTGTCGTCGACGACGATGGTGTTGGCCGTGGCGGCGGGCAGCGTGGCGGTGAACGTCTCGTTGTTCTGCGCGGCAAGCAGGTTCTGATAGTCGTGGGTGGTCAGCGTGACACCGACGGCGCTGGTAGGCACGACGGTCGTGATGGTGTAGGCGCCCGTGGCAACAGGGCTGTTCAGGTAGTCGGCGGCGATGGCGACGGCATTGATCGTCGTCGTCTGCGTGACGCTGATGGCCGCGGTGTAGGCGGTTGATGCAGCGGTCGGTGAGGAGCCGTCTGTGGTGTAGTAGATGGTCGCGCCGGCGGTTGAGTCAGAGAGCGTGACGGACTGCGACTTGTAATAGGTTCCGGTGGCCGGGGTAAAGGTCGGCGTGGCGACGGTGGGAATCGTATACGTGGCCGAGGCGACGGCGCTGGTATTGTATCCGCTGGCGACGGCTATGGCGCTGACGGTGGTGGTCTTGGAAATGGTCAGAGCACCGCTGTACTGCGTCGAGACGGTCGTCGGCGTGGAACCATCGAGCGTGTAGTAGATGGTCGCACCGTTGGTGGCATCGGAGAGCGAAACCGTCTGCACGCTGGTAAAGGTGCCACCGGCGATGTTGAAGCTGGGAGCAGCGGCGGCGGGCAGATTGATGGTGTACGTGCCGCTGGCGAGAGCGCTGGCCGAATAACCGGGAGCGATGGCAATGGCGTTGATGGTCGTCGTCTTCGTGATGCTGATGGCCGTGTTGTAGACGGCGCTGGTGGTGGTGGGCGTGGTGCCGTCGAGCGTGTAGTAGATCATGGCACCGTTGGTGGCATCGGAAAGCGAAACCGTCTGCACGCTGGTGAAGGTGCCACCGGCGATGCTGAAGCTGGGCGCAGCGGCGGCAGGTAGCTTGATGGTGTAGGGGACCACGGCGACTGCGCTGTTGGAATAACCCGAGGCAACGGCGATGGCCTCAATCGTCTCGGTGGTGCCGACGTTGATGGCGCTGGTGTACTTGGTGGACCCGGTGGTGGGCGTCGAGCCGTCGGTGGTGTAGTAGATCGTCGCGCCGGTGGTGGTGTCGGCCAAGATCACGCTCTGCGCGGCAGTGTAGGTTCCGGCAGCGGGTGTGAGGGCGGGCGTGGCCGCCGGGGATTGCGCGGGCGAGCCGCCGTTACTGGTGCCACTGCATCCGGCCATGAGCAGGCCAGAGAGACCGAGCAAGAAGATCCATTTGCGCATAAGTTTGAACCAGCCTCCTGCCGGGGACCGCTGTAGCAGTCGCCGGCAAACTCTCAAAAAAAGTGAACACGCGCACACAGCGCGGGTGATGGCCCGCAGAGTTAGAAATCATCTGCCGCGGGCTTTTTTCATAGATAGACAAACGTTTGTGTATTGGCGCCGAAAGTACTGCTGCTGCAAAGCAAGACTTTCTAGCAGCAATGTGAGAGAGCCTCCTGAAATGTTTCCGTTCCAAATCTCGCATCCTCTGGCCTGGAAGACCCTTCATAATGCCCATAACTCCACTGTCGTTGCCCGACTGTGGCCGCAAGCGGAGAGCATGCGCATGGCTGAAGAATAGCCCTGAAAAACTAAACAATCGCTTGTATTATGGACACTGGCCTCCGGCTTTGCATACGGGCGAATTAAATCATGGCGTGAAAACCATTGTCAAGTGTAAACAGTGGGCGTTTTCTCCTAGACAAGCGATTTGTTTTCAAATCCGGCTGCAATGCGCCGCGCTGCGGCGCGGACTCTTCAGGGTACCGTGCCCGGGGGGTCGTGCAAACGCGATACGATGTTGAATGTCTTTAGAAAAGCGCAGGTCTCGATTATGCTTCTTCAGCGGTCGGTCTGATTGTGACCAACCGGGCAGGGGCACGGCAGTTCGAATGCCGATTTCAGGGCAAGTTGCTACCTCTGGGCCTGCCGTGAGATTCCATTGTCGCTGTGCAGTGGAGTTGGGAGCATAGTACTTTGCAAGCCTCTGGGCGTCTCATCGTTCGCCGGAATTTGCGACGGATGGGACGCCAGTTTTGTTTCACGCAGCGAAAACGCTTCTGGCCAAACGCACAAGCGTGGCGGGAGTCCCGCAAACCGGCTGAACGGTCAAGGTGCGCGGGTCAAAACCTCGGCAAGCCTGGAATAGCGGCGAATCAGGCTCAGAGAAGATGGCGATACAATCTAAGGTGAGTTACTCGCATGAAAAAATCAAATAGCGACACGCAGCAAAAGGCGGTGGTGAGCTCCGCGGACCACCGCCCGGTCAGCTTGAAGCAGTTGGCGGCTTACCTGGATCTGGATCCGGCGACGGTATCGGTGGTTCTCAACGATGTGCCAGGCCGCTCGATTCCACCAGTGACACGGGATCGCATCAAGGCCGCTGCCCGAGAGCTCAATTATCAACCAAGCCAGTTAGCCCGTTCGCTGCGCAGCCGGCGCACACTGACCATCGGCATCCTGGTGCCTGAACTGGGCGAAGGGTATCACACCGAGGTGATAAGCGGCATCGGCGATCAACTGATCAATGCCGGGTATTTCTACTTTACGGCGCATCATCGCCACCGCAAGGATCTGGTGGAAGATTACACGCGCATGCTGATCAGCCGTGGCGCGCAAGGCATCATCGCCATCGATACCGCACTGGAACATCCCGTCTCTGTCCCCATAGTTGCCATAGCCGGTCATCGCCAGATAGCCGGCGTCACCAACGTCGTTCTCGATCATCTTCGCGCCGCGGAACTAACCCTGAATCATTTGCATGCTCTCGGCCATCGGCAGATCGCCTTCATGCGCGGCCAAACGGTCAGTTGCGATTCCGATGCCCGCTGGCTGGGCCTTGTCGCCGTTGCCGGGCGGTTGGGACTGGAGATCAAGCCCGAACTAGTGGTCACTCTGGACCGCGACATGATCTCGCCGGAGTTGGGCTACCCGGTGGTCCAGCAGCTGCTGGCGACTCGCCAGCCCTTTACCGCACTGGTCGCCTTCAACGACATCTCTGCCATCGGTTCGGTGCGCGCGTTACGGGACCTCAATCTGCGTGTGCCAAATGATATATCGGTTATCGGTTTTGACGATATTAAGTGGGCTGCCTACTCGCGGCCGCGGTTGACCACGATCCGCCAGCCACTGGCCGAGATTGGCAGAATCGCAGCCCAAAGCCTGTTGAACCTGATTCATGGCACCATCACTCCCCGCGAGGAGATTGCCGTTGAGCCGGAACTGATCGTCCGCGAATCGACGGGTCCCACACACGTTCACGAGTAAGGGTCTTTTTGCCCGGATTGATTTCTAGATTCTGGAGAATGTGTGCTGCGCCCCGCCAGTTTCGCTTCCTCTCTGTTTTTTGCGATCGCCGTCGCCACTGCTGGCGCGCAATCGGTCTCCGTCTACAAAACCACGCCGGACTTGCACGACACGCTATCGCCGCAGCAAACGCATCGGTTCACTACTCAAGCAGACTCGACCCCAGCCCGGCCGCTGATAACCATTGACGATGGGCAGCGCTTTCAGACGATCGATGGCTTCGGCGCCTCGTTGACCGCCGCCGCCTGGCTGTTCGCGAACAAGCTCACCCTTGCACAGACGGATGCGGCGTTCAGGGCGCTGTTCAGCCGCAACGATGGGATAGCGCTGAGTTTTCTGCGCCAGCCCATTGGCCCATCCGACCTAGCCGTGACCTTCTACTCTTACGACGATCTCTGCCCGCAAACGGCCAAGGCATGCACGCCCCCTGCTGAGTCCGCCGATCCGATTTTGGCCGGTTTTTCGCTGATGCGCGATCGACAGTACATTCTTCCGTTGCTGAGCAAAGCGCTGACCCTCAACCGCACGATTCGCGTGATGCTCACTCCGTGGAGCGCTCCGGGCTGGATGAAAACCTCTGGATCGATGCTGGGCGCAAGCGCCGACGGCAAGCAGCCGTCCAGCCTACGGCCGGACTTCTATCCGGCCTTTGCCAGCTATCTGGTGAAGGCTATCAGGCGGCGGGTGTATCGATCCACGCGCCGAGTGTGCAGAATGAGCCGCTCAATACGCCGCCCGCATACCCAGGGCGCGCCCGACATCTCCGCGCGTCTGATGGCGGCTCTGCACTATCTGAAGTACCAGCATGATCTGAGCGATGAAGACGTGGTCGCCGCTTGGGTTGATAACCCTTACTGGCAGCACTTCAGTTTCATGACGCATTTTCAGCATCAATGCCGATTGATCCCCCAGTTTGACGCGCTGGCGCAAGCGGTTGGGCGCAGCCGGTGCCGAGCAGGTGTTGCGCGCGACGATCGAAGCAGGGATGGCGATGCGCGCGATTCGCCTTGCACAGTTGAAGCGCATCAACGTGGACACGACTGTGCAGACCAAGGCGATCCGATTTCCCACCGATGCCAGACGCCATTAGCGCATGCGCGAACGGCTGGTAAAGACAGCGCGTGTCGAAGGGCTAACGATCAAGCAGAGTTATGAGCATGTGGGACGCCGCCTGCTGATGCAGTCCAGCCGCTACGTACATGCGCGCCAGATGAAACGCGCACGGGCTTGCACGCGTAAGCTGAAAACGCTGTTGGGACACATCGTTCGCGAGATAGAGCGGCACATCGAGGAGCCATCTGAAAGACTCGCGAAGTTACTGGAGGTTGCGCATCGGATCCATGCTCAGCAAAAGCACGACAAGAACAAGATCTACTCCGTGCATGAGCCGGAAGTCCAGTGCATCGCCAAGGGTAAGTCCGGCAAACAGCATGAGTTCGGCAATAAGGTTAGTGTGGCAGTGAGCAGCCGCGGCGGGTGGTTCGTCGGCACCAAGAGTTTCACCGGGAGTCCCTATGATGGCCACACGCTCGACGAGCAGATGAAGCAGGTTGATCACCTGATCGGCAGCAGAGTGAGCGAAGTGCATGTGGACATGGGCTATCGCGGCCACGACTATGACGGCGAGGCCACTGTGCATATCAACAAGAGACGAAGAGGACGGACTTCTCGCGCACTGTGGCGATGGATGAAGCGCCGCGCCGCGGTCGAGCCAAGCATCGGACATCCGAAGAGCGAACACCGGTTGAAGGGCGTTGCCGGTGATGCGATCAACGCCATCCAGGCTGCTGCCGCCATGAATTTCCACAAGCTCCTCGGAGCTTGTGGTGCATTTTTCTGCGCCGCCTGATGCACCTGGGGTTCGATTCCGGCCCTGCCAGCGCCGCGCACCCTCCAAACCTCATCGGTATGTGCCTGAAGGCGACTTTTTCAGGATCGACTTCTTAGATCCCTCGCCAGGTCAGCGCTAGGTCTTTTGTTCGCCGGCCTTTGAAGGCTGCCGGTGCGGTTTCCCTTCGGTGTGACGATTCGCTCGCCTTCACTTGAATGCTGAACCCGAAGAGTTTCCGTCCGCTTCAGCCGCATTGGCGACTTTCAGTCGCGATCGAACCTAGCGACATTCAGCCGGTAGTCGTTTGGGTTCATCGATCCCATTCTCTCTCAACTGCCCCGCTACTTGGCCAGCGACTTGGCCAGCGACTTGGCGATCCCTGCCTCGACCAGCGGCGTCATCACGGCGTAGCCGGCGGGCTCGGGGTGGACGCCATCCTTGCTGAGCGAGACGGGCAGGCCGTCGCGGCTGTCCTTCATGGCAGTGTGGAAGTCCACAAAGGGAATTCCCTTTTGCGCTGCGTAGCTCTTGATCCAAGCGTTCAACTTGACGATCTTGGCGGCGGGTTCCATTCCCGGCTTCCACCAGTAATCGTAGGCAGGCAGCAGCGAGCAGAGAACAACGCGAATGTGGTTGGCGGCAGCCAGTTCGGCCATCGAGGCAAGATTGCCCTCGGTCTGCTCGATCGTCATGGAGCCGGTATTGCCGGCGATGTCATTGGTGCCGGCAAGGATCACCACTACCTTGGGCTGCAGCGCAATCACGTCCTGGCGGAAGCGCACCAGCATTTGCGGCGTGGTCTGCCCGCCGATGCCGCGATTGATGTAGGGCTTGCCGTTGAACCATCCGTTCGCACCGGTGAAGTGCCAGCCCTCGGTGATCGAATCACCCATGAAGGCCACGCGGTCTTCGTCCACCGCTGGTGCCACCAAAGCCAAATCTGCCTCCCGGAAATGCTCCAGCCAGCCAAAGTCGCGCAGCAGCTGTGCGTCGTGCTTCTTCTTGTAATCGTCGACAGGCTTTGCATCTGCCTGCACCGGCCCCAAGGGCGCCTTTACTTCTTGCTGCGTAGCGGCTGGAGCGGTCGCGCTTGTCTGCGCCCGCACCCCCGACACAGCCAAGACCCCGCACACTGCTAACGCCAGAGCCAGCAGACCCTTCAAATTTCTCTTCACGCGTTTCCTCTCCCCGCCCTCGTATTCAACAGCCGTCTAACTATTAGGGGCATACCGCATTTTATTGTAAGCACCCAACCCACCGGGCGCTACGTAGGTTCCGATGGAAACTCGCCGTTGCCAACGTCTGAAGTGGTCGTCCGGCCTTGACGGGCAACCGCTTCAGGTCGAAGTGTGCCATCGTCTTTTCTCGTGGCAGTCCTGACTCGCGCAGCAGTGCGGAGATGCGATTGCGCTGCGACTCGCTCTCCCGCTCAGTCAAGTGCAGGATGTTTGGACGATCAAAGGCCTATATGGTCCAGCTGTTTATACTGCAAAGGAGTAGAAACGCTGTGCGGGGGTTGTCCCTTGCCGCCGTTTTCATTGGCCTTCTTCGATGATGTGCATGAGTTCAATGCCAGAGAGAAGAATGCGGGCGCAGCGAAACTCCCTGAAGCCGAGCATCGGCCTGGTTCGGCGCTTAATGGCGCGGTGGTCTTGCTCAACGATTTTGTTCAGGCACTTGATCGGGCGCACTGGCCTGCCCGATGTTTTGTACCAGCGAGATCGTTAGTGTAGCGCAACGGGTGATAGATATGATCAGCGGTTCTGTCGCAACAGAGCGATTTTGCTATTCTTTTCACTGACGGCGAGGTATTGGAGAGCGATGAGACAAACGTTGAATCCAGTGGTGGCAAAGGTTCTAAAGCGTTTGCATTATCCTCTGGATGTGATCCTGCTTTGTGTGCGCTGGTATAGCGCGTATCCATTGAGTCTTCGTAATCTCGAGGAAATGATGGCCGAGCGTGGGATTTCTGTCGATCACTCGACCGTACACCGCTGGGCGATCAAATTGTTGCCAGTGCTGGAGAAGGTGTTCCGGGGATCCAAGCGCAAGGTGAGTAGAAGTTGGCTGTATGGACGAGACCTACAGCACGCCCAGCCAACGGAGCTCTCTTATATGGGGGTGACGTTGCTTGAGCATGTTTGGAATGCAGTGCTCGACTAGAAATAGGGAGCCTGCCTTTCCTCTGCTGTGAGAGGAAATGAGCCGAAGCGGCGGTGACTTGCTGACACTGGCAAGGTGACGAAGTCCGTAGGAAACGGGGCTTGCGGCGAAGCGATTACGCCAAGATGAGCCTCTAGGCTGAGCATGGGACGGTTGAGGGACACGAACCTGTTGAAACGCATCTGAGGGGAGAGTGTGCAAAGTAGTGGGCTGGGGTAATCTCTGGACATGAAATGGACAATCAAGCTGGTATTTGAGGCGATCCCAGGCTGTCCTGTCGAACACGAGTTGGGGATCATCGAGCGGTCGGAAGA
>Ga0224528_1001209_pt1 | contig 17631 bp, 10 predicted proteins | sample CBST25metaG_2_FD_179888 | JGI IMG/M metagenome (GOLD analysis project Ga0224528, IMG submission 179888) | Peat soil microbial communities from Stordalen Mire, Sweden - C.B.S.T25 | ecosystem: Environmental > Terrestrial > Soil > Wetlands > Peat | place: Sweden: Norrbotten County, Stordalen Mire...
GCATCGCAGTCTGGCGTGTGCTGGCCCAGCATGGCGTAGAGCCGGCATTGGCCGCCGGACACTCGCTGGGAGAGTGGTCGGCCCACGTAGCCGCCGGAACAATCGGATTTGCCGACGCAGTGCGCGCCGTGAAGGCTCGCGGCCGGGCCATGCAGTTGGCCGTACCGGCCGGCCAGGGCGGCATGGCCGCCGTGCTCTCGTTGGACCCGGCCCAAGTGGCCGAAGCCTGCCGCGAGGCCGCGCAGGAAACCGGTTTGCCCGTGGCCGCGGCCAACCTGAACTCGCCCAACCAGACGGTGATCTCCGGCGCATTGGCTGCCGTGGAAAGGGCTGCGGCGCTGGCCAAGGCCAAGGGCGCTCGCCGCGCCGTCATGCTCCCCATCAGCGCACCTTTCCACTGCGCCCTGATGCAGCCTGCGCAGGAAGAGGTGGCGCGCGTGCTCGCAACCCTGACGCTGGCCGATCCGCGCATTCCGGTAGCCGCCAACGTGACCGGCGGCCTGGTCACCACCGCCGAGGCGGCGCGCGACGCCCTCACCCGCCAGGTAACCGGCGCGGTGCGTTGGGTAGACTGCATGAAGTCGCTGGTAGGCGCGGGAGCGGAACTGTTTATCGAGGTGGGGCCAGGCAAGGTGCTCTGCGGCCTGCTGCGCCAGATTGACCCGGCGCAAAAAGCTCTGAATGTGGAGGACGCGGCCAGTCTGGAGAAGACGCTGGCGGCGTTATAGCGAAGCCAGAGTCGATGTATCCCGAAAGCACGATATTCAAGTCGACGCAGCCAACAGGGAGCGGCGACCCCGCGCTACACTCGACAGTACATAGTTACTCTGGTTTCGCTCTGGCCGGCGGAGAAGTCCAGGGCGGGTAACCCGCAGGCTCCCACCTTCCTGATGCTTATGCCTTGGCGGACTTTTCCTTTTCCGCGACCAGTTCTTCAGAGAGCTGATAGGCGTTCTGGGAGTATTCGAGGGCCTGTTTGCTGAGTTCGTGAGCGGTCAGGTGATCATCTTTGCCGTGGGCGGCAGCGGCGGAAGCGTGGGCGTGGGCTGCCAGGTTGTGGAGTTCTGAGATGCGATCGTGCGTACTCTGGGGCATGGTGTTCTCCTGCCCTCTTCGATGCAGATTGGCAGGGCTGAGTCTTCGGGTGCATTTGCCGAGGCATGGATAAAACACATGGCCTCCATCCGCTCCATCTTGATCGAGGAGCGGATGAAGACCACAAAAGCTGTCACATCCGTAAACCCGGCCGGCTTGCCGGCCTCTACGGTCCCAGGTACAGTTCCACCCCCGGCGGCGAAAAGTTCAGCGTGCGCGCCTTGGGGTCATAGTCCAGATTGAGCGCCTTGCTCTTGCGGCCATTGATCAGCACAGCCATCATCAGCACATTGCCATACATGCGCTCCGCCACGATCTTGTGGCTTTGGATTGCGCCGTATTCGTTGTCCGGGCTGGAGGAGTTCCAATCGTCCTGGAACCGCGAAAACGGGTAGGCGCCACCCTGCACCGGATGCTGCTGCCAGTTCTTGTCGTGCGTCCAGATGCCGTAAGCCGTGGGTAGGTCGTTCTTTTCCACGGCCCCGAGGAACCGGTTCGCAGCCGAGCGGCCCAGCAGGTGGTTGTTCCAGTTCCATGGCCAGTCCACCGGCCTTCCGGCCACCAGCCACCAGCCCACAAACAGCACTAGAAGCAAGCCTCCGGCGCTGGAGAGAATCACCCGGCGCCGCCGGTCGCGGACTTCATCAAACACAGGAGCGTCGAGCAGAGTCATTGGAAACCTTCCTCGGAGTCAGCATACGGCAAGACGGGGAACAGGGAATAGAAACCGGTTCAACAGAGAGCAGCGGTGTTCCTTGGCGGTCTTGAATCTCTCTCCGCACTACTATAGACACCGGCCGCGAGCATCCTGTTCCCTGCCTCTCTATTCTTCCCGGCTATATGTCGTCCGGCTCTTCTCGGCGTGGCGTTCGAGAGCCAGTTCAATGAGCCGCGTGATGAGGTCTTTGTAGGGTATCCCCGTGGCCGCCCACAGCTTGGGGTACATGCTGATCCTGGTGAATCCCGGCAGGGTATTCACCTCGTTCAAATAGATGCGGCGCTTGCCGTCCGGCTCCATCAGAAAGTCAACCCGCGCCAGGCCAGAGAGGTCGCAGGCGCGGAAGGCCTCAATAGCCATCTCGCGAATCTGCTTGGTCTCAGCGCGGCTCAGCTTGGCCGGAATCACGGGCACCGAGCCCTCGCAGAGATATTTTGCCTCGTAGTCGTAGAACTCCTTGCCGGGAACGATCTCGCCGACCACGCTGGCCTTTGGGTCGTCGTTGCCCAGCACGGCAACCTCGAACTCGCGCGCCTTGGCGCTTTTGCCGCCCACGCCCGCCTCCACCACCAGTTTGCGGTCGTACCGGGCGGCCAGGGCAAGCGCCGGACCAAGTTCCTTGCGATCATGAGCCTTGCTGATGCCCACCGAGGAGCCAAGGTTCGCCGGCTTCACAAACACCGGATACTTGAGCGCCGCCTCGACCTGGGCAACGGCCTTGCGTGGAGATTTCTCCCACTCGGAGCGCAGCAGCGTAACGTGCTTGACGATGGGCAGCTTGGCGTGGGCAAACAGCCGCTTCATCACATCCTTGTCCATGCCCGCCGACGAACCCAGCACGCCGGAGCCAACATAGGCGAGACCGGCCAGTTCAAAAAGCCCCTGGATGGTTCCGTCCTCGCCAAAGGTGCCGTGCAAAACCGGGAAAACCACGTCCAGTGACTGGCCGCCCAGCGCCGCGTGGCTGTCGAGAGGCGATTCGCCGCTGAGGCTGAACGCTCCGGCAGATGGACTGGCCGCCGGTTCCGGAGCCAGCAAGGTGGGCTGGCCCTGGGCAAGCACGCGCGCTCCGGGAGTCGTTGCCGGGTCGGCCGCCCGCAGCTTCTTGGGGCCTTTTTGGCTGGCCTCCGGCGTGGCAGGCGCAGCCGCTCCATTGCCCGTCAGCAGGCCCTGCGCAGCCCCGGCAATGAGCCAGTGCCCAGCCTTGTTGATGCCGATGGGCACCACGTCAAATTTCCTGCGATCAATCGCCTTCAAAACCGAAGCGGCCGACAAGAGCGAAACCTCATGCTCGCCGCTGCGCCCGCCAAATAGAATGCCTACGCGAAGTTTTTTTGCCATATCATTTTTAATTTTAGTTGGGGTTGGTGGTTGACTATTGCTCACACAGATTACCGGTTCCACATTATGTACATTTTTGGTTGACGTTACAGTGAACAAAGAGCGAAGATTCGTGGCATCATGAATTCAGAGTTGAAGATCGACGAAATTGGCTACTGGTCTGAAGTAAAGCTTTCCATCCTTGAGGAATACGCCAAGCCCTATAATCAGATTCTCCGGTCGCACGAATTGCATCCAATTTATGTTGACGGATTTGCCGGAGCTGGACACCATAAGGCAAAGGGGTCTGATCGGGTCATAGATGGAAGCCCTGCGCGAGCTCTAGACGTTGACCCTCCTTTCGATTCTTTCTACTTCGTGGACAGCGATGAGGGCCGAGTTTCGGAATTGAAGAGGTTATCGGCTGGACGGTCGAATGTTCACACACTCCATGGGGACTGCAACAAAGTCCTCATCAGCCAAGTCTTCCCGAATATCCGCTATGCAAGCCGTCAGCGAGCGCTTTGCATTCTCGACCCCTACGGACTTGATCTCGATTGGCGGGTCATTCAGGTTGCAGGTAAATCTCAAGTGACCGAGATCTTTTTGAACTTCCCAGTCATGGACATGAACAGAAATGTCTTTTGGCGCAACTATGACGCCGTTTCTCTGTCTAACCAGGAGCGCATGACAAGCTTTTGGGGTGATGACTCTTGGAAAAAGGCAGCGTACTCGACCACGCAAGGGCTGTTCGAGGAAATGCAAGAGAAGAATTCTATTGATGATGTAGTAAAAGCATTCCAAGAACGACTGAAGAGGATTGCCGGTTTTCAGTATGTTCCGAAGCCAATGCCGATGCGGAACAGCAAGGGAGCAATAGTCTATTTTCTGTTCTTTGCCGCTCAGGAACGAGCAGCGGACAAGATTGTCAAAGCCATTTTCACTAAATACGCAAACCAAGGGGAGATTCAAAATGGCTGAGCATTCCACAATCGAATGGACGAACGCGACCTGGAACCCTGTACGCGGTTGCACGAAGATCAGCCCTGGGTGCAAGCACTGCTACGCCGAGGTATTTGCGGAGCGCTTTCGCGGCGTCCCCGGCCACCCTTACGAACAAGGCTTCGACCTGCGTCTGGTTCCGGAAAAGCTCGCCGAACCATTGCGTTGGCAGACCCCCAAGATGATCTTCGTGAACTCCATGAGTGATCTTTTCCACGAAGGAGTTCCGGACGAGTACATTGAGGCGGTAGCTAGAGTGATGGTGAAGGCCGAGTGGCACACCTATCAGATCCTAACGAAGCGCTCAGCCCGCATGGCAAGCCTCTTGAGCGGACGTTTACGCTTTGCGGCGGAGAATCCGCACATCTGGTGGGGGGTGAGCGTCGAAAACAAGGAACACGGTCTCCCGCGCCTTCGCGACCTGCAAAAATCACCTGTCTCTGTCAGGTTTCTTTCCGTTGAACCACTGCTTGAGGGGTTGGGGCGCTTGAACCTAAATGGCATCCATTGGGTCATTGTGGGTGGAGAGAGTGGGCACGGAGCCAGGCCCTTGAAAAGGGAGTGGGTTACCTCGATTCGCGATCAGTGCGAAGAGGCTGGAGTGTCATTCTTCTTCAAACAATGGGGCGGAGTTCGGAAAAAGAAAGCCGGCCGGGAGTTGGACGGACGAACCTACGATGGATTTCCCATGCGGGCCATCAACCCTGTTTCACCGATGGCAACTGCCCTGGCTTGGGCGAGAGAGATTCAAGAGGGATACGCTGCTTCCCGGAATGAGATATTGCCGGTCTTGGCCTAGCCTCACAGAATCTTCTTCCCAAACGCCGAGCAGGCAAGTTCCACGGCCAGGTCGGCGGTGCGGTTGTGCTCGTCGATCACCGGGTTCACCTCGACAACCTCAAAGCTGAGCAGGCGGCCATCGTCGGCCAGAATCTCCATGGCCAGGTGCGCCTCACGGTAGGTTGCCCCGCCACGCACCGGCGTACCCACGCCGGGAGCGTCCTCCGGATCAATCCAATCCATGTCCAGAGACACGTGATAGCCTGCTGTCCCGCTGCCGGCGGCCTCGATCGCCTCTTCCATCACCGCCCTCATGCCGCGCTCGTCGATGTCGCGCATGGTGTAGACATGGGCCACGCCGGCGCGGCGAATGTTCGCGCGCTCGGCGGCGTCAATGTCGCGCACGCCAACCAGCACCGTGTTTTCAGGGGAGATCTTGGGCGAGTAGCCGAAGATCTTCCCCAGCGGCTCCGGCCCCAGGCCCAGCAGGGCGGCCAGCGGCATGCCATGCACGTTGCCAGAGGGAGAAGTATCCGGGGTGTTGATGTCGGAGTGGGCATCGATCCACAGCACGCCAATCTTCTGGCCCTGGCGGCGATAGAACTCAGCCACGCCTGATACCGAGCCGGCCGCCAGCGAGTGGTCGCCCCCCAGCAGCAGCGGCGTCATGCCCTCTTCCAGGGCCTTCACCACGGCCTCTGCGGTGCGTGTGCAGGTTTCGGCAATCTCTGCCAAATAGCGCGCGCTATTGCTGCCGGAGGCCTGGGTCTCGGCTATCTCCACGCGGATGTTGCCGCCGTCGGTGACCTGGTGGCCCAGCGCTTCAAGCCGAGCCTCCAATCCGGCTACCCGCATTGCGGAGGGTCCCATATCCACGCCGCGCCGGCTGGCGCCCATGTCCAGCGGGACGCCAATTACCCGAATGCGGCGAGTAGGCGACGCCTGAGTACCGCCATGCGGGAAGGGCGCTGCGCCTGTTGAAACCTCGGAATGTTCTGGCATGCAAATGGCTCCCTGCGAAAGAAATCGGCCCAGGCCCAATCCCGCATACGCGAGAGCAACTCGGAAAACCGAGCCGGACCAGGGTCAAACGACAATCCAGGCGCGGCAATATGCCGCCGCCATGACCCAAAAAGGTCATTAGATCAGATTTCGATGGGAGTAAGATAATGGCACTTGGATTTCCGGCGTTTCGCTTCCATGCTGGGTTTTAGTCTTTTGTTCGAGCTTGTGAGTTTCACTCGGCAAGTTCAATTGACAGGTTATCTCTGGACCAGACAGCAGCACCGGTTAGATTGGGTTTTCAGCAATGAAGAGATATATCCCAGCATTCGCTATCATCTTTGTATTGGTCTCGGTTGCCTGGGCGGCAGCGCCCGCCACACTGACCACTCTCTCCGCTATCCATGCCCTCAGCAACGCCGAAGCCAGTCAGAATCTTCCCGTTGCGTTTGAAGCGACAGTCACCTTCTCCCGCAGGTTTGAAAAGACTCTTTTCGTTCAGGATGGCGGGGCGGCCATCTATGTGCGGCCAGTGGAGGAGCTTAACCTTGTGCCCGGTGATCGTGTGCTGGTGCGGGGAACGACTCAGCCGAGTTTCCACCCTTATATAAAGAGCGCCATCGTCGTCCTGCTGCGCCACGGCGCCCTGCCCAGGCCTGTGCCCGCCAACTTCGATGAGCTTATCCTGGCAAAATACGATTGCATGCTGGTCACCGTTCATGGCGTCATCCGCGCCGCCGATCTGGAACTGAATTCAAATTTACTCACAACCAGATTGCAGATCGCCACGGACGGGGGCTACGTTGATGCGACCGTAAAACCGCCGCATTGGCTTACATTGAACAGCGGCGCAGCCGCATTCTCGAGGACATCAACGGCTCCCGCCCGCTGGCTGAAATCATCGAAGAGATCACGGAACTGGTTTCTTTCAGGCTCCATGGCGCGCCCTGCTGGTGCCAGATCGCCGACGGGGCGCTGCTCGGGAACCGCCCGACGAAGCTCACCGCCCTGCGCAGTATCCACCATGAAATCCCTGCCCGCTCTGGACCCCCGCTCGGCGATTTCTCTGCGGCCTTCGATCCGCTCACCAAACCCCGCCCCATCGAGTCCGAAGCCCTCTCCACGGGAGCGGCCCTGGCGGCTCTGGCCATCGAGACCCGCCGTCTTTACTCCGACCTTCGCCGCCGTTCGGAGTTCGACCTGCTCACCGATATCCACAACCGCTTCTCCATGGATAAGCAACTGGACGCCCTCATCGAGGAAGCGCGCATGAAGGCGGGCATCTTCGGGCTGATCTACATCGACCTCGATGAGTTCAAGCAGGTAAACGACGTTTACGGGCACAAGGTGGGAGACTTGTATCTGCAGGAAGTGGCGCTACGCATGAAGCGGCAGCTTCGCGGCGGCGATATGCTGGCAAGGCTTGGCGGCGACGAATTTGCCGTCCTGGTGCCGCTGGTTCACAATCGCGCAGAAGCCCAGGAGATTGCCGGGAGGCTCGAACGCAGCTTTGACGAGCCCTTTGCCTTTGAGGGATATTTCCTGCACGGTTCAGCAAGCGTGGGACTGGCCCTCTACCCGGAAGACGGCGCCACAAAGGACAGTCTGCTGAGCGCGGCCGACGCCGCCATGTACGTGGAAAAGAACATCAAGAAGGAAACCCGGTAAACACCGTTCGCACGGCAAGATTCAGGCCGCAAGATCTCACATGGAAAAGGCCCGGCTTGCGCCGGGCCTTTGTTTGTTGACGGAGGAGAAGTTACTCCCAAAGATGGCCCTTACTCGGCTGCCATTTCCTCGGCCTCGCCCTCCTGGCGCATGAGTTCCAGTTCGCGCTCGGCGGCTTCCTGCTCGGCAGTAACTTCCTGCTGCACACGGGCCGCCGCTTCCTCCAACTCCGGAGAGAGCTGGACATTGCGGTAGTATTCGAGGCCCGTGCCCGCGGGAATCAGACGGCCCACGATCACGTTCTCCTTCAGGCCGCGCAGGTTGTCGATAGCCCCGTTGATGCTGGCTTCGGTCAGTACGCGGGTGGTCTCCTGGAAGCTGGCAGCGGAGATAAAGCTGTCGGTCGAGAGCGAGGCCTTGGTGATGCCCAGCAGCAGCGGTCGCCCGATCGCCGGACGGCCTCCGTTTGCGAGCACACGCTCGTTCTCTTCGCGGAAGCGGAAGCGGTCCACCTGCTGCTCCAATAGAAAATTGGTATCGCCCACTTCGTCGATCCTGACCCAGCGCAGCATCTGCCGCACGATCACTTCGATGTGTTTATCCGAGATGGCCACGCCCTGCAGACGGTAGACTTCCTGGATTTCGTTCACCAGGTAAGCCTGCAAGGCCTTTTCACCCAGCACGGCAAGAATGTCGTGCGGGTTCAGCGGCCCATCCATCAGCGGATCGCCGGCGCTCAAACGCTCGCCTTCCTGCACATTCACGTGGATGCCGCGGGGCACCGAGTATTCCTTCTCGTCGCCGTTGTCCGCAGTCACGTAAATCTTGCGCTGGCCCTTCACAACATCGCCGAAACGAACCACGCCGTCGATTTCGCTGATGATAGCCGTCTCGCGGGGCTTGCGCGCCTCGAAGAGTTCGACCACGCGGGGTAGACCGCCGGTGATGTCCTTGGTGCGCGTGCTCTCCTTGGGAATCTTGGCCAGCACGTCGCCCGGACCCACCTCATTGCCGTCTTCGACCATCAGGTGAGCGCCTCGCGGAAGCAGATACCGCTTGTGGGCCTTGGCGTTCTTCACCATGAGTGTGGGCTGCCGCTTCTCGTCAGCGGCGTCGGCCACCACCCAACGCGAGAGGCCGGTGACTTCGTCCACCTCTTCGTTGAGCGTGATGCCTTCCTGCAAGTCCTTGAACTGCACGGTACCGCCGATTTCGGTCAGGATCGAGTAAGTATACGGATCCCACTCGGCCAGCAACTGGCCCAACTTGACGTGTTCGCCTTCCTTGGCTCTCAGGCGCGCGCCATAGACCACCTGGTAGCGCTCCTTTTCGCGGCCTCGGTCGTCCACAACCGCCACCGAACCGGAGCGATTCATGGCAACCAGCGTGCCGTCTTTGCTCTCTACATAATTCAGATTGATGAAACGCACATAGCCGTTGTTTTTGGCGTCCAGGCGAGACTTGTCCTGTACGCGGCTGGCTGTTCCGCCCACGTGGAAGGTGCGCATGGTCAACTGCGTTCCAGGCTCGCCGATTGACTGCGCGGCGATGACGCCGCAGGTCTCGCCCAGCTCCACCATGCGGCCCGAGCCCAGGTTGCGGCCATAGCACAGTGCGCAAACGCCGCGGCGCGACTCGCAGGTCAGCACCGAGCGAATCTTCACCTTCTCAACGCCCGCGCCCTGGATAGCGGAGGCGATATCCTCGTCGATGCCCTGGTTCACATCCACCACCACGTTGCCGTCGTAGTCCTTGATGCGTTCCAGCGTTACCCGGCCGATGATGCGGTCGCGCAACGGCTCGATGATCTCGCCCGACTCGACGATTGAACCCACGTAGATGCCTTCGACCGTACCGCAGTCGTACTCGGTCACAATCACATCCTGGGCCACGTCAACCAACCGGCGGGTCAGGTAGCCGGAGTCGGCGGTCTTCAGCGCCGTGTCGGCCAATCCCTTACGCGCGCCGTGCGTCGAGATGAAGTACTCGAGCACTGTGAGCCCCTCGCGGAAGTTCGCCGTGATGGGCGTCTCGATGACTTCGCCTGACGGCTTGGCCATCAGACCGCGCATGCCGCTGAGCTGGCGAATCTGCTGCTTGGAACCGCGAGCGCCGGAGTCGGCCATGATGTAGATCGGGTTCATGGCCCCTTCGTCGTCCGCCCTCTTCATGTTGCCGAACATTTCGTCGGCCACCTGGTCGGTAACCGCCGACCACATCTGAATTACCTTGTTCGAGCGCTCGCCGTTGGTGATGGCGCCGTCCATGTACTGCTTCTGAACCTCGATCACCTTCTTGTCGGCTTCGTCCACGACCGTGTACTTGCTGGCCGGAATCACCATGTCGTCCAGCCCGACCGAAAGGCCCGAGCGTGTGGCGTACTGGAAGCCCAACGACTTGATGCTGTCCAACATGCCCACCGTCACCTCGAGACCGAGATTCTGGTTGCAATAATCCACCAACTGGCCGATGCCCTTCTTCTTCAGCAGGCCGTTGATGTAGGGCATGCCCTTGGGCAGCGAGTCGTTGAAGATCACGCGACCCACGGTGGTGGAGATGTACTCCTTGTTGAAGTCCACCGACTCGGTGTGCGTCAGATCCTGATCGTCATAGGCCGTGGTCATGTCCAGCACCTTGCCCGTATAGCGCAGGCGGATGGGCGAGAGGGTCTCGACCTCTTTGGCTTCCAGCGCCATCAGAATCTCTTCGGTGTTGGCAAAGACGCGTCCTTCACCCTTGCCGCCCTTCTTGGCCTTGGTCAGGTAATAGAGGCCAAGCACCATGTCCTGCGTGGGCACGGTGATAGGGTGGCCTGAGGCCGGCGACAGAATGTTGTGCGAGGCCAGCATCAGCACACTGGCTTCAATCTGCGCCTCGGGCGACAGCGGAATGTGTACGGCCATCTGGTCGCCGTCGAAATCGGCGTTGAAGGCGGTGCAGACCAGCGGATGAATCTTGATGGCCTTGCCCTCGACCAGAACCGGCTCAAAAGCCTGGATGCCCAGACGATGCAACGTGGGAGCGCGGTTCAACATCACCGGGTGGTCCTTGATGACTTCCTCAAGGATGTCCCACACGATCGGATCCTGCATCTCCACCATTTCCTTGGCCTGCTTGATGGTGGTGCAGTGGCCGGTCTGTTCCAGGCGGTGATAGATGAACGGCTTGAACAGCTCGAGCGCCATCTTCTTGGGCAGACCGCATTGGTGCAGTTTCAGCTCCGGACCCACCACGATGACCGAACGGCCCGAGTAGTCCACGCGCTTGCCCAACAGGTTCTGGCGGAAGCGGCCCTGCTTGCCCTTGAGCGTATCGCTCAACGACTTCAGTGGCCGGTTATTGGCGCCGCGCAGCACACGGCCGCGGCGGCCGTTGTCAAACAGCGCGTCCACCGCCTCCTGCAACATGCGCTTTTCGTTGCGCACAATCACTTCAGGAGCATGCAGGTCCATCAGCTTCTTCAACCGGTTGTTGCGGTTGATGACGCGGCGGTAGAGATCGTTCAAATCGGAGGTCGCAAAGCGTCCGCCGTCCAGCGGCACCAGGGGACGCAGCTCCGGAGGAATCACCGGCAGCACATCCAGAATCATCCACTGCGGCTTGTTGTCGCTCTTGCGGAAGGCCTCGACGACCTTCAGCCGCTTGGCATATTTGATCTTCTTCTGCGCCGACGTTTCCGTCTTCATTCTTTCGCGCAGTTCAATGCCCAGCTCGTCGATCTGCACCCGCTTGAGCAGCTCCTTGATGGCTTCGGCGCCCATCATGGCCTTGAAGCCGGAGGGACGGAACTGCTGATCGAGTTCGCGGAACTTGCCCTCGTCCTTGATGATCTCGCGTTCCTTCACCGGCGCATCGCCGGGATCGACCACGACATAGGACTCGAAGTAGAGAATGCTCTCCAGATCGCGGAGAGAAATGTCGAGCAGGTGACCGATCCTCGAAGGCAGGCCCTTGAAGAACCACACGTGCGAGCAGGGAGAGGCCAGCTCGATGTGGCCCATGCGCTCGCGGCGCACCTTGCTCACCGTCACTTCCACGCCGCACTTGTCGCAGATCACGCCGCGGTGCTTCATGCGCTTGTATTTGCCGCACAGGCACTCCCAGTCGGTCACCGGTCCAAAAATGCGGGCGCAGAACAGCCCGTCGCGCTCCGGCTTGAAGGTGCGGTAGTTGATGGTTTCAGGCTTGGTGACCTCACCATGCGACCAACTGCGGATCTTCTCCGGCGAAGCCAGCATGATGCGAATGGCGTCAAAGTCGGTAATGGGACTGGATAGTTCAAACGGGTTCGAACGGAACAAGGCGACCCTCCTTGGCGGGCCTTTCGGCGCCTGCCGCGGCTTTTCCCGGGATTCTTGAAGGGCCCTTCCTTCCCGGGAAGCGGTGTTTGCCGCTTTCAAGAAGAACCCTGAAAACACTCTCTGCGTCTAGCTCAATGCTGGGTGCCCCAGGTCTCGATTTTGAGACCTGGGATACCTCGAACCTCAATCGGCCACTGCCGCCAAGTCTGGCGCAGGCAGCTTCTTGATCAGATCCGCGCGCTTGATCAACTCCACGTCCAGGCACAGCGACTGCAATTCGCGGATCAGCACGTTGAACGACTCCGGTACGCCCGGCTCGATGGCCGCCTCGCCCTTCACGATGGCCTCGTAGATCTTGGTGCGGCCATACACGTCGTCGGACTTGGCGGTGAGCAGTTCCTGCAGGATGTATGCAGCGCCATAAGCCTCCAACGCCCAAACTTCCATCTCGCCGAAACGCTGCCCGCCGAACTGCGCCTTGCCGCCCAGCGGCTGCTGGGTAATCAGCGAGTACGGCCCGATGGAACGTGCGTGAATCTTGTCGTCCACCAGGTGCGACAGCTTGAGCATGTAGATGTAGCCGACCGTAACCGGCTGCTCGAACTGCTCGCCTGTCATGCCGTCGAAGAGAGCCGTTTTGCCCGAAGAAGGCAAGCCGGCAGAAGCCAGCAGCGCCTTGATCTCGCTCTCCTGCGCTCCGTCGAAGACCGCGGTTCCAAACCAGATGCCGCGCTCCATGCCGGCTCCGACGCGAAGCAGCATCTCGTCGTCCAGTTCCAGCAGTTGGCGCAGCGTTGCGGTTCCGGCGAACTCCTTCTTCATCAGTTCGCGCGTGTACGCCGCATCGGTGTTGGCGCGAATCAGACCGGCAATCTTCTTACCCAACTCATGCGCGGCCCAGCCAAGGTGCGTTTCCAGAATCTGGCCCACATTCATACGGGAAGGGACGCCGAGCGGATTGAGCACAATCTCCGCTGGGGTTCCATCGGGCAGATACGGCATGTCTTCCTCGGGAAGAATGCGCGCGATCACGCCCTTGTTGCCGTGGCGGCCGGCCATCTTGTCGCCTACCGACAGCTTGCGCTTCATGGCGATATAGACCTTCACCAGCTTGATCACGCCCGGAGGCAGTTCGTCACCCTTCTGCAGCTTGGCAATCTTCTCGTTGGTGATCTTGCGCAGAACTTCGATCTGGCGCGAGGTCATCTCTTCGATCTCGTCGATCTGCTCGTTGACGCGGGGATCCTTGTCGGCGTAGCGGATGCGCTTGAGGTTCTTGGTGGAGATGCGCTCGATGGTCTCGCGGTCCAGAATCGCCGCCTTGGTCAGCAGGCGCTTGTTGGTCCGCTCGTCGTGCAGATCGGCCAGCACTTCCTTGCCGCCCAGAATGCCATCCAGACGCTTCAGGCGCTCATCGGTCAGAATGCGGATTTCGTCGCCCAGGTTCTTTTCGAGCTTCGACACATACTCGGCCTCGATCAGCTTGGCGCGCTCGTCCTTCTCCTGGCCCTTGCGGCTGAAGATGCGCACATCCACAATGGTGCCCTCGATTCCCGGAGGGCAGGTCAGCGATGCGTCGCGCACATCGCCGGCCTTTTCGCCGAAGATGGCCCGCAGCAACTTCTCTTCCGGCGTCAGCTGGGTCTCTCCCTTGGGAGTGACCTTGCCTACCAGAATGTCGCCGTGCTTGATCTGGGCGCCAATGCGGATTACGCCGCTCTCGTCCAGGTCGCGCAGTGCATGCTCGCTCACGTTGGGAATGTCGCGCGTGATCTCCTCGGGGCCCAGCTTGGTGTCACGGGACTCGATCTCGTACTCTTCAATGTGCACCGAGGTGTAGTAGTCCTCCCGCACCAGCTTTTCGCTGATGAGGATGGCGTCCTCGTAGTTATAGCCGCGCCAAGGCATGAAGGCCACCAGCACGTTGCGGCCCAGAGCCAGCTCGCCCTGCTCTGTGCAAGGTCCGTCGGCGATCACCTGCCCCTTCACCACCCGGTCGCCCTCGCGGACAACCGGCTTCTGATTGATGCAGGTGTTCTGGTTCGACCGCTTGAACTTGATGAGCTGGTAGATGTCGGAACCCACCTCACGCGAAAGCTGCGTGGGATGATGCTCGCCTTCCACGCGCACGATGATGCGCTCGGAATCGACCGAGTCGATAATGCCGTTGCGCTTGGCCAGGATCACGGCGCCGGAGTCGCGTGCGGTGACGCCCTCCATGCCCGTGCCCACCAGCGGCGCCTCGGCCACCAACAGCGGCACGCTCTGGCGCTGCATGTTGGCGCCCATCAGCGCGCGGTTGGCATCGTCGTGCTCCAAAAATGGAACAAGGCTCGCGGCCACGGAAACAAGCTGCTTCGGCGAGACGTCGATGTAGTCCACTTCGGTGCGGTTCACCAGCACAAAGTTCCCCTGGCGGCGCGCGTTCACCAGATCTTCGGTAATCACGCCCGCTTCGTTGAATTCGATGTTGGCCTGCGCGATGGTGTGCTTGTCCTCTTCCCATGCGGAAAGGTAGAAGCTGAACGGCATGTGGTTGATCAACTTCTTGCCTGCCGCCTTGAGGGCTGCATTCAACCGCGCCGCCTCGTCCTTCTCAATGTGATCGCCAACCCGCAGGCCGCTTTCGCCCGCGTTTGTGATCTCCACGAAGTCCAGAATGCGCGAGTCCTTCACCTTGCGATAGGGCGACTCGATAAAGCCGTACTCGTTGATCCGCGCAAAGCAGCTCAGCGAGCTGATCAGTCCGATGTTCGGGCCTTCAGGCGTTTCGATCGGGCAGATGCGGCCGTAGTGCGTGGGATGCACATCGCGCACCTCAAAGCCGGCGCGCTCACGCGACAAGCCGCCTGGTCCAAGTGCCGACAGGCGCCTCTTGTGCGTAATCTCCGACAACGGATTGGTCTGATCCATGAACTGCGAGAGCTGCGACGAACCGAAGAACTCGCGAATGGCCGCCATCACCGGCTTGGCGTTGATCAGGTCGTGCGGCATGGCCGTCGAAAGCTCCTGATAGACGCTCATCTTTTCCTTGATGGCCCGCTCCATGCGCACCAAACCAATGCGGAACTGGTTCTCCATCAGCTCGCCTACCGCCCTCACGCGGCGGTTGCCCAGGTGATCGATGTCGTCCACCATGCCGATGTTCTTGCGCAGCTTGAGCAGGTACCGGATGGTTGCGTAGAAATCCTCCGGCGTCAACGTGCGGTGATCAAGGTGCGTGGCGTCCTGGTTCTCATAGAGCTTGATGTTGAACTTCAGACGGCCCACGCGCGAAAAGTCATACTTGCGCGCGTCGAAGAACATGCCTTCAAACAGCGCCGTCGCCGTGTCCAGCGTCGGCGGATCGCCGGGCCGTAGCTTGCGGTAAATCTCGATAAGAGCCTCTTCCGGCTTGCGAATCGAGTCGCGCTTGAGCGTATTGGTGATGATGTTGCCCACGTCGTCGCGCTCCGGGAAGAAGACCTCGAAGCTCGATACGCCGCTGGACAGAACCTTGTGCAGGCGGTCGGCGGTCAACTCGACGTTGGCCTCCACCACCACTTCACCGGTATTCAAATCCACCACATCGGCAGCGGTCAGCGCGCCATCCAACTCGGCCGCTTCCACCTCGACCTTGTCGATGCTGGCGGCGCGCAGAGCCTTCAGCGTGTGCGGCGTGATCTTGCGGCCGGAGTGCGCAACCTCTTCGCCGTTGAACAGCACGGCATGAGCCGGCTTGGCGCCCACCAGGTGCGTATTCGCCCGCACGTCCTGCGGCACCGCCCAGTTCAGCTTGCCGTCGGCAATGTGCAACCGGTCAACGGTATAGAAGGTCTTGAGAATTTCTTCGTCCGAACGCAGCCCCAGCGCACGCAGGAAGATGGTGCCGAGAAACTTGCGCTTGCGGTCGATGCGCACATAGAGCGTGTTCTTCTGGTCGAATTCAAACTCAACCCACGAACCGCGGTAGGGAATGATCTTGCCCAGAAAGTAGGTGTGATTGTTCGCCGTCTCGAAGAAGACGCCCGGCGAGCGATGCAACTGCGAAACAATCACGCGCTCGGTGCCGTTCACGATGAAGGTGCCGTTTGGCGTCATCAGCGGAATGTCGCCGAAAAACACCTCCTGCTCCTTGATGTCGCGAACCGTCTTGTTGCCGGTCTCCGCGTCCTTTTCATAAATGGTCAGGCGCACCGTCACCTTCAACGGTGCCGAGAAGGTCATGCCCCGCTCTTCGCACTCCTGCTGGTCGTACTTCAACTGCAGGCTCACCGGGTCGCCGCACTTGTTGCAGAAGTCGGGCGTGTTCTTGTTGTACGTTCCGCACTTCTGGCAAAGCACATCGCCGGGAAGGAACGGGTCGGTAATCACCATCGCCCCGCAATGTACGCAGGCCGTGCGCAGGTGATGCAGCCCCTTCAAGTGGCCGCACTTGCATTCCCAGTTGCCGATCGAGAAGTCCACAAAGTCCAACTGAGAGATTCCGCGGAAGTCGGTGATCGGGAAAACCGAAACAAACACCGACTGCAAGCCGGAGTCGTCCCGCTCATTAGGCAGTTTGTCCATTTGCAGAAAACGCTCATAGGAGCGGCGCTGCACTTCGATCAGGTTGGGAATCTGGGTTGCGGTGGGAATCTTTGAAAAATCGAGCCGGCTGCGTAAAGCGCGCTTCTCGTTGGGCATGTTCACTCCTGAGGCTCGTCACTCCGGCTCCGAGGGGGTCCGGGCCAGCGCTCGAGTCTCGGGGCGCCGGCTGATTACGGTAAGATTCAAAAAACGGACTGGCATACCTCTGAAAATCCAGTCCCCAACCATGCGCTACGCCGAAGCCGTCAGCGCATCGGGAATGTCAGGCCAAGCGTCTTCCGTGAGAGCCGCGTCAATAACGCGCCGTGGGCATTGCGGCACATCCGGCAAGTGCGCTAGACTGCGCACAATCGGCAGAAGTGAGCGTTGCGGCTAACCCTGTTAAAACGGGCTAATCCGCAGAGGATACGTATGCGCACAGGGCAAATATTAGCTAAAAAGCTCAATCTGCTGTGACCGGGAGACACAAATAGCTCGTAAGGACACAATGCCTCACGAGCGCGGCCCATCGCCTGTGCTCCCATCCGAATTCTCTTGCACTGCTCTCGCCGATCCCAAAGCTCGCTTCTGCCGCTCGCTCGCCAGCCACTCGACCCACGTCAATGAATACCCCGCCTGACCTCAAGGTAAGCCATTGACACTAAGGCACTTAACCATCGCCCGGTATCCGTCGCCAGAGTGCTTGGCTCTGCTCCAGCCTACGGACGCTTGCGTGCCCCTCCACTGTCCCTAAAACGCGCTGCCCAGCCCCGCTCCATTCCCTAAGAAAACCGGAATGAGCCGGAAAGACGCGCAACGAGTATCGTAGCGCGTCCCGGCTGAGCTTGCAAGTTCTTTAACTACTTGATCTCGACAGTGGCGATGCCGTCGAACTTCTTCTTGATCGCCTCGGCCTCGTCCTTGGTCGCGTTTTCCTTGATCGCCTTGGGGGCGCCATCGACCAGATCCTTGGCTTCCTTCAAGCCCAGCGAAGTAACTTCGCGAACGGCCTTGATGGTGTTGATCTTGTTCGCGCCGAAGTCCTTCAGGATTACCTGGAACTCGGTCTGCTCCTCAGCCACCGGAGCCGCCGCGCCCGCAGCCGCTACCGCTACCGGAGCCGCCGCCGCCGCTGAAACGCCAAGCCGCTCTTCCAACTTCTTCACCAAAGCCGCCGCTTCCAGCAGGCTCAGGGCC
>Ga0224528_1001210_pt1 | contig 17600 bp, 16 predicted proteins | sample CBST25metaG_2_FD_179888 | JGI IMG/M metagenome (GOLD analysis project Ga0224528, IMG submission 179888) | Peat soil microbial communities from Stordalen Mire, Sweden - C.B.S.T25 | ecosystem: Environmental > Terrestrial > Soil > Wetlands > Peat | place: Sweden: Norrbotten County, Stordalen Mire...
GTACACCTGGAAACGACCTTTGTACATCCGGACCAGGCCACCGCCTTCGGTGCCGATCCACAATGCGCCATCGCGGCAGAGGAGCAGGCAGAAGACACTGTTCTCGCGCAACTCGGGCGTATTCTCGCGCGCAAAAAGGACGAAGCGCTCACCGTCGAAGCGCGCCAATCCCGCGCTGGCACCGATCCACAGATAACCGTCGAGCGCCTGCGCAAAGGCCTGCATGGTTTCGCCCGACAGACCGTTCTGCGGCTGCCAAGAGTGCGCCGTATAGTTTCAGTCCCCGGCTGGTGCCGTGCTGCTCTCCGCGCGTGCAAAACCGATCACGCACAAGCCCACCAGAAGAATATTCCGCACGATCCGCATCGCACCATCCAGAGAAAAACCGACCATGGATGCTATAACTCACGCCGCCATGTTTGCTGAAGTCCAAAACATCCTAAAGCATTTTTCCAATTGGTATAGAGCGAAAGCAGGATGCCAAGCGGCTTTTTCCTCAAGAAAAAGCCACCTTGCACGCCACTCAACACTGCACGCATATTGGAAAAATGCTCTACATCCAGAACAGCGCAGAACTGTCTCTCGACCTCTTCGTGATGAGTCCAGAGGATGTAGGCCGCCACGATGTTCACTCCCGAGGCCTTCATCTTGAGCAGCTCTTCTTCCCGCTGCGCGCGCGGATAACGTGAGAAGTGGAAATCGCCCATCACCGGCAACCAAGGTTTGCCGTCACACGTTAAATAGCGGCTATTCAAGCCGACCGCGCTGCCGTTCGAGGCGACGCTCGAGTGCCAGTCATAACGCGCCGCCGACGGCTCGACAAAGGCATGGCTGGCGTCGAAGGAGACAACCGTTGCCACCGTGCTCTGCGCATAGCCTCCTCCGGTAAAGCCCAGCACGCCAAGCGCCAGCAAGACAGCAATCTTCACACTCCGAAGAGTTTTCAAAAAATGCGAAAAGGAAAAGTACATATTCGATGCCCCCGAGTCTCTGTCCTATCTCGGCAATTTCGTAGTAGGTTATGAAAAATTCTACGCTGGCAACGCCGCGCGCGAATCCGTCCAAAGTCGGACTGCGACGGGGGTATTCCGAAAAACTTCCTCGCACCGATGAAGGGGAACAAGCAGGCAGCCGATTCGTTGCGGCTGCCCGAAAAGAATGCTTTCTGAGAGAAGTTAGCTAGAAGATAAGCTTCAGCGCACCCTGCATCACGCGCGGCGCAATGTTGCCCACGTCGCCGATCTTGCCAAAGTTTCCCCAGTCAACGGTATTGCCATAATCGGCCGAAGGATTGGCAAATCTCGGATAGTTGGTCACGTTGAAGGCCTCCCATCGGAATTGCAGTTTCATGTCGTGAACCAGTGCCCAGCTCTTCATGATGGCCGCATCGGCACCGAACTCGCGCGGTCCGAACAGGATGTTCTTGCTCGAATTGCCGAACGTGCCAGCCGCATTGTTGGTGAAGGCCGGGTAGATAAATTTGGTCACCCAGTTCCAGTGAACATCCATCGTCGAGTTACCGCGATTCCACTTCATGTTGAAGGGATTGCCCAGGTAGGGAGATCCAAAGGTGACGTTACTCGTGCTGGCCTCGTCGATGGTCTTCGACCAAGTCAGGCTCGACTGCACCTGCAGCCCATGCGCCATGTGGCGGTCAAAGCTGACCTGCAGCGAGTTATAGTTGGAGGTTGCGTTGCTCTTGTTCTCAAGAATCTGATTGAAGGCCGTGTATGGACGAGCATAGTAACCGCCCGCCGCCGAGTTATAGCTGCCGCTGCTCATCTTCACGGCAGCATTGTGGTCCACCGCCACCGACTGGTGATATGACTCGCTGCCCACATAGGCCACGCACCATCATCACCAGACTCACTTGTTGCTTAATCGATAGATTCCAGATCTCGGCATAGCCGTAGTCGGCGTGTTGGTCTTCAGATTGGTCGCCGCCGTGACAAGTCGGGTACCCTGATAGTTGCCGAAGAAAAAGAGTTTTTTCTTTTTAATGGGACCGCAGGCAAAGCCTCTAAACTGGTTGCGCTTGAGCGGATCGACCTCGTGGCTAAACCAATCGCTGGCATTCAGATCGTTGTTGCGCACAAACCAGAAGGCGCCGTCAGCAGATTGTAGTTATCCATATTGGAAACGCCGTCGAGCATATAAAACGTGCTTCCCTGGCGGCCACCGTTCGACGAGGCTCCGGTCTCGGTCGAAAAGGAGAAAACGGTTTGAATGCCCTCGCCGCCATGCTTGAGCACATTCGATGTGCCCGGCGCCAGCAGCACCAGCGAGGACGGATCGCGGCCATTCAGCGGCAGCTCCGAGATCGCCGCTTTGCTCACCGTGGTTCCCAACTCCGCCGAGGTTGTATTGACCAACTCGGCATTCGACGTCACGATGATCGTCTCCGTCTGCGCTTCGCCCACCTGCAAACGAACGTTCTGCGTTGCGGCAAGATTGGCCATCAGCCAGATGCCTTCCTGCCGGTAGCGGGAAAATCCCCTGGCGTCGATCGTCAAAACATAATGGCCAATCGGAAGCGGACGAAGCAGATAGTTACCGACACTGTCGGTCTTGGCCGTGAGGGTAAAGTTCGTATCGACATTGACGATTTTGATGCTCGCCCCAGACACCGCTGCGCCGGACAGATCCGTCACGTTGCCCGCCAGGCTGGCGCTGGTGCCTTGCCCCATACTCCGTAGACCCGAGGCAAGCAAACCGACCATACAGAAAAACGCGAACATCCATTCGTGCCGTAAAAAGCGAAGATTCATGTTTACCTCCTCAAAAGTGTCTTCCCCGTGGCATTGTTTTTTTCGTGGCTGCAAAGCTACCACGCGCAACGCATCCCCGTGTTCAAAAAGTCTTTTGCTCGTTCTGCCATTTTGCTGAAAGCCATCCCGGCTTTTCCGTCGAAAAATTCGCGTCGGAAAGCAAGACGTCCTCCAGGTCGCCAACACCCTACGCGCGTCGAGCGGCACGCGAATCAGCCGAAAGTCGTACTGCGCGTCAATTTTATGATTTGGATTTTTGATGAGCCTTCCAGCCACGATGCAGCAGCACGCCCCCCTGCGGGCGACTCATGCAACAGGAGGAAACCGGCTTTCAAAAAAGCGTTAAAGAAGACTTATGAATATGGTCAATTTTGCTCATTTCATGCTGTAATTTGCCTCGTATACTTATATAACTTCAGCGTTCTCGGATAACATGGAGAACCTCCCGAAGGGCATTCGAAATAAAAGGCAGCGCGCCCTTGATTAAAGCGTATGCTTGGGCTTGTAGTCTGCTCTTACTTCTCGCCTTTGGCAATCCTGGCTTCGCTTTGGACGAGCATCGTTCAAGTACGCAACCAAGAGGATCGGATCTGCCATGCGTTCTCCCCAAAACAACGACGTTAAAAACCATCTTTCTCCCGGCCAGCGCGACGGCAAACGCTTGTACCGCGCCGTCGGTCCCTCCGATGCTTCTGGCCTCGTGCCGAAGAAGACCAGCACATTGGTCATTACCGAGTTACCCCCACAATTTAATCCGGCCCAAACAGAGAAAGCACGGCCGGTGAACAAGAACGGCGTAAAGCCGACCTCAACCTCCGCGACCCACAGAAGCACGAACGCGTGAGATTGCACTCGGTTTTCCTGCGCAAAGGGTGCAGGTTGCCGGACCGATTGGATCCCCTGCGGGAGCCGCTTGAAAACGGATGGACGCAGGTTGTCGATCTTGACGCACCGGTCTTCGGTACCATGATTCGCCAGGCCGGATGGCATTTTATGCAGATTCGAAATTTCTGCACGCGCATGAGGTTCGGCATCTCCCGGAAGAACGCCGCAGAGCGTGCATTGGTCCACACTCTTGATGGAATCGCGCAGCGATTCAACGCCGCGGAACTCCAGTCCGTTCAGGTTGCGAAGTACTTTGGCTTCCATGTTGCCACGGTGAGTATGCAGCCAAGAAAGATTCAGCAGCAGACTTCCCTGGATTGCCTGAGCGACATCTGATGCAACACCATGCGATTGCTGATCCGCGACGTATGCCCATGGTGCAATAACGTCCTATTTATGCGTCTCCCCTCGTCGGATTGTGGACGCTAACGAAAGCAGGGCACAATGGATTTTCAAGAATTGACGCATCCGGAAATACCGGCCGGCGGCCATGCCGCAGCCCTGTTGCCATCGATCGGGAAGAAGATCTCTTCCGTTCCCTTGCCGACACGCATTGCCTTCGTCGGCAATTATCTTCCCCGCGAGTGCGGCATTGCGACATTCACCACCGACCTTTGCACCGCGCTGGCGGCCGAGTATGGGCCGGAGCGTCTGTTTGTCATTCCCGTCAATGATCCGCATTCACATTACGATTACCCGGATCAGGTGCGCCTGGAGTTGGAACAGGAAGAGATTGGTTCCTATGAACGCGCCGCCGACTTTCTTAATTTCAACGGCAACGATCTGGTCTGTCTTCAGCATGAATACGGCATCTACGGTGGCAACGCCGGTGGCTACATTCTCGCTCTGCTGCGCAAACTGAAGATGCCTCTGGTCACCACGCTGCACACGGTGTTGCGCGATCCGGACGCGCAGCAGCGCGCGGTGCTCGAAGAGGTTGCAGCGCTTTCCGATCGGCTGGTGGTGATGAGCCATCTGGCGGCCGGGTTACTGCGCGATATTTATGCCGTGCCCGGCGAAAAAATCGACGTGATTCCTCATGGAGTGCCGGAGATGCACTTCATGGATCCCAACTATTTCAAGGACCGCTTCGGCACGGAGGGAAAATCCGTGCTGCTCACCTTCGGACTGCTCTCTCCCAACAAGGGCATCGAAAATGTGATCAGTGCGCTGCCGACAATTCTGGCCCGCTACCCGGATCTGGTCTACATCGTCTCAGGAGTTACGCATCCTCATCTGCGCCGGACCGAGGGAGAGCGCTATCGCGAGGAGTTGAAAGCGCTCGCCGAAGAGCTGGGCGTCTCCGCGCACCTGATCCTCAACAACCGCTTTGTCAGCACCGAAGAACTGATCGAACATGTGGGTGCGGCGGATATTTACATCACGCCCTACAGGCAGGAAGCACAGGTGGTTTCCGGCACGCTTGCCATCGCACTCGGCGCGGGAAAAGCCATCATCTCGACACCGTATTGGCATGCCAAGGAACTGCTCGCCGAAGGCCGTGGCCTCATTGTTCCCTTCGACGATCCGGATTCCATTGCGAAAGCCGTGATCCACCTTCTGGAAAACGACGCGGAGCGCCATGCCATGCGCAAGCGCGCCTATCTCTACTCGCGCGGCATGACATGGCCGAAGACGGCACGCGCTTACATGGCGAGTTTTCAGCGGGCGCGTTTCGAACGTAATCTTCGGCCGCGTCCGGCGCAGCAGGATGAATTCGCGCTGCCCGCACCGACGGGACTTCCGGAACTGAATACCGCGCACCTGCTCGACATGACCGACGACACCGGCATGTTGCAGCACGCCATCTTCTCCGTGCCCAACACCAGCGAGGGTTACACCACCGATGACAATGCCCGCGCCCTCATCGTGTCGAATACGCTCGCTGAAACCGCGCGTTACTCGGGCGGGGATGACTACACAAAACTCTCGCGTCGCTACCTGGCATTTTTGTGGCTGGCATTTTCTGCCAACACCGGGCGATTCAGAAACTTTCTCAGTTACGACCGTAGGTGGTTGGAGGATGTTGGCTCGGAAGACAGCCACGGACGCGCCCTCTGGGCCTTGGGCACGGTTCTAGGGCACTCGCAGAATGCCGGACTGCGCGGAGCGACAGGCAGGCTCTTTGAGGCTGCAATGCCGGCAGCTCTCACCTTCGGCAGCCCTCGCGCCTGGGCCTTCAGCATTCTTGGCATGCAGGCCTATCTGGACTGGTTCCCAGGGGACCGAGCGGTTCAAGGCGCGCGCAGCACGCTCGCCAACCGTCTGCTCGATCTCTACGAACGCAGTAGCTCGACGAACTGGCAGTGGTTTGAGAAGAGCCTCGCTTACTCGAATGGCAGGCTGTCGCAAGCGCTGATTCTCTCCGGTTGGCACAGCGGGAATCAGAAGATGCTCGAGACCGGAATAGAGTCTCTTCAATGGCTCGTGGCCGAGCAGCATCTTGGCGGCGATGCGACCTTCGTTCCCATCGGTTCCAACGGATTTTTCACTGAAGGCGGAGAGAAAGCGCGCTTCGATCAACAACCCGTCGAGGCCTGCGCCACCATCTGTGCCTGCATGGATACGTACCGCATCACACATGAAAAACGCTGGATCGCGGAAGCACAACAAGTCTTCGACTGGTTCCTCGGCAAAAACGATCTGCAGGTGCCTCTTTACGATGTAACAACGGGCGGCTGCAGAGATGGACTGCACCCGGATCGCGTCAACGAGAATCAGGGCGCGGAATCAACCCTTTCCTTTCTAATGTCTCTGCTCGAAATGCAGAATAAAACAACCACCAACCCCACCGAACTTCACCTGGAAATGAGTGCCTCTCTTTGAGCCTTGAATCCTCTTCACCTGCTGAATCAAAATCCGATGATCGCCCGTGCCTGAAGCTCGGCGCCTGCACGGACCTGTCCCTGTTTACCCGCTACGCCGGCAATCCTCTTCTCAGCCGGGAAAACTGGCCCTATTCCATCAACAGCGTCTTCAATGCCGGCGCGGTGCGACTGCCCGACGGCGATACGCTGCTGCTGTGCCGGGTCGAGGACCGCAGCGGCATGTCGCACCTGTGCGCGGCGCGTTCGGAAAATGGAATCGACAAATGGCGCATCGATGCCAAACCCACGCTGATGGCCAATCCACGGGACTATCCTGAAGAAGTCTGGGGCATCGAAGACCCGCGCATCACCTACGTTCCGGAACTCGAGCAGTACGCCGTCGTCTACACCTCGTTTGCTCACGGCGGCCCCGGCGTTTCGCTGGCGCTCACCAGGGACTTCATCAGCTATGAGCGCTACGGCGTGATCATGCAGCCCGAGGACAAGGATGCGGCCCTGCTGCCGCACCGGATCAACGGCTACTGGGCCTTGATTCATCGCCCGGTGACGCCCACCGGCGCGCACATGTGGATTACGTACTCGCCCGACCTGCACCACTGGGGCAATCACAAGGTCATTCTGGAAGCACGCCGCGGCGGATGGTGGGATGCGAACAAGATCGGGCTCTGCCCGCCGCCGCTCGAAACGCCCAAGGGATGGCTCACGATCTATCATGGAGTCCGGCAAACCGCCGCGGGCAGCATCTATCGCCTGGGCCTCGCACTCTTCGATCTGGAAAATCCCGAGATCTGCCTGCAACGCGGCGATTCCTGGATGTTCGGTCCCGAAGCTCCCTATGAACGCAACGGCGATGTGAAGGATGTGGTTTTTCCATGCGGGCAGACCATCGGCGACGATGGAGATACCATCCATCTCTACTACGGAGCGGCGGATTCCTGCATCGCCCTGGCCACGGGCAGCGTGCGCGCTCTGCTTGCGTGGCTTGACGCGCATTCAAGTCCGCAAGAAGAGCAATACCTCTAGAGCCAAACCCAAGTCGATGTATGCCGAAACCAAGTTGGCGCGCTTCCTCAGGGAGCAGCAGTCTGGCATAAATATCGACAGGACACAGCTACTCTGGTTTCGCTCGCGCGTGCAGAAAGAAGGATGATGAACACTGCAACCCGAGTGTGGCCGAACTGGTTGCCACATGTGATCTTGCTGAAGCACCAATGCCCTCGCTGCAACTCCGTCGGATTCAAACCGGCGGAGCGGCATTCCTTCGACGGGCTGCTGGCCCTGTTTGCCCTGCGGCCGGTGCGCTGCACTTTCTGCTGGCGGCGGTACTACTGGTTTTCGTTGCGTGATCCAGATTCGGACTAAAGCATTTTCGGAATAGGTGTAGACCGAAAGCACGATGCCGAGTGGTTTTTAAAAACAGCATCTCCGGCCTCGCTCTCGATTGGGAGCGAAAAAGTCGGAGGCATTTTCATGTAGTCACTTCCGGCGCATGTTAAGACATGCACGCCCTATCTCAATATCCCGCGGCAAATCTAAATATTCATATCAGCTTGAAAAATACAGACCCATCACGCACCTACCCCGGTGGAAGATAGAACTCTTCCCGTCAGGTTGGCGGGCATAGGCGATTGCCTGGATAAATGGCGGAGATCACAAACAGGAAAGAATTTTGTCTTGGGAGAAAGGAGTATTCTCCTCCATCCTCGGCGCCACGAAGAGCCGGATTGCGAACCCGGCTCAAGTTAGATTCGTCACAGGCCGATTTCAGCGCTACTGATTCGCGCTGGCAGCTTCTGCTGCGCGGAACGAGCGCGGAAGATCCGCGGGACTGAATTCAACTCCATCAGCAACCAGTTGTTTCGCCGTCTTCTCAAGAGAAGCACGCTTCGTCGTCATCTTCTTCTCTGCATCGACTCGTTCGGCAGGCGTCGCGAAGGTGGCAAATTTTGCTAAATAAGAAAGCTTGCGATCATAAAGATCAATTTCTTGATGGAGCGATCTGAGAAAATATTTGTCATGAGGGACAGGGTTCTTCATCGGGAAACTCCTTGTTCAAAGGCTGACGGCGGGATGGCGCGGGGCGCGCAGAAGCTGGAATAAAACACGGGAACAAACTCGCCCGGACCTTTGCTCTGTGAAGATACTTTGCGCCAATAAGGAAGGCAGATGGCGCATCAATCAGATCTGGAGCCACTATGAGAAGTTGCGAAAGTGACGACCTTTGCAGTCGTCACTTTCTGAACTAGCGACCTCTGCCGAAGCTGCGACGATTGCCAGCGCCTGAGCTGGAACCACCCTTTTTGGCACGGAAGCAGTTCTGGCAATACACGGGGCGATCGCCACGCGGGACGAAAGGAACCGTGGTCTGCTGTCCGCAACCGGAACAGACAACACTGGTGCCCTGCGACTCACCCTGGTATCCGCCGCCACCACCCTGATATCCACCACCACCGCCGCCAGCCTGCTCATTCTTCTTTGCCTGACGGCAGGGCTTGCAGCGCTTGGGGGTTGAATAGCCGCGTTCGCTGAAAAAGGCCTGATCCTCGGCTGTAAACGTGAATTCCTGCCCACAGTCGCTACAAGTTAGCTGTAAATCCTCACTCATAAGTTTCCTTTCGTCCATGCCTTGCATGTTCTACATCTGGAGATGTCGGGTGGAATCCAATGCGTCGTATCAATCCATCGCGTCCACGAAAGAATACTTCGGCGTGTTTCCGGAGAATGCTCAACTCCTCCGAGTAGACGACGGACTGATCTGAAAAACCCTACCGCAATGGGGATCGAGACGGCTCCCACTCTGTTTTTGTTGGAATGCTCTGTTTTTCGTTGAAGGATTGGGAATCCACAAATCCGCGATGCACGAACGATCCGGGCTTTTGGGCTTCAGGAAGGAGCAATGAGACAGCCACAGTGGCCGGACAAGAACACGCCCGACCAGTGCGGCATAAAACAGGAAGGCACCTAGAACAATCTCTTCCTGTTGATCAAAAAGTCTTAGGCAACCTGAACGTTCTCAGCCTGCCAGCCCTTGGGGCCCTTGACAACGTCAAACTGCACAGCCTGACCTTCCTGGAGCGAACGGAAACCGTTGCTCTTGATGGCCGAATAATGCACAAACACGTCCTCGCCATTGGCGCGGCTCAAAAATCCAAAACCCTTAGCGTCGTTAAACCATTTCACTGTTCCCTGTTCCATTGGTATTCCTCTTCGTGTGATGTATCGCAGAACTCAATGTGGAATCGATTGCGAGTTAAGCGAAAGAGCAGAACAGGCAAGAACACCAGTCGGATTCAACGACCAGATTTTAGTATACCACTTTTCCGATAGCAGAGAAGAACAGTATTAAAGCAATGCACTTGAGCGCACGACACGTACCCATACGAGTCCGGAACAGAGAGCGGTTGAGCAGAAATATCCACCAGAAAAACTCCCCTTCGGCACCACGGGCCACGCGTCAGGCCGCGGAGAGGAAACACCTCTGCCGCAGCTTGCAGCCGCTCCAGTGGTGGTTTCTTCAAAGACATGCGGAAAAGCGGAAAAATGCACGTATGCTAATGATAGAGGAGATTGACAACATATCTCTCCCGCTACAGCCTTTCTCATCCCTGTACGCCCGGCACAGATCCCCAAAAACTCACCTGTCCGGTTCCACGTGATGCTCTAGGATGAGCCCGGCTCAGTTGCAAACGCACGAGAACGGGAAATCGAGGCAGAAATGCGATCTGAATTGGTATATGCCGCTGGACTCAAAATAGAAAATCGTTTTCTCTTATCTGCCACAGTCACACGCGCGGTCCGGAAACTGCACATCCACACCAACAGGACCGAGGACACTCTGAACATGATCTTCGCGGAGGTGGGACGTGGCCACTACACGCACGGGACATTGCCGGAGATTGAGCCTCCTGCTGTTGTTCATACGGATGATTTTTCCGGCTAAAGCATTTTTTTCAATTACTGTAGCTTACTTTCCCCCGGCGACAAACCCTGTCGCCGGGGGACTGCTTTTTGGAAGAAAAATCCGTCGCCGACAATGCTCTACAAGCGCCGCTGGCGAAAAAAGCTGCGCAGCAGCTCGGCCGAATCCTCGGCCAGCACGCCTTGCTCCATCTGCATCTGATGGTTCAGTTGCGGATGGTTGAGCACCGCAAGCACCGATCCGCAGGCGCCGGTCTTCGGATCGGGCGCGGCAAACACCAGCCGGTCGAGCCGCGCGTGGATCATCGCCCCGGCGCACATCGCGCAGGGTTCGAGCGTCACATAGAGCGAGCAGCCATTCAGCCGATAGTTGCCTAAAGCCTTGGCAGCCGCGCGCAGAGCGACGATTTCAGCGTGCGCGGTAGGATCGACCGCGCGCAACGTGCGGTTCTGCCCACGCGCGATAATGGCGCCCTCATGCACGATGACCGCGCCGATCGGCACCTCGCCTGCCTCGCCCGCAAGCCGCGCCTCTGCCAGCGCCTCGCTCATCCACGCGCGGTCGTCCATTATGCCCCCGCCGCCGGTTGCTGCTGCGTCATGCAGTGCAGCGTGCCCAGGCCCCAGACCAGATCGACGGCGTGAATGCCCACCACTTCGCGTCCCGGAAACAGTTCCGCCAAAATGCTCAGAGCCACGCGGTCCTGCGGATCGTTGAAAGTCGGCACCAGCACGAGGCCATTCGCAATGTAGAAGTTCGCATAACTCGCAGGCAGACGCTGGCCGTTGAAGACGACCGGACGCGGCAAGGGCAGCTCGACCACGTTGTAGGGTTTGCCCGCAAGCGTCCGCGCGGCCTTCAGCCGCTTCAGATTTTCCGCCATCGGCGCATGATTCGCGTCCGACGTATTCGGCTCGACGGCAAGCACAATCGTGTCCTCGTTCACAAAGCGCGCCGTGTCGTCGACGTGGCCATGCGTGTCGTCGCCCGCAATACCGCAGTCAAGCCACAGCACCTGATCGACGCCGAGATACTCGGAGAAGATCTTCTCCAGTTGCTCACGGCTGATGCCAGGGTTGCGCTGCTGCACTTCACTCAGCAGACACTCCTCGGTGGTCAGCATCGCGCCCGCGCCGTTCACATCAATCGATCCACCCTCCAGCACAATGCGGCGCTTCGCGCTGTCCTCGTTTGGGTGCAGCGTCGTGGGTTGCCAGGAAGGCACACCGAGCAGTTTCTTCACGCGGCCGGGAATCTGATCGTCAAGCTGCCAGTCGTCGTACTTGGCCCAGGCGTTGAAGCGCCAGTCGGTCAGCGCAATCTTGCCCGCCGCGTCGCGCACGAAGATCGGTCCGGCGTCGCGCATCCAGATGCGATTGGTCGGCCACTGATGGAAACAGACATGGGCCATCGTCGCACCGCCGCGCGTGAGCACGCTCGCCGCACGCTGCTGCTCGCGTTCGTGCTGCACCAGAATATGCACCGTCTCCTGCCTGGAAAGCAGACGCACGATCTCGGCGTAGACCCAGGGAATCGTCTGCAGCTTACCCGGCCAATCCTCGGGATTGTGCGGCCAGGCAAGCCATGTCGCCTCGTGACGGGCCCACTCGGCGGGCATATGGAAGCCGGAAGAGCGCGGCGTATTTTCTACCGCGCTCACTTCGTCTCTCCATTCGTGGAGGGGTCAATGAACCGCTTGGTGATGTTGCCATACGCATCGATGCGGCGGTCGCGCAGAAAGGGCCAGTTGCGGCGCGTCTCTTCGATCAGCGCGGTGTCGACCTCGGCGACGAGAATCTCCGCGTCGGTGTGCGAGGCCTTGGCGATGATACGACCAAAGGGATCGGCCAGGAAACTGCCTCCCCAGAACTCTAGCCCCTCGCCCTCGGCGCGATTGCCCAGAATATCGCCCTGCTCGTGGCCTACGCGATTGATGCCCGCCACATAGACGCCGTTGGCGATGGCGTGCGCACGCTGAATCGTCTGCCAGGCGTCATACTGCGCCTCGCCGAACTCTTCCTTTTCCGCCGGGTGCCAGCCGATAGCCGTGGGATAAAACAGAATCTCCGCGCCCTGCAACGCCGTCAGACGCGCGCCCTCCGGGTACCACTGGTCCCAGCAGACCAGCGTGCCGATGCGCCCCGCCGCTGTGTCGACGGCCTTGAAGCCAAGATCGCCCGGCGTGAAGTAGTACTTCTCGTAGTAGAGCGGATCGTCCGGGATGTGCATCTTCCGGTAGACGCTGACGAGCTCGCCCGTCGCGTCAAGCGTGACCGCCGTGTTGTGATACAGCCCCGGCGCGCGCCGCTCGAAGAGCGAGGCAATGATGACCACCTTCAGCTCGCGGGCCAGCGCCGAGAGCGCTTGCGTTGACGGTCCAGGAATCGGCTCGGCCAGATCGAAGAGCGCAAGCTCCTCGCGCTGGCAAAAATACTGCGTGCGGAAGAGCTCAGGCAAGCAGACCACCTGCGCACCCTGCGCGACGGCCTTGCGCACCTGCTCGAGCGCATGGGCAAAATTCTTCTCCGGATCGGCGCCCATGCGCATCTGCACCAAACCTACCTTGAATTTGTGTGTAAGGCTCATCGCCAACCGGCCTCCTTCGCGCGGAAAAATCTCTTCTGACACATCAAGGCCAACCCCGCCCTGGGCAGGATTGGCCTCGATGATTGTAATGCGCGTTTGCGCTTAGAGCATTTTCGGAATACCTATAGACTTTTTGAGCGGCGTGCAAGGGGTCTTTTTCTTGAGGAAAAATACCCTTAGCATCGTGCTTTCGGTCTACATCAATTCCGAAAATGCTTAGTCCTCGTCGAAGATGAAGACCGCTGCGGCAATCGTCGTCGTCCACAGTCCATGCTTGTCGCCCACGGCCGACTGCGTCACGTTGCTGGTGCGAACAATCTTGTTGGAGATCCGGTAGATCTCCTTCTTCTCGTCCCAGCTCTTGTCCGGATCGAAGTCCACATCGAGCGTGGTAGCCAGCATCTCGGCGGCCAGTTCCTCGGCGTAATCGCCGGCCTGGTCATCGGTCTCGCCAAAGCAATGGTGCTCGCTCAAATAGCCGTACGTGTTGCGGTCGGCGGGAATCGCCACGCCGATCGAAGAGGCCAGCAAGCGGTGCGGCTCTCGCGTCGAGTTCTCGGCGATAACGGCAAAAACAACCTCGCCCGGGTTCAGATATTTCTGTCCTTCTTTGCTCGTCAGCACTTTGCACTGCGGCGGAAAGATGGACGAGACGCGCACCAGATTCTGCGAGGCAATGCCCGCATCCCGAAGTGCCATTTCAAAGGAGGTTAAACGCTCCTTGTGTTTTCCTACGCCCTTAGTGAAGAAAAGCTTCTTCGGGACCATGCTTTTTCCCAATTTCTATGTAGCCTCCGTGGCTGTGAAGATGAGGGGTTTGGGGAACGAAATTCAACCACGTTCCCGCATGAGTTTATCGTATCCGGGCTGTCTAGAAAAGCATTTCTCGCAATTTATCTGCATATTTATACATTCGCTCGTAACCACGTTTCAGCCAGCGCCGGCGCGGCCTTCTGGCCACGGCCACCCCGCCCAACAGTTTTTTCGAAACGCCACATGGAAATCAATATGAATAAGCCACTTTGGGTTGGCAACCATGCGGTCTGACCTAGTTCCACGACGGACGCGCACCAGTGACCCCCGCTCCGGCCGCTTCTCCCTCCGTTGCAACGCCGGTTGGCGGGTGATAGCCTCAACTTGACTTCAGCGCTCAACGAGGATGCGAAATCTTATGCAGAAAACCTACAACGGACTGGCGCTTCCCGCCGACGGCCAGCCCATCGAATATAGCAACGGACAGTATCAGGTTCCCGATCATCCCATCATTCCTTACATTGAAGGCGACGGCACGGGCCGCGACATCTGGAAGGCCGCCCGCCGCGTCTTTGACGCCGCCGTGGAAAAGGCCTACGACGGCAAGCGCGCCATTCAATGGTTCGAGATCTTCGCTGGCGAAAAAGCCTTCCGCAAGTTCGCCTCCTGGCTGCCCGATGAGTCGGTCGCCGCGGCGCGCGATCTGCGCGTCTCCATCAAAGGGCCGCTCACCACTCCGGTCGGCGGCGGCATCCGCTCGCTGAACGTGGCCCTGCGCCAGACCCTCGACCTCTACTCCTGCGTTCGCCCGGTGCGCTATTACCAGGGCGTGCCCAGCCCGGTGAAGCACCCCGAGCAGGTCGACATCGTCATCTATCGCGAAAACACCGAGGACGTCTACGCCGGCATCGAGTTCAAACAGGGCAGCGAAGACGCCGCCCGGCTCATCGATTTTCTCAACAACGATCTTCTCAAGAACGGCAAGAAGAAGGTTCGCGCCGACTCCGGCGTGGGCATCAAGCCCATCTCCATTTTCGGCACCAAGCGGCTGGTGCGCGCCGCCATCCGGTTTGCGCTGGAATCAGGCCGCAAGACCGTCACCCTGGTCCACAAAGGCAACATCCAGAAGTTCACCGAAGGCGCTTTCCGCGAGTGGGGCTATGAGGTAGCCCGCGAGGAGTTCCGCCAGGAGATCGTCACCGAGCGCGAAAGCTGGATTCTGGGCAACTTCGACAAGAACCCCGCTCTCACCGTCGAAGAAAATGCCGCGCTGATCGAACCGGGCCTGGAATTCGGCTCCGACAGCTTCCGGCAGGGCGTCTACGACGAGGTCCGCGCGGTCATCGAGACAATCGGCAAAACCCACGGCAACGGCAAGTGGAAGAAAAAAATTCTCATCAACGACCGCATCGCCGACTCCATCTTCCAGCAGATCATCATCCGCCCGTCGGACTACAGCGTACTGGCCACGCCGAACCTGAACGGAGACTACATCTCCGACGCCGCCGCCGCGCAGGTGGGCGGACTAGGCATCGCGCCGGGCGCCAACATCGGCGACGGTTACGCCGTCTTCGAGGCCACCCATGGAACCGCGCCCAAATATGCCGACAAGGATGTCATCAACCCCGGCTCGGTGATTCTGTCGGGCGTTATGCTGCTTGAGTTCCTCGGCTGGAAAGAGGCGGCCACCAGCATTGAAGCGGCCATCGAGAAGACCATCCAGCAGAAGTTCGTGACCTACGATTTCGAGCGGCAGCTAGAAGGCGCTACCAAGGTAGGCACCAGCGAGTTCGCCACCCGCATCATCGCCAACCTTTAGAGCGCAATCGCACGAACCGGACAAGAAAAACCGGCAGCCCCAGGCCGCCGGTTTTTCTTGGGCTCTCTAAGAGCTTCAGTCCATCGCGATGCTGAGCTGGTGACGCACATCGGCGCCGCGCACCCAGAAGATCACGTCGGTAGCGATATTCGAGGCGTGGTCGGCAATCCGTTCGAGGTTCTTGGCGACCAGAATGCCCTTCAGCGCCTGCTGCGTGAACTCGGGCTTGTTCTGCACCAGTTTGAGAAGGTCGTCGTTGGCTTTGTAATTCATGCGGTCAATCTCATCGTCCATCTCACGCACCGAATCGGCCAACTGCGCGTCGCCATCGAGCAGCGCCTGCACGGCGGTGCGAATCATCAGGCTGGCGTGCTCGCCCATCGCCTCAAAATCGACCGGCAGCGGCACATCGCCCAGCTTCACCAGTTCCTTGGTGCGGCGCGCGACGCCCATCGCCTGATCGCCGATCCGCTCCAGATCGCCATTGATCTTGATCACCGCCAGAATAAAGCGCAGATCGACGGCCATCGGCTGTTCCTTGGCGAGCAGTTCGTAGGCCATCTCGTCCAGTTCGCGCTGCGAGGTGTTGATGGCCGCCTCGTTCTGCTTGACGAACTTGCACAAAGCCTTATCGCGCTGCAAAAATGCGTCAACCGACGACTCGACGGCCTGCTGCGCCAAGGCGGCCATGGCCAACATCTTGTCCTTCAGTTCAACCAGTTGCAGATGAAAGTGAATACGCGGCACGATAATTCTCCTATCGTTCCATTGTGCCTTAAATTCTGTTACAGAATGGCAAAAAAGCCCAGCTGACCATTCCCAACAGATTTTCTGCTCAAGGAAAAGCTTTATGCTATCCCGAATCCGCTCAGCACTGCAACAAAAACACCTCTTTTTCCGTCATTGTTCATTTCTGGTAACGCGCCAGGCGATCCGCGGCGCGCTGCGGTAGACGCGGCTACTTCTCCGCTTCGAGCGGCAGCTCCACCAGCTCGACGCCAGCCTCAGCGAACTGGCCAGTGCTCAGCGGCGGCTTGCCCCACTTCTCATTGGTGCTCGGCGTGTAGACCACGCGCGTGATGCCGGACTGCACGACCACCGCCGCGCACTGCGGGCAGGGCATGTAAGGCGTCACATAGATCGAGCAGCCACGCACATCCTGCCGTGCGGACAAAATCGCATTGATCTCGGCATGCAGAATGGTCGGATACTTGATCTCGCGGTTTTCGAGCCGCTCGGCCGAATCGGCAATGCCCTGCGGAAAGCCGTTGAAGCCGACCGAGAGGACGAACTTGCCGCGCGTAATCACGGCACCGACCTTCGAGCTGGGGTCCTTGCTCCAACTCGCCACCAGCCGCGCCATCTCCATAAACCGGTAGTCCCACTTTGTCACCATCTGCATCTCTTCGCCCCTGCCCGTCTCGCGCTGTGCGCAAAAACCTTTTTCTATTCCTTTTTCTATTCTAGGAGAAGGGCGCGACCGAAGCCGCGCCCCGCTGGCGGAAAACACCGCGCTTACTTTTCGTCGTTGTAGATGGCAACCTTCAGCGAGCCGCCCTCGCGCAACTGCGCCCGGAACATGCCTGGCGTGTTGAAGCTCCAGGCCTGCTGCCCGTCAGGGGTTTCGACGATGACGCCGCCAACGCCCTTCAGACTTTCGACCTCTTTGTGGATCACCTCGTCGGCGGCCTGCTGCGCGGTCATGCCCTTGTACTGAATCAGAGTGCAGACCTCGCGCGCCACGCCGAGCCGGATGAAGTACTCACCCACGCCAGTAGCCGAAACCGCACAAGAGTTGTTCGACGCATAGGTACCTGCGCCGGCAATCGGCGAATCGCCCACGCGGCCCGGCAGCTTGCCCATCACGCCCGCGGTCGAGGTGCCCGCAGCCAGATTGCCCTCGCGGTCCAGCGCCACCACGCCCACCGTGCCGTAGTGCCGCGAGTGCGGCGACCAAAGGCCCGCCAACTGCTGCTTCGGCGCGGCAGGCACACCGGCCGGGCGCGGCGGAACCGGCTTGCCCTGCTCCTTCAGCACCTGTA
>Ga0224528_1001213_pt1 | contig 17577 bp, 13 predicted proteins | sample CBST25metaG_2_FD_179888 | JGI IMG/M metagenome (GOLD analysis project Ga0224528, IMG submission 179888) | Peat soil microbial communities from Stordalen Mire, Sweden - C.B.S.T25 | ecosystem: Environmental > Terrestrial > Soil > Wetlands > Peat | place: Sweden: Norrbotten County, Stordalen Mire...
CATCCAGCTTCAACAGCAATTACAACTGCTAGCACAAACCTTCGGCTGGCTCTCGACGCTCAATCGCACTTCCAGTACCTAAAAAGCGAACCCCACCAGAAAAGATGGGGTTCGTCAGCACTCTGAAGCCACGAGCTCGTGGCCTTTCCTGTTGGTGAATTATCACTTACTTTGTGAGCGCAAGTGCTGGACGAATCTCGTGTAGATCCACGTAGTTCGTTGGATAGTGACCGGTGTAGCAAGATGTGCAGTATTGGGGATCGCCTTTTGGGTCGCCGCAGGATGCACGAACACCTTCGAGAGACAAATAAGCCAACGAATCGGCTCCGATGAACTCTCTAACTTCGTCCACTGATTTGCGCGCAGCTATAAGGTGACGACGCTCAGGCGTATCCACGCCGTAGTAACAAGGCGAAGTAGTGGGTGGACACGAAATCCGCATGTGAACTTCAGTGGCTCCCGCATCGCGAACAAGGCGAACGATCTTCTGGCTCGTAGTACCGCGAACGATCGAGTCGTCGATCAGAATCACCCGTTTACCCGTTAGCAGTCGCCGAACAGGATTCAGTTTCAGCTTCACTCCAAAGTCGCGCACCCGTTGCTCTGGTTCAATGAACGTGCGGCCAACGTAATGATTGCGGACCAATCCGAACTGCATTGGAATCCCGCTCTCCCTGGCGTAGCCCAAAGCTGCGGTGAGTCCACTGTCCGGCACTCCAACCACAAGATCAGCATCGATCGGAGCTTCGCGGGCGAGATGACGGCCCATCTGTTCGCGGGCCTCCTGAACGCTCGTGCCAAATACGAGCGAATCAGGACGCGCAAAATACACTTGCTCAAAGATGCATTGCGATTGAGCAAGTGCAGGAGCATAGAAATGTGAATGCACGCCCTCTGGACCGACTACTACCAACTCGCCCGGCTTCACATCGCGATCATATTCTGCACCCAGCAAATCGAATGCGCAGGTTTCGGAAGCGAACACAACTGAGTCCGGCAAGCCGTCTTTGCCAGGGATGTGTCCCATCGCAAGCGGACGGAAGCCGCGTGGATCGCGGGCGGCAAAGATGTGATCCTTGGTTGCCATTACAAAAGAGAATGCGCCTTCAATGCGTCGCAGAGCGTCGGCCATTGCGTCCGGCAAGGTCTTTTCGTGTGACTGCGCGATCAAGTGCAGCACGATTTCGGTGTCACTCGAAGTCTGAAAAATCGAGCCTGCCAACTCAAAACGTTTGCGAATTTCTGCGGCATTCACCAGATTGCCATTGTGGGCAATTGCAATCTGTCCCTTGTTGCAATCCACTTGGATCGGTTGCGCATTCAGCAGTGCTGAATCGCCGGCGGTCGAGTAGCGGGTATGCCCGATGGCATGGCTTCCCGGTAGCTTTTGAAGAACCGCTTCGCTGAAGATGTCGGCGACCAGCCCCATGGACTTATATACGGTTAGACGGTGGCCATTACTCGCTGCAATGCCGGCAGACTCCTGTCCGCGATGCTGTAATGCGTGTAGTCCCAGGTAGCACAGTTTGGCCGACTCGGGATTGCCATAGATCGCAACCACCCCGCACTCTTCGTGAAGTTTGTCCAGTTCGATCTCAATCATGCTACCCGCCTTGTACTTATTTTCAGTAAAGCTTGGTGGAAGGCAATGGCACGGCCTAAGCCGTGCCCTGTTTGCTGTGAAAATCTATTTGCTTCCCTACGCATACTACTGCAACTTCTAGAGACCTACCGCAACCTCTGGTTCCGTATGCAGCGCCTGCTCAAGAGCTTGATGCCAGCTCTGCTTAAATGCGGCGGCATCTCCCTCAATGACGGGGACGCCGTCAATTCGAACCGTGAAATTGTTGTCGGTTGTAACGCCAATATGTTGCGCGTTCAAACCATATTTTACAGCAGTCTCTTCAATCATTCTTATTTTTGTGGGATCGCACGTCACTAAAGCACGCGAAGCATCTTCGGCGAAGAGCACACATTCCGCCGGAAGTCCTGCGGAAATCAGATTGATCTCCGCTCCTAGTCCCTTGAGGAATACGGTCTTAGCCGCTGCCACTGCGATGCCGCCGTCGGCAACATCCCGTGCTGATTCCACCAGGCTTTCAGCCGCCAGGACCTGCAAAATTTCTTGCAGAGCCTTCTCGGCCTTCAGATCCAGCATTGGGGGCGCTCCCCATAACTCGCCCAGAACATGCAGCGCAAACTCGGAGGAACCGAATTCTATCTGTTCCTCGCCGCTGTGCGCTTTCTGTCCCGGAGTTAATAGCACAATCGCGCGTCCTGCGCCTGTGGCGTTGGCTCCCACGGCTTTCGTTACATCCGGCAGAATGCCGACAATGCCAAGAGTTGGTGTGGGATAAATTCCCTCGCCCAGAGTTTCGTTGTAGAAACTCACATTCCCGCCCGTAATCGGAGTCTCCAAGGCGATGCAAGCCTCGGAAAGACCGTCGATTACCTGCGAGAACTGCGCCATGATCGGCGGCTTCTCGGGATTGCCGAAGTTCAGGCAATTAGTCGCCGCTACAGGCTGAGCACCGGTACAAGCTACCATCCGAGCCGCACGAGCCACGTTGTGCTCTGCGCCAAGCTTCGGGTTGAGATAGCACCAGCGACCATTTCCATACAGGGCCATGGCCAGTCCGCGATCAGTTCCTTTAATCCGAATCACGCCCGCCAGCGAACCCGGTCCCTGCATCGTGTTCGTCTGCACCATCGAGTCGTACTGTTCATATACCCAATGCTTCGAACAGATATTTGGACTTGCCAGTAGGGTGTGGAACTCGCGATTGAAGTGATCCTTCAATCCCAGTTGCAGCGCGCCTGGTTTTTGCTTCGGTACCGGCGCAGTCCACTCTCCCACCTCGCGGTGATACAGAGGAGCATCATCGGTCAGGGCTTCATTCGGAATTTCTGCAACTGCAACGCCGTGATGCAACACACGCATGGTGTTTTGGCCAATGACCTCGCCTACGGTCACTGCATCCAGTCCCCACTTGCGGAATACGGCAAATACTTCTTCTTCGCGGCCTTTTTCGGCTACAAGCAACATGCGTTCCTGCGATTCGCTGAGCATGATTTCGTAGCTGCTCATACCAGTTTCGCGCTGGGGCACCTTGTCGAGCTCAATCTCCAAACCGACGCCACCGCGTCCACCCAACTCACATGTCGAACAGGTCAAGCCAGCGGCACCCATGTCCTGAATGCCAACAATCGCGCCGGTCTGCATGGCTTCGAGGCAGGCCTCAAGCAATAGCTTTTCCATGAAGGGATCGCCGACCTGCACATTCGGACGCTTTGCCTCGCTGCCTTCGCTGAATTCCTCGCTGGCCATCGTCGCGCCGTGAATCCCGTCTTTGCCAGTTTTCGAGCCGACATAAATTACGGGGTTCCCTGCGCCGGAAGCAGAGGCGTAGAAGATTTCGTCCTTCTTGACCAATCCGAGGGCAAACGCGTTCACCAAAGGATTGCCAGCGTAACATTTCTCGAAGCGAACTTCGCCGCCCACATTTGGCACGCCAAAGCAGTTGCCGTAACTGGCTACGCCGCCGACTACTCCGTCCAACACAGAGTGGTTCTTGTGCAGATCGGAGGCGGCCATGTTCGGGTCGTGTTCCTTCGAGACTGGCCCAAAGCGCAGCGAGTCCATCACCGCAACCGGACGCGCACCCATCGTAAAGATGTCTCGCAGAATGCCGCCAACGCCCGTGGTCGCGCCTTGGAATGGCTCAACAAACGAGGGGTGGTTGTGTGATTCGATCTTGAAAGCGCAGGCCCACTCGCCGCCAATGTCAATGATCCCGGCATTTTCGCCAGGACCCTGCATCACGAGCTTGCTCTTGGTCGGCAGTCTCTTCAGGTGCACGCGCGACGATTTATAGGAGCAGTGCTCGCTCCACATCACACTGAAAATGCCAAGTTCCGTCATGGTAGGCACTCGGCCTAACCATTTCAGAATGCGTTCATATTCCTCAGAGGTCAGTCCGTGACTGCGGAGGACCTCCGGCGTGATGTTCGGCTGTTTTTCAGGGGTGATCATAGGCGGACTTCACTATTTTCGCATGGTTCGAGGGACTAGCGAAAGTGAACTCCACTTTCGAAGGGCTAGAGCCGGCTTTATTGCACTTTTACCGGTACTAATTCGCGTTGCGCTTTCCCGTCCACAAATCGTACGCAGGGAATCTCCAATACGAGCACGTGGTCGAGCAGGTTGGGGCGCATCCGGAACGATCCCTGCTCAAACGAGAGCTGCACCCGGCCTCCGTCAAGAACCTGCGGCAGTTCGACAGGTGCAGCAGGATTCGCACAAAGGTACAAGGATGCCAAATCGCAAAACTGCAGCACGGCTATCAGCGCCTCGATTTCTTCAGGAGATACTCCGGCCAACGGCAGAAGACGCTCAACCCGGCTCGCTTCGCGGTGAAGAAACTGCTCTACTTGCTCACGCTGCTGTGGCGTTCCCGCGCCGCGATCCAGGTAGGGATGGGTGAGACGAGCGAAATGGGCGCTTACAATCAAACCTCCCAGTGGACCGGTGCTTTGCGCTGCTTGGATCGATCCCAACCACGCTCGAAGAAACTGTTCCGGCTGCGTGTTTGCAAACGAAAGCGGCACGCCAGGTTCTTGAGTTGTGGGAGCACACGGAGACCCTAAGTCGCCGTCATATTGCATCCAGCCAATATCGTGCATGGAAATAGCTCGGACAATCGCCTCACTCACATTCGGGACCTTGCGAGAATCGAAAGCCGACGCCAGTTCGCCGGAAATTCGGGCGTGGTCCGGCTGAGTCACGTACCAATCCGTGACCGAGGCGTTCTGCTGCATCTCGAAAATTGCTTCAAAAGCCGTTCGTACCGGCCCGTCTGAAAGCTGAGGAGATAGTGTGCTTCGAAAAATCAAAAGTTTCCTCCATTCGAGAGCCTGTGTGCGCCGTTGAGAGTAGGGCGTGCTCAGGTAGAATTACCATTGCGATAGGATGGTACCTGATTTCTGCCAGGACAGCTCACGATGCGTGTTACTTCAATTTTCGTCTGTAGCTCAATCTTAATATGTCTGTTTGCGCTGCTGGAGTTTTCCGGCTGCACGCCTGAGCGCAGGAAATCCGATGCAGAACTTGGACTTAGCCCGACTCAAGCCATGGGGCGCCACGTTTTTGACGCGAACTGTGCACGTTGCCACGAACCGTATTCGAGCCGGGGATTGCATGGACCAAGCCTCCATAACGTGTACAAAAAAGAGTACTTGCCCAGCGGAATGCCCGCGAACGACGATCGCATCACAGAAGTTGTCGTGCGTGGACGAGCCAAAATGCCCGCCTTCGGTGATACTCTTTCCGACTCTCAGATCAACGCTCTGCTCGCCTATCTGAAGACGCTTTAAGCTGCTCGGGGCAATCCGATTCCGGTACGTGAGGCTGAAAAGCTGAAAAATGCCGTCCGCAGCCCTTGCCCGGGCATCGTAAACTAAAGATACCGATGGCGACCTCCGAGTTAATCCAGATACTGACCGTTTCCGCCGCACCAGCCCCCAAGCCGCGTTGGCTTCGAGCCAAAGCTCCCATGGGCGAGCAGTACCATGAGTTGAAAAAGCTGGCACGCGGTCTCGACCTTCATACCGTCTGTGAATCCGCACAGTGCCCGAATATAGGTGAGTGCTGGAACCACCGCACGGCGACGTTCATGCTTTTGGGAAACCTGTGCACCCGGCGATGTGGCTTCTGTGCGGTGCCGAAGGGACGTCCTGAGGCGATTGATTTCGACGAACCCCGTCGCGTCGCCGAGGCAGTCGCGCAGCTTGGATTGAAGTTCGCAGTTGTCACCAGCGTTAATCGCGACGATGACAATCTGGGCGGCGCCAAGGTTTTTGCCGAGACTATACGCGAAATCCGTCGTCTCCAGCCAGATTGCTCAGTCGAAGTTCTTATCCCGGATTTTCAGGGCCACGAAGACTGCCTGCAAGTGGTGCTCGATGCGAAGCCCAATATTCTGAACCACAATACCGAAACGGTTCCGCGCCTCTATCGTGTGGCCCGTAGCGGAGCGCGTTATGAGCGCACGCTCAACCTTCTTTCCCGCGCAAAGGAACTTTCGCCAACTACCGTTACTAAGACCGGAATCATGGTGGGGCTTGGGGAAGACATGGAAGAACTATTGCAGGTCTGCAGCGATCTCGCCGCTCGAAAGGTAGACATCCTCACCATCGGACAGTATCTCGCGCCCTCGCGCAATCATCTTCCGGTCAAGCGCATGTATCCGCCGGAGGATTTTGCTTTCCTGAAGCAGCAGGCCGACAAGATGGGCTTCCAGCATGTCGAGTCCGGACCTCTTGTGCGATCAAGCTATCATGCACATGAACAGGCCGAGAGCACGAAGACACCGCGCATTTAATCGTTATCGTTTCAACGCCCCAAGAAATTTCGGATACGTAGCGTCGATCAGCCCAATGCCTTTGTTGTCCTTCTGGCTGGTTCCGTAAACTGCAGCCCAAAGCAGTTTGTTGGTCTTTGAGTCAACTCCCAGTTCGTAATAGACAGGCTGCTGGGGATTGCGCTTCACAAGATCCACCCCGCCGTGTTCCTGCGCAAGTTTTGCGGCCGCGTCCGAATCGACCACGAGGTCTGATAAAGAGAATGTCAGGGTTCTCGTACCCGTTGAGTAGGAGAATTCTCTATCCGCCGTCACTCCGAATGGTGGGCTTTCCTTCAATCGACTACCCGAGCAAGTAAACATTTTAGATAGCGCGCGGCTTGGCGAGGCGAAATTCGCACGCCACACAGTGGATTTTCCGTCTTGACCGTTAGCCTCGGTATTCGTTTCGGACTCCAAGTGATAAGGCACCGCATCGGCCTGCCAACGCGCAGCCATGTACGACATACGTTCTAAACATGGACGCGCGGTGAGGAGGGCGACCTCCCTTTTTTCCGTAGGCTTGGCGGCCTCCACGGTATTCGGTTTAGTTGGTTGGGAACCGCAAGAAAAAAGAAAAACAGCGCCTAACAAAGATGAAGATGCAAGTACGCGAGTAAAGCTCATAGGTTCACCCTCGAACGTGATATCAAATCACTCCAAGACTGAGAGCTCCTACTTTACTCCGCCACGGCCCAATGCCTAACTAATTTCTTGAAGGGACGCAACAATGTTTTCTGCAAACGAAGGGCTCGCATTTTCGCGAGCCCTTCGTGAAGCAATACTCCTGTTACCAGACGTGCGCTACCAGACGTGGCAGGCATTCACCGGAACCATGGCATCCCCGGTCTTGCACCCGAAGGCTTTTGGGAATTCCGGCGAGTTCTGCACCGTGCCGGTCACTCGGAATTTTCCCGGAGAGTGAGGGTCGGTCACAGCCAACTCTCGCGCCCGTTGCGGGGTCACGTTTTCACACCAAACCTGAGCAAAGCCGATAAAGAATCGCTGCGCCGGAGTGAATCCATCGATCTTCGTATCGATTTTGTCCCCAAGCTGCTTGGTCATCGACATGAACGCCAGCTTCAAACCGCCGTTGTCAGCCGTGTTTTCGCCCAATGTCAGCTTTCCGTTCAGGTGAACTTCTCCCTTTTCGTCCTTCACGGAAACAAAGCTGGAATACTGGTCGGCAACACACGATGCTCTTCGCTCAAACTCCGGCCCGTCGGTCGGTCCCCACCAGTTGGTGAAGTTCCCGTCCCCGTCGAACTTGCGGCCCTGGTCATCGAAGCCATGGGTCAGTTCGTGGCCGATCACCACTCCAATGCCGCCATAGTTCACCGTTTCGTCCACCTTGGCGCTGAAAAATGGTGCCTGCAGAATTCCGGCAGGGAAATTAATGTTGTTCTCGCTCGGGCTGTAGTAGGCGTTCACGGTCGGAGGCGTCATGCCCCACTCGGCCTTGTCTACCGGTTTGCCGAGCTTGGCCAATTCTCGCTTCTCTTCGAAAATGCTTGCGGCCCGCGCGTTACCAACGAAATCGTCCGGCTTGATGACAACCGTGCGATAGTCTTTCCACTTCGCCGGATAGCCAATCTTGTTCGTTACCTTGCCCAACTTGTCTGCAGCAGCCTTCTTTGTCTCCGGGCTCATCCACTCAAGACTCTGAATATCTTTCCCCATGGACTCTTCAATGGCAGCCACCAATACATCCATGCGCTCCTTGGATTCCTTAGGGAAAGCCGAGGCAACATAAAGTGGCCCGAGCGCTTCGCCCAGACTGTTGTCGGTCATCGAAGTGCATCGCTTCCAGCGGGCTTCCAGTTCCTTCTGTCCGGACAGGTACTTTCCCTGGAACTCGAAGTTCTCGTCCACAAACGGCTTCGAGAGCAATGGAGCCGAGCCCTTTACGACCCGCCACCGCAGATAGGTCTTCCAGTTTTCAATTGGCTCTGAGGTCAGCAAGCCGCTCAGCTTCTGGAAAAACTCCGGATTCCCCACATTCAGCGAATCAAATTTGCCAGAACCTGCCAGCTTGAAATAACGCGGGAAATCAATCTCTGGTGATTGCTTTTCCAGATCAGCAACCGTCATCTTGTGATCGCGGTTTTTAGGATCGCGGCGTGCCACGCGGTCCATGGAGGCGTCCGCGATCTTGGTTTCCAGTTGGAGAACCGTCTTGGCGTCTTTGTCCGCCTGCCCTTTAGTCTCTCCGGCGAGGATGAAGAGTTTCTGAATGTGCTCCAGATATTTGCCCCGCACTTCCACCATCTTCGCGTCCGGTTTCAGATAGTAGTCGCGGTCGGCGAGTGTCAGTCCACCCTGATCGACGTGAGCGATGTTCATCGTGGAATTGTGCAGGTCCGGTCCCGTTCCAAATCCGAAGATAGGCCGCAGACCCTCAGCTTCCATCTCTGCTGAAAGATCGAGCACTTGCTGCTTGACGGTGATGGCATCGACTTTTTTCAGCCACGGCTGAATGGGCGCAATGCCCTTCGCATCAATCAGCTTTTCATCCATGCAGGCCGAGTAAAACGTGCCGACCTTCTGTTCGTTGGGAGTGTGCTTGCCCGGTTTTGCGGCGTTCTCCAGAAGTGAGTGGAGCAGGTAGAGGTTGTATTCGCGCAACTCATCGAATCGACCATAACGCGCCTTATCGGAGGGTACCGGGTGCGACGCGCGCCATCCGCCGCATGAATACTGGTAAAAATCCTGGCAGGGATCGGTAGTGGTGTCCATCGCCGATTTATCGAAGCTCACCGGGGCTTGTGGTACCTGTGTCTGCGCCATCGCAGCGCTGCATGCAAGCAGTGCAATGGAGACAATCTTTAAAATTCGCATTCGAAATCTACCTCGCAGTGGTGTGTCAAAAAGGGGGCGATACAATACCGGCAGGTTGCCCGCGGTCCTATACGCGCGTGCGACCTTTATAGGTGATTCCTGCGAAGTTATCAGGAATACACCTGAATTGCGAGAGTCAGCAATACTTCTTAACCAATTCTCGGATTGTGGAACTTCTGACAGGCGGGCGAGAACGGTGGAGAAGTCCGGGTGACCTCCTCCACTCACTCTAAAAAACGTGCAATTTGATACTTAAATAGGTCTTTGGATCCTTGCGGATCGCCGTCACGAGATTGCGGGATTCCACTATCATCTGGTCTGCGTTGTCATAGAGGGACGGATCTTTCAGTAACTTGCCAGCCGATCCTTTGCCTGCCTGCAACTCAGCAGTGATCGTGGAAAGATTTGTCACCAGCAGATCCAGCTTTTTCGCAAATTCCGGGTCCTTTGCGAATTTCCCGAGTCCGCCTTCACCCTTATTGATGCCGTCCATCAACTGGTTCGCTTTGGCTAGTGTCTGGTTAGCATTGTCATAGAGTGATGGATCGTGAATCAACTTGCCAATAGTTCCGTTACCGTTGTTCACGTTGTCCGCAATGGTATTGAGTTTGTCGATGGTGGCGTTCGCCCGAGTGTACATCGAGTCATCGGTAATCAACTTTCCCAGACTGCCTTGGCCATTGTTGATGTCGTTCAGCATTCCATTGACCTGCGCTACCGAGCTATTCAAATTGTTGTAAAGCTGTTTGTCATAGATCAGCTTCCCAACCGAACCTTTCTGATCTTCCACCGCGCTCACGATGCGATCCAAACGATTGACCAGAACGGTGACATTTTGCAGTGTCGACTGCGAGGAGCGCACCACATCCTGAATGTCCGGAACTTCTTTGGACGGCAATTCGGAGTTGTTGGCCACTACTCCGCCCTTTGCCTGTGTCGAGTCAATATCAATGAAAGTCTCGCCCAGCACTCCGGCCGTGGAGAGTAACATCTGCGAATCCGTGTGAACGAACGGCTGAAACTTCGCGTTCACCTTCATCACGATTTCCACCGGCGTGCTTGTACCGGTCGGAGACTGATGATTCACAATGCGGATGCTTTCCACGTTTCCGATATCCACGCTTTGCAACCGCACGGGAGCTCCATTGCGCAGGCCGCCTGCGCTCTCCGTGTAGGAGACAAGCCGAAGCGTCGGTGTAAATAGACCGGTTGTACCGCTCATCAGGAAAATCAAGAACGCCAGAACCACGACGGCAAAGACAACGGTCAGCCCCACCCGAAGCTGAGCCCATCGAAGTTGCTTTTGACTAGGCACGGTTTCTCCAATCGCAATTGACTCGAATCATAACAAACCTGCTCAGAACTTTGCCTGCAAGAAAGGCGAGGCGCTTATTACTCAGACTCCAACAACACCTCGGCCATCGCCATACTCTTGATATGGGTTATAGAAACCAGTGCCCGCTTGGCCCCAAGCTCATCCGCGATCTTGCGCGCCACTCCGTGGAAGACAATGATCGGCTGACCACTGATTGCACGCGTGACTTCAAAATCGCGCCATGCTACACCTCGATGCCACCCCGTACCTATAGCTTTCATCGCTGCTTCTTTGGCTGCAAACCTACCGGCAAACCGCTCCATCCGATTCGGCTTCGACTCGCAATATGCTCGCTCGGCGTCAGTATAAATACGGGTCAAAAAACGTTCGCCATGCCGGGCGATGGCTGCTTCCATCCGATCCACTTCGCACACATCGATTCCAATGCCTACGATCATGCTCTCCAGCGTACACGAAACAACTGAAACTGCGTTGTCGAAGGGTTAGATGCACAAGCGAAGCTGCCATTGGTAATGGGATGTTTGGATGAGTCTAACCAACCTCCACCAGGCCATAGCGGCGGTTCCAGTGGAGTTTCAGGTACTGCACGGCTGCGCGTTTTTCCTCGGGAGTTACCTCTTTGGTTTCCCCATCTACCAACGCGCGCGCCTCCTTTTTAGCTATTTCCAGCAGCTTGCGATCCCGTACCAGATTTGCAACGCGCAGGCTGGGCATTCCTGCTTGCTTGGTTCCGAAGAATTCTCCCGGCCCGCGCAACTCCAAGTCCTTTTCCGCGATCTCAAACCCGTCATTTGTCCGAACCATCGTGTCCAGTCGCTGCTGCGCGTCTTCGCTGACCTTGCCGCCTGTCATCAGTACGCAATACGACTTTGCGCTTCCGCGTCCAATACGTCCGCGCAGTTGGTGCAATTGCGAGAGTCCGAATCGTTCCGCATGCTCAATCACCATGATGGATGCGTTGGCCACATCGACGCCCACTTCGATGACCGTGGTCGCGACCAAGATCTGCAGCTCTCCATTTTTGAAGCAGCGCATGATCTCGTCTTTTTCGTCGGCGCTCATACGCCCGTGCAGCAATCCCAGCTTCAACTCCGGAAACACCTTCTTGCGCAGCTCGTCATACATCTTGATCGCGGCCTTGAGTTCGGTATCCTTTTCGTTTTCTTCAATTACGGGATAAACAACGTAGGCCTGCTGTCCTCCGGAAACGGTTTTTCTCACAAACTCCCAGACTTCTTCAGAGCGCGCGTCGGAAATAACCCTTGTGCTGACAGGAGTACGCCCCGGCGGCAGCTCATCGATGATGCTCACGTCGAGGTCGCCATAGACAGTCATGGCCAGCGTGCGCGGAATCGGAGTTGCGGTCATTACCAGGACATCGGGTTGAGCGTCGATATTTTTGCGCATCAGCTTCATACGCTGCATAACGCCGAATCGGTGTTGCTCGTCCATAATCACTAGCCCCAGTTGCTCAAATTCCACGTTGTCTTCCAAGAGAGCGTGGGTGCCGATGACCATCTGCGCATGTCCTTGCGCCACGTGGTTCCGAATGGCGCGTTTGCGTCCTTGCTCTATGGATCCAGTCAACAACACGACTCTGTATCCGGCTGGCTCCAAGATTCGTCGGGCTGAGAGATAGTGTTGTGTCGCCAATATCTCCGTCGGAGCCATCATCGCCACTTGGTAGCCGTTTTCCATAGCTACCGTCGCAGCCTCAAAGGCGACGATCGTTTTTCCAGATCCAACATCTCCCTGCAGCAGCCGCCGCATCGGCGAAGGCTGTGCCATGTCCCCGACAATTTCCTTCAGCACCTTCTTCTGCGCTCCGGTGGGATGGAAGGGCAATACCCTCTTGAGTGCGGCACGCACTTGGTTGCTGATTTCAAATCCGATACCGGTCTGCAGCCGAGCTTTGCGCCTCTTCAGTTCCAGCCCCAATTCAAGGAAAAACAACTCTTCGAGAATGAGCCGTTGATGCGCAGGAGTCCTCACCGACTGCAAATCGGCGAAGCTTTCGCCCGCATCGGGCCAGTGTGCGTTCCAAAAAGCTTCTGCTCGTGGAATCAACCCAAGCCGGTTGCGGATCACCGCAGGAATAGCGTCTGCGACCTCTGGAGGCATCTGCTCCAGAGCGGTCCGAATGGCGCGCCGGAACCAGCGTGCGTTGAGTCTTCCGGCAGCCTCGTATATGGGCACAATGCGCCCAATTTCCAACGACTCGAAGTGTCGCTGCTCCTCATTTTCCGCTGCTGGCTCGTCTTCTCCGGGCGGTTCGTGCAGAATCTCGAATTGAGGTTGCAGCATCTGCAGCCCACCACGTCCGAAGGTTGAGACTTCAACCTTTCCGTAAAGCGCAATCAGGGCTCCCGGCTTGAACTTTCCCTCCAGGTACCCACCGCGGAACCACAGGCACTTCAGCTTGCTGCGTCCCTGGCCAGCCGTCATTTCAAAGATCGGCATTCGCTTGGTTGTGAATAGACCGCTGGTTCGGACTTCGGCAATGACCGACGCCATCTCCCCTGGTTGCAACTGCTCAATGGTGCGGGGATTGATGCGGTCTTCGTACCGGAATGGCAGGTAATAAAGGAGATCCTCCAAGGTATGGATTCCCTTCGCAGCCAGAGTCTCTGCCGCGCGCGGGCCTATGCCCTTCAAAAATTGAACTTCTGTATGCAACTCCGGCATTTCTCGCATGGTATCGCATTCAGAGGATAGGAGGTTGGACCTCCCGATCAACCTTTTGCCAACTTTTTGCTTTGAAGAGGTGTCCAATATGTAATCGTGCCTGGAAATTTTTGGAAATCGCTGGCTGCGGTGTTGATCGGCAACGTGCTCTACTTCGCCTGCTCACGTTTCCTGCCTCTGGCCGCTCGTCATAACAACGCTGGATTCGATCTGGGACTTGTAGTCGATTTCTGGTTTTGCCTTGTTGTATTGGGATTACTGGAACTGTGGGATCGCCGCAAAAAAGCAGTTCGTCGTTCCCGGTGATGTAGTATGGTGTAGTTCTCCCCCGACCTAGTCGTACTCGAGTTGATTATGCAGCGAGTTGCCATTTTATACGACGCCAGTCAGGCGGTACTGTCCACCTTCGATCTAGATGAGGTCCTCAACCAGGTCCTCGCGATCGTTCGGGACTATTTTCATTTGCAGGATGGCAGCATCATGCTGCTTGATGAGGTTTCTCAAAGCCTTGTCGTTCGCGCGCATTTCGGTACTACCCTTCTTCCTGATGATTTCTCAGTACCCTTCGGAAAGGGCATAACCGGAACAGCAGCAAAGTTGCGCCGCCCGGTGTATTCGGCGGATGTTAATACTGATCCACGCTACATCCCTCAAATCCCAACTACCCGCTCGGAATTGGCCGTTCCACTCATGGTGAGGGACGAGGTTGTGGGTGTGCTTGATTGCCAGAGTAATGTTCCCGGTTTTTTCGACAACGAAACCGTGGATCTGCTCACCCTATTCGCTACCCAGGCATCCATCGGTTTGCAGAATGCCAAGCTCTACTCCATGTTGCAGCGCCGTGCTGCGCAAATGGAGGCTATAAACGCGATCGCCAAGCGCACCACCGTTGAACTCGATCTAAAGGAACTGCTCGACCGTCTGTGTACTCAATTGCCGCACTCGTTTCAGGTTGATCACGTCTCGATCTTCCTTCGGGATGAGGACGGTGACTTGATTCTGCGCGCCCATGAGGGCACCCTTCCGACGAATCTCAACGTCGGGGACGTGCTGCCGCATAGTAATGCTTGCGCATCTGGGGGCGAGGGACATAGCCCTTACTGCGGAGATCCTTCGCAATGTCCGACAAGCTGTTTTCCCGAGAGTCGCGAAGAAATCTGTCTCCCACTGGTCTCGTTTGGAGAAAACATCGGGATGCTGGTTTGTGCCAGCACGCAGCCGAAAGCGTTTCTCGCTAATGACGTTCAGGCCTTGGAATCAGTTGCCGACATTCTTGCCACCGCAACGCAGAATGCCCGCTATGTCGATAGGGTACGGCAACTCGCTTACCGGGATGGACTTACTGGCGTGTTTAACCGTCGCTATTTTGAGTCTCGGCTGATAGATGAAGTTACTCGCGCCGCTCGTTATGGCGGAGGCGTAAGCGTCTTAATGATCGATCTCGATCATTTCAAGAAGATTAACGACGAATTTGGACACATGCTAGGAGACGATGTTCTCCGAGCCGTCTCATCGATATTCGTTCGCCAGCTTCGCAAGGTTGATGTTGTCTGTCGCTACGGTGGCGAAGAGTTCGCGGTGGTTCTGCCAGCCACACAGGGGGCAAGTGCTGCGGCTGTAGCTGAAAAACTTCGCCGAGTAGTTGCCAACGCGGAACTTCCCGGCGTTCCCTACCCGGTAACCGTCAGCATCGGAGTGGCCGAGTTCCCCGTCCATGGAATCACCCGCGATGATATTGTGGGTGCCGCCGACGCTGCTCTCTACGATGCTAAGGCCGCGGGTCGCAACCAGGTTTGCCTCGCGTTCTCAGATGCAGCAGCCGCTGCGGCAGGGGATGAGGGCCTTCCTCCCGGCGTTTGACAGCCTGTTCCGACCGTCTTACCCTATAGAGAGCGCTAGTATCTGTATCTTCTATCCAGTTTTCCGCGTCTAATGCCTATTATGTCTTTGCGTTCGCACTTGCGCTTCCACACCGCCCTGCAACTTTCGCTAGCTTTAGAGAGCGCCGAGGAAACCCTCGTCGGCGGTCAAGCTGTATTGGAAGGCGTAATGATGCGCGCTCCTCATGCTTGGGGTATTGCCATTCGCAAGCCCGATGGGGAGCTGGCGATTCATTCGGAACCGATTGAGAAACCAAGTGACAAAAGCCCATGGAAAGCTTGGCCCTTCATTCGAGGTATCGTTACGCTTGGCTCTGCAATGGTGCTCGGCTTCAAGGCTCTGCGCTATTCAGCTGACGTAGCACTGGAAGACGAAAAGACCGCAAGTGGCGAGAAACTCGAGATGAATGGCTGGGTCGCCGCCTTCAACATCGCACTCTCACTTGGTTTCTTCATCTTCATGTATAAGTTCTTGCCGTATGCAGCGGCCCGTTCGCTGCGTCACTGGATTCCCCAGACCAGTAATACAGTGCTCTTTGCGTTGGTAGAAGGCATAATCCGGCTCGGCATTTTTCTCGGATTCATCTGGCTCACCTCACGCTGGAGCGATATCCGCCGCGTTTACCAGTACCATGGTGCCGAACACAAAACGGTTTTCGCTTACGAGAATCATGATCCACTTACGGCAGAAGCCGTGCAGCGGTATTCGACCTACCATCCGCGCTGTGGGACAAGTTTTCTGATGACCGTGATGATAATCTCGATTGGCGTGTACGCGCTGGTCCCGGTGCATGGCTTCTGGGCTGGATTTGCTTCGCGCATCATTCTGCTGCCTGTGATTGCTGGTGGGTCTTACGAGATTATTCGATACGCGGCTAAGAAGCGTTCTTCGCTTTTCGCCATGATGACTGCTCCGGGGCTCTGGCTCCAGCGCATCACGACGCAGCCGCCCGATGATACTCAGGTTGAGTGCGCCATTGTCGCTCTCAATTACGCAATGGAGCTTGAACAGCAGCAAGGCGGAGAATTAGTGATAGCGTGACCCTGACCTATCCAAACGCGTTCCTTGTTGCTCAGCGTCACCTCTAGCGGCGCCAGCCGACCTGTGAGCATTCGTTTCCCTTGTACCAGCTCATTTATTTCAAAATTTCTCCGGCTGCAGAGTTTTTTCCTCGCGGCCTGAAAGTTCAGGAACATCATGTTTGATCGCTTAGCTCAAATCGAGGTACGCTGGCAAGAACTCAATGAGGCGCTTGCCGCGCCCGAGATTGCCAATGACTCGGCCAATTACCAGAAGACCGCCAAAGCGCAGGGTGAGCTCGCCCCCATCGTCGATAAATTTCAGGAATACAAGAAGCTTCAAGCTGACATCTCCGATTCGCGCGCGATGCTCCAAGGTGAATCGGATCCGGAGATGCTCACCTACGCTCAGGAAGAGTTGCAATCGCTTGAGCAGCAACTTGTCACTGTTGAGGATGCGCTGAAGGTTCTTCTTTTACCGAAAGATCCGAACGATGAAAAGAACAGCGTCCTTGAAATCCGTGCCGGCACTGGAGGAGACGAAGCTACGCTGTTCGCGGCTGAGATTTTCCGCATGTATATGCGCTACGCGGAGTCACGACACTGGAAAGTTGAAGTCCTCTCCAGTTCCGAATCTTCCGTGGGAGGTCTCAAAGAAGTCATCGCTATCATCGAAGGCAAGCGCGTTTATTCGCAACTGAAGTATGAGAGCGGCGTCCATCGCGTTCAGCGCGTGCCAGATACGGAGACTCAGGGCCGAGTTCACACTTCAGCTGTCACCGTGGCGGTTCTGCCGGAAGCCGAGGATGTTGATATCAAGATCGAGGCAAAGGATATCCGCATTGACACCTTCTGTTCCTCCGGTCCTGGAGGTCAATCGGTGAATACCACTTATTCGGCTGTGCGCATCACCCACTTGCCTACGAATACTGTGGTCAGTTGTCAGGACGAAAAGTCGCAAATTAAAAACCGCGAAAAGGGAATGCGCGTTCTGCGTTCACGGCTTTACGAATTGGAACAGGCAAAGCAGCAAGAGGCCGTCGCCAAAGAACGCCGTTCGCAGGTTGGATCCGGTGATCGAAGCGAAAAAATCAGAACTTACAATTTTCCGCAGAATCGAGTAAGTGACCACCGCATCGGCCTTACAGTTCACCAGCTAGATCAGGTAATGGAAGGTAAGCTGCAGCCATTTGTTGATGCGCTCGTCACTCACTTCCAATCAGAAAAGTTAAAGGCCGATACAGTACACGCGTAATTTGAATGTGCCGCCATTCCCCGCCTTCCGGCGGGGAATTCAGAATGCTGACAAAGTCCTCGATTTTTCGAGGGCTTTGTTGTATTCAGAGTTCATGCTGAAAAAGGCAGAGGTTTCGCAGGAAGAGATGGAGTTTGTGACGATCGGGTCGCTGGTTCCCGACGA
>Ga0224528_1001214_pt1 | contig 17552 bp, 11 predicted proteins | sample CBST25metaG_2_FD_179888 | JGI IMG/M metagenome (GOLD analysis project Ga0224528, IMG submission 179888) | Peat soil microbial communities from Stordalen Mire, Sweden - C.B.S.T25 | ecosystem: Environmental > Terrestrial > Soil > Wetlands > Peat | place: Sweden: Norrbotten County, Stordalen Mire...
CATCCGGACAGGCCGAAGATCGCGATTGCCGCCAGGCACAAAAATGCAAACGGCGCGCCCCGCCGGCGAACCGTTCGCCCTGGCTCTGCCGCCCGGCTCTGCCCGCTCCTGTTGCTCCCCACGCGGCTTGATCGGCTCGATCTCTGTTGACGCTCGCCACCCAATGACTGAAACATCGCTCATTCTCCTGATTCCATGCTGGCCGAGCCAGCTCTGCGCGTACGATCTCGTACTCTTACCCATGAACCTGGGTGCCCCAGGCCTCGCTTTTGAAACCTGGGAAACCACATATCAATGCGGTCCAGGCGCTGCCGCTCGATTCCTTACTGCAACGCCTGAAAAAGGACAAGCAACCGCCCGGTCGAACTCGTCGAATACGTTCTAAACAGGAGCACCGAACGTCCATCGATCTGGGAGACAATGGCGGTCCCGCTTGCGGATGTCACAGCGGTCGAAGTTCCGGTGTAGAGCTGCGCGCCGGGGAAGAGGCCATTGTTGGTGGCGTCCTGCGTGCCCAGGTCGATCGCCATGTCGCAGGTTTCCGTGCCGGAGTCGCGGGGAGCGGCGGTGGGGTTGGCGCTTGTTTTGGGAAAGTCTCCCCCATAGATGGCTTGGGCGGAGGGCGCCTGGCTAAGGGTCTTATTCGCCACGCTGGCCGTGATTCCGGCCTGGAAACTCGAGCAGGCCGAGGAAGAGCCCGCTTCGTCTCCGAATGCTCCGCCCAGCACGCTGGGATCGTAGGCTGCAGCAGGATGACCATACCCCGGCCAAAGAGCTGGATCATAGAGCAGGCCGATGAAGTGCGTGCTGGCGAGCCCGGTTGTGCTGACCGCACTGGAAGGCATGGCCAGGCCCACTACGTTCTGGACCACGTACACGGAGTTATTCCACACGGGGGCAGGGATGTCGCCAACCAGGAACTGCGATTTTGCGAGGGCCGAGTACCCGGCGGTGCCCCCAGCAAACTGATTGACAGGATAGGAAATCAGCGAACCCAACCCGCTTGTCGCGCAGGCCGCATCTCCTTGGTAGGTGGTTGGATTGCTCAGAGGCTGCCCCAGGGTGTAGTAGCTGGTGTTGAAGTACACGCTCGATCCCTGGGTGTTGATATCGGTCGTTCCGTAGTAATGTGGGTCCCTGCCATCGCTGAGATTCAACTGCTGGACAGGCACGTTGACGAAGAGAAAGCGGGTCGCCTTGGAAAAGCTGGGACACTCCGTATTGGCGGCCATCACCGTATACTGGCCGAACTCGATCTTCCCGTCGTTGGTAGAAAGGAGATTGCCGGCGGCGCCAACGCCAGTCATCTCCACCAGCCAGGCGCCGGTCAGAGGCGGATTGAACGTAACGTCTCCAATTGCTGAAAAAGTCTCCGAGATGTTGGAAATCCCCGAAGCGGTTGTCGTAAATGTGCCTTCGATCCCGGGATTATCGCTAGCGCCCGCAACAGAGATTTGCTTTCCGTAGTGGTCAATGGTGATCTGGTTGCCGTCGAAATAGGTCTGCACCTGGCCGCTGGATGCCGACGTGGGCAGCTTGACGGTATCGCCGCAGCCGCCCAAGCCGAGGACCAGCGCCGCCAGCGCCATGACGCAGATTGGGGGCAGGCCCTTCACCGGACTCGCCGCCACCGGACTGAACACACCGCCGCGCAGGTTCTTCTCTAGATGGATCAAATGGCTTTCACAGATTTTCATTTCGTTCTCCTTTGCCCATGCCGGCGTTTTAGAAACTGAGTTTCATGCCGAATTGCAGAATGCGCGGATCGTGCGCGTCCACCGGATGCATGAACGCAACGCCGCTCAGGCAACTTTGGTTGCTGCTGTCTCCGGCAAAGTCCACTGAATATTGGGAGGATTGCGGTCCGTAACAGCCGATGATGTTGTTGCCGGTGTTGCCCGGATGGGCTGGATCGTAGACGCGGAACTGGGTGTGATTGAAGATGTTGAACGCTTCCGCGCGGAACTCCAGATCGCCCCTGCTCATGATCTTGAAGTTCTTCAGCATCGCCATGCTGAAGTTCAAGCGGCTGGGATTGTTGGCCGAGTTCCTTCCGCAGTTCCCGAAGGTCAAGCCTTGCGGCGCCACATATTTGCTTGTATTTTGCAGCAGCGGACCTTCCGTGTTGGCGTACGAGTTATCCAGTTTCATCGGCCTGTACGTATCGCTGCTGCAGTCGGCATAGGAGCCGGTGCCAAAATAGTTGGCTACACCTCCGCTATCCGAAACCGAAATGCCGCCCGAGCTGCCGCCATTGATAATGCTGAATGGCGTTCCTGTCTGGTAGAAGGTGATGCCGGAGAGCTGCCATTTATCCAGCAGCCCCTTGCTCAGGGCCGAGGTCAGGTAACTGGAGGCCGGACGGTTGACCTTGCCGCTGTCGGAGTCGGGGTCGCTGTTGATGTTCCCAAGAAAGTTCTGCAACAGGTGGTAAAGCCGCAGGTCAAGAATGTAGCTGACGGCCAGATTGTGGCGGATATCGAAGCTCGAACTGGCCTTGTTCGACGCAATATCGTAGGAATTGACGAAGTTGGCGTCGGCGCGATCCGAAGAGTCGTCGATCGAGTGGCTATAGGTGTAGGCAACCCCCAGAACCAGCGGGGCCGCCGTGCGGCGCACGCTCAACTGGAAGGCGTTGTACCTCGAGTCGCCGATATTGTCCACCGCCATGATGCTGCCCAGCGTCGAATAGGGCCGGTAGATACTGGGATTGAATGGCGTGCCGAACCCGGGAGTGCCGTAACACGCGACAGCCATATTGATGTAGCCGGGGTCTCCCGAAGTGACGCTGACTCCGCCTGCATAGGTGCCGTTTTGAAGGATTTCAAATCCCCCCCTCCCCCCAACGCAATCGCTCGTCCAGACCATCGGCTGCTTGGCTTTGTAGGGATTGAGCGAAGAATCGACGGGCTTGATCTGATTCGCGTCGCGCACCGTGGTCATATGCGTCCCCTTCGCGCCGACGTAGGCAAAGGTCGCAAACAGGTGATTGCGAACTTCCTGCTCAAGGCTGAGACTGTATTGCTGCGTGTAGGGATATCTTGCCTTGTTCGGAATCGACGTGACGTTAATCGGATACGCCACCGGGCCGTTGATGGTGATCGGCGTCGTATCCCGGCTATAGCAGGACTGCGCGCCGTTCCCGTAGCCTCCCAGGCATTGGTAACTCGCCGGGGCCACCGTGGATTCGCTGAGGGTCAAGGGGGCGCTGCCGGTCAGCGAGCCGGTGTTGGCTTCATAGCTGGTTCCGTGCTCGTAGAAGATGCCATAACCGGAGCGCAGCGAGGTTCTGCCGTTTCCGAAGACGTCCCACGCAAAGCCGATGCGCGGCATGGGGTTGTAAATGTGGCTGCTCATGCAGCTTTGCGGAATGCCGTTCTTGCCGCATTGCACCAGGCCGTTGACCACGGAGGGATCCGGATTGGTCAAACTGAGGGGAACGGCCGTCATCGAATTGCGTACCAGATATCCATATCCTGGATCGAGGAAGACTCCCGCGGCGATCGACGGATCGTAAGCCGATTGCACCCAGTTATAGGCGGTATCTTTGGCGTTGTACCACGCGCCGAAGAGTCCCAGGCGGAATCCGAGGTTCAACACCAGGCGCGGCGTGATCCTCCAGTTGTCCTGAATGTATGGCTCGGCGGTTTTATAGCGGTTGTAGTACTTGTTTTGACCGCTGTCCTGCGAATAGTTGGCAATTTGCGCGCCGAGAAAATTCGCAAAGGCGTTGGTGGTATCCGTCGTGGCGGCACACTCGTTGCATTGCTGAGTGCCTCCCACCAGCGCGGTCAGGGGGCTTGCTCCCGCTCCTTCATCGCTGAAGGTCAGCTCTCCCTGCACATCGCCGGAGTTGAGGCCGTTCGCCGCCCCAACCTCATTTTGCTGCGCTAATGTCACTTGCACGCCGGCTTGCAGGGAGTGCTTGCCGAAAGCCTTTGTGACATCCTCGGTCAGCGTATAGGTCGGATTGACTGTCTGCCAGGGCGTATATCCGGTGTCCATGTTAAAGCCATGACCGCCATAGGCCTGATTGGTGCCCTTGAAAAGCATTCCTGGCAGCTTGTCGCCGTAGCCATTCGCGAAGAACGATCCCATCGCGCCCCACGCGGGGACCGTGGTTCCCTTATCCAGAATGTCGTTGTCCAGAGCCGAGCGACTAAGGGTGACTCCGGGCCCGGGCACCGCCGTCAGGATAACGTGCTCGGCAATGTAGCCGAAAGAAATGTGGTTCTGAAACCCGTGCCCAACGGTGCCCGAGAGCGAAGCAATCAGACTCAGGCCCGGCCCGACGATGTGGTTCTGCACCGTGGGGAAGCTGTTCACCACCATGCCCCACTGCGGCGAAAGAACCGTCGTATTCCAGGCGTCGTGAATATAGCGGAAGTCCAGTATCTGATTTGCGGTGAGGTTGTGGTCGATGCGGAACAGCTCTTCGCGGTAGTAGGTGCTGGGAGAAACCGATGCGACATAGCAAGCCGGGTTTGTCAGGCTGGAGGTGGTCGAGTTGCAGCCCGTAACGGAATTCGGCGATGGCAGCAGGCCGGAGGTTAACAACCCCCTTGAGATAGGATCGATCGGGATAAGAGTTGAGCCCGCCGGGTAACTGACCCCAACCGGGCAATCGGGGTATTGGGTTTTTGTCGCGGTTGCAATGCCGGTTGCAGGGCACACATCGCTGAAATCCCCATTCCGCTCCGCCGTCGACGGCACGGCCTGGTTGTAGGCCACAGGCGTCTTTTCCAGCCGCGCTTCTTCCGAGAAGAAAAAGAATGTCTTGTCCTTATTCCGATTGTAGATACCGGGAATAGAGAGCGGGCCGCCAATCGTTCCGCCGAAGTCATTTCGCCGATAAAGCGGCGCGCCTTTCGCTGTGTTATCAAAATAGTTGCGCGCGTTGAACATCTCATTGCGCACGAACTCGTAAAGATTCCCATGAAAGTCCCGCGCGCCCGACTTGCTCGTCATCTGCACGATGCCGGATGCGGTCCGTCCGTACATCGCTCCATAGCTCGAAGTCAGAACCTTTATCTCCGCGATCGCGTCCACGCTCGGGTTAACCACAAAGGTATTTCCGCCGCGCGCCGCGTTGATGCTGTTATTCAATATGTCCGCTCCGTCAACCTCGAAGACGTTGTATTGAACGCGGCCGCCGTTGACGCTGTATTTCGCGCTGCCGATGACGCCGGTCTTTCCTTCGTCCTGCCCTGTCTGGTTGCTGACTCCCGGAGTGAGCGCAATTAACTGCGTCGCGATTCGCCCGTTGAGCCCATAACCGACGACTTCCTGTCCGGTAATGGTTCCCGACACCTCGGCGTTTTCCGTTTCGATTTGCGCAGCTCCCTGGCCTTCAACCGTGACGCTGGTCTTTGCGTTGGCCACGCCAAGTTGCACGTTATAGATGAATGCCTGGCCGGCCGTAATCGGCAAATCACCACTGTGCGAGGGCCCAAAACCCTCCGCAGTCACGGTAATCTGATATTTGCCGGCAGGCAGAAATGGGACGCTGTAATTACCGGTTGTGTCGGTTTTGATCTTCCGCGACACCAATGTCTCCAAGTTGACGATCTGAACCTGCGCGCTGGGGATCGCGGCGCCCTGAGGATCGGTCACCTGGCCCGTGAACCGCGCTGTCTGTCCAAACACCGATACGGTCGCAACCGCGAACAAAAGACACACCAAGCCTTTCATCAACTTCCAATGCATTTTGGCCTCATTCATTATTGGTTTTTGCTTGCTGGTGGCCGCTCCGCAGCGGCGGTGGTTAGATCAGGGTCAATCGACAAGGATCGATAAGCCGAACGCATCTCAGAGATGGCGGCAAACAGTTCCGGAACGACGGCATCGACGGACCGCGCCTCCGCGCCATTCGTGGATACGAGTTCACGACACAGCGCAAGGTTCTTTGTCGCGATGGCCGGCCATCTGCCCGGCATATTCGTGGGATTCAGGCCGCCTTGCGAAGCAGAAGGCGTGAATCCCGCGCCGCGAAGCAATAGCTCCTCGCGGTCCAAAGACGCGCCAATATCCCGCCGATGGCTTCTCACCAGGGCGGCGAGGGCGGCGTGCGCGTTTGCGGTGAGATTCTGCCGAAAGGAGAATTGCTGCAACACGTCGCTGACTTCCTTGCTGTCACGGCTCGCCGACAGTGCGGCCTGGAGCAAGTTCTGGGTAAGCTGCCAAACCTCTTCACTGGATTTTCCGTGAGGTACGAGGTATAACTCCAGCAGCGAGGGCTGACGAGCTGTCGAGGCGGTCCGTATGCTGGTTGTGCCGTCCACCGATCTGCGACTGTACGTCATCTCGTCGACGGTGAACACGAGCGGAGTCACGAATCGGACCCGGATCAACTGCGACTCGATCTCCAGCTTGCGCTGGTCGTTCTCGACGATTCCGCGTACCTGAATACCGTCCCCGTTTCGCGTAACTTGAATCTGCTCCCCCTTGTCGGCGCTCAGTTGGTTGAGAACCAGCAGCGTGGAGATCTCGGCCTCGTCCAACTCTTCGGTCGAGGGCAAGTAAGGCAGGCGCGGAAGCACTGAGGAGTGTACACGACCAGGAAGCGAAGTATCTCCAGGCAGCGGCTCAAACCAATCCTGATTCACCGCTCCCCAAGGCAGCACATCGTAATTCAGCTCGGCGATTTCGACCGTACCGCTGTCGCGTAGCACAATCGATCTACCCACCGCGTGAAAATCTGTATCGCGGATGGTGATCGATTCTTTGAGGACCGCGCCATTCGTGAGGGACGTGGTGGTAAGAGTGAGGAGGTGTTGGCCGGAACGTGTCACAGCATCCCGCATCGCGCCGGAGTGATGCCGCCACTCCGCGTAATCCACAGGGGAGAGCGGCGCATCCCAGTTGAGGCCGGCGCCTGCCAGCTTGTCTTTCAACTGCTCGTCTTCGGGCGGGAGTTGTTGCCGGCGCGGACGACGAATGCCCTGGGCATCCCGGTAGATGGTGCGCTCGACGGTGCGGCGCGAAGTGCGTATCTGGATCTTCTCGTAGATGACGCCGGAGCGGTTAACCACGACAGCAGCGCGTTCTGACTTCTGTGCGCGATCCAGCAGTTCACCTGCCGAAAGAGAGGGGCCGCTGGTCATCCAGAAGACGAAGCACAGCACTGCCGCGATACCAAGAACAATAGCGCCCGTGAGCAGAGGATTCATAGCAGGTATCAAGTTGCGAAGTTTCTCGAAACGCCAGACTGGCCAACCGAATTCAGAATCCGTAGCGGAGTCTGTGCGCCCGGAGGGGAAGTTGAGAACCCGATCTTCCGCAGTGATCGCGCGAGGTTCGTCCTCCTCGATGTCTCCGGTCACGGCCGAGAAAAGCGGGTCTAGATAGATAACTTGAATGGAAGGGCCAAGGGTCTCGGGCGTGACGGTAATTTCAAGCAGGCGATCGTCGCTCAGAGGCAGGCGATGCACGCGCCGCTCGGAGCATATGAGATCATCGTGGTTCAGAATCAGAAAGTGGAACTCCTGCTCGCTGAGAACCGCAATTGAATTTGGCACCTCCTTGCTGTCGAGCGAAAGGTTCAAGGTGCTGCTTGGCGCATTGACCAGCAGTGTCGCGCGAAGCAATCCGTCGAACGCCAGTGAAATTTCCTTTGGCCGGTGTTCAAACAGTTCCCTTCGCCGCGCATAGACGTCGCGGAGAATAGCGCGCTTGGACGGCTTGCGGCGGGCGTGCATCGACTGTATCTCCCCGGCCCCTCCCCCATCCCCGCCCTGCGGGCGTCCGTCATCCCGGCCGGAGATGTCGTCGGCCATGCGCTCGGCCACATGCGTCAGTCCCATCTTCCGGCTAAGCCGGTCGAGACAAACCCGGCAGCTTACCAGGTGCGCCAGTTCTTTCACGCCCAGTTCTGCCGGGTCGTCCGTGAGAACGGAGCAATCGGTAGTGCAGGAATCAAAAACACGGCTGCGGAGATACCGGAGTAAGGCGTTCGAGGTTGCCAGTGAGGAGATATTGCGCTCGGCCCCCTCGCTGTCGGGAAGCGGATAGGGCGATTCGATGTACTCCTTGGTCTCGATGCGGCCCCGTTCTATCCACTGGTCCACCGACCGGCGCCTTGCTCTGAGCAGAAGTGCGATCTCTCCCGGGTAATAGCCGTGGAAAAAGCGGAGGATCAGAATGCTTGCCTTTAACGCAGCCTCTTTGCGGTAGCACGCGAAGTCACAAGCTCTGACCAGCAAGTCCGCAGACTGGAGTTGTTCGACCGAATTCCATGTACGAAGTCCGACCACTGCGGAGTCGTGGTCAAAGAGCGAGAACGATTGCAGCGGATGGCGCGTGCTCCGTCTCAACTGAAGCAAGTGAAGATTGCGCAGCATTCCGTTCAGATACCCGCGCACGTCCGAGATGGAAGCGATGTCGGAGTTCTTATCGAGGAACTGAACGAAAACATCATGCACCAAATCTTCACCGCGTTCACGCTGCCCGCGCGTGATGTTTAAGGCACACTCCATCAGCCAGGAGTAGTGCTCCAGAAACATCTTTTCCTTGGACCTGTCGTCGCGGCGGCGAGGGGTTCCATCCGGAATTGTTGATTTGAAGTTGAGAAGCGGCATCTACGAGAAGGTTGCCTGGGAAGCGCCCTATCCTTCACGACCATTGTGAATGTTCGGTGAAGCATTCAAGGGGCGAGAGCATCGGCAACGAGCGCAGCCTCACAACCCTCCAATTCCGATCTCCTCGCTGCTTATTAAACTCTGCTTGAACTGTGTGACGTGATGATTTCTTTTGCAAGCCAAATGAAAGATTGCTCAATCGCAAAGCAACTTTAATAGGACGTTGATACCAAATTCACATTCGTCCCCGAACAATCCGACCACCGCGGCGGAGGCAACTAATCTGGCTCTGTTGCAAAGTTGCCGAGCAACCTCGGCTGCGCGCAGCATATTCGGCCAAGGAGGCTTTTTATGCGATGTGGGATTCTTAAGAACATAGATTGATCATTCTGGAAGTACTGCTTCTTCTCCGCTTCCTTAACTACCTTGTCTAGAGCCTGTTATTAACTTTTGCGCGAGCAGCCTGGCCAAATTGGCTAGAAGCTGTTTGGCTCAGTTGACATCCTCGGTACGTGTGTATTTTGCACGGCAGAAAACGGGTTAATCTGAAACTGCTCTGGCTCTTCGCCGTCCCTATGGCCGAGGTTGGACTGGTAGGCTTTGCCCGTCTGGCTCTGGAAGTCAGTCAGGCGGTTTTGCCCGCGCAACGCACGAAGTTCAGCAAGCGGTAGTTCACGCAGCCGCAGTTGCTGGCCGTGCTTTGTCTGATGCGGTATGAGGACTGGACTTTTCGCGAGGCCGAGGTCCGTTTGAGCGAACACTCCGAGTTGCGTTCCGCCCTCGGACTGAACTCTGTTCCTGACTACACCACGCTCTATCGCTTTCTGGCGCGGCTTGATCCGGCCGATGTGGCGCGAGTGATGAACGAGATCCGACGGCGCATGCCAGGGAGCGACCGAGGTCCTGCTACAGTAGCTATCGACGCGACTGGCTTGGCACAAGCAGCGGTGAGTCGCTATTTCATCCGCCGTATCGAGCACTTTGGTCAGCCGCAGCGCACCTGGAAGCATTGGTTGAAATGGCTCACCGTGGTGGATGTGGACCGGCAACTCACCCTCGGCGAAGTCCGGGTCCCAAGGCCGAGAGGCCGGCCGCGGCTAAAGCTGAAGCGCATCATAGCCGATCGCAGTTACGATTCCGATCCGCTTCGCGAGCGATTCAAGAGGCGCGGCATTGAACTGATTGTGCCGTACCGGAAGAACAACAAGCAACTGCGCTACGAGGACGGATGCAAATTGAGAAGGTACAAGCGACGCTGGATCGTCGAGCGAGCCAATGCTTGGCTGGGGCAGTTTCGACGCCTGCTGGTCAGACATGAACACCTCCTCACTACGTACCGCGCCTTTTCTATCTCGCATGCCTATGGATCACGATGAGAAGGTGTTTATGAAGCAGCCTCTACCTTGTTCCTTTAAATCGCGTGGGCTACTTGGAGAGTTCGGCTATCTTCACATGGTACGGAGCTAGCAGGTTGCCGGTTGCGTGCCCCACGGAAGCCAGCGCGATCTGATAGTTGACACGGGTCTGAAGCAGGACCAGTTCGGCTTGCGCGAGCTTGGTCTGCGCATCGAGCACAAAAAAATTGGTCTCCGCGCCGAGTTCGAATTTGCGCTGCTCCGACGTCAAGGACTTTTGCGCCAAGTCGAAGGACACCGTGCCTGCCTCCAGCGCTTGCCTGGCTTCTTCGAGTTGATGAACCGCATTGGCGACTTCCTGCGTAATTTGCTCGCGAATCTGGCCGCCAGTTATCAGATCGCGCGTCCGCGACACGAGCGCATTTCCCAAATTCGCCTGTCCCGCTCGGTTCTTCACCGGGAGTGTCAGCGTGAGCGTCCCGCCATATCCCGGATAACCAAAGCCGAAGAGCTGATTCATCGATGAACCAAAGCCTCCGGGCGAGATCAATTTACCGGTCGTGAGATTGTATTGATTGCCACCCAAGCCGCTGCTTTGATAAAAACCTGTCAGTGCCAGACTGGGTTCGAGCTGATTATGCGCCAGACGAATTCCAGTCTCATCGTTGGCCAGCGAATTCTTGACGGCTTCAATTTCAGGCCGCTGACTGAGTGCCTGCGCAAGCGCCGTCTGGGCGTCTACGCTCACCGGTTCACCCGCCGGCTGCGGCTCTTCGGTCAAGTCCAACTCCAGCGCGTGAAACTGCGGATCGCGATCCGCGCCAATCGTAAGACGCAGTGCTTCTTCGGCCTGCGCCAGCGAGTACTTAGCCTGGATGACCTCAACGCGGCGGGCAGCAACCTCGGATTCAGAGCGATAAATGTCCAACGGAGGCAAGGCTCCCAGTTCCAAAGAACGCTTGTCGCGCTGGTAACTTGTCTCCGCCAGTTGGCGCGACTTCTGTTGGACGTCGAGGGCGCCGCGTGCCTGCACCGCAGCCCAGTATTGGCCCACGACCTGCAAAACAGCGTCGTTCACTTCCGCTTCAAAGCTGGCCCGCGATTGCGCGAGCGAGCGCCGTGCAATCACCAGGGCCGCGGTGTTGGCAAACCGTCCGGCACCGCGCAGCAACGGCTGGGTGAACTGAAAATTCACCATGGAGCTGAAGTATGGATTGAAAAAATAATACCCGTTATTAACGGAATTCTTGTTGCTGGAAATGCCAGCAACAATGTTGGTGCCAGTCGTGAAGGTCTGTGTATAGTTCACCTGTCCGGCCTGGCTCAACGAGTTGATTGTCGCGCCGCTCGACACGCCCACGCCCTGCAGTTGACTGTAGCTAGGAGAAGAATACCGATTGATATTCAGAACGCTTTGAATGGTGGGATCGAATGGCTGATAGGCGGCCAGCAATGTGAATTTCTGGATCTCGATTTGCGTTTCGTCAATATGAACGTTGCTGTTGTTTTCGAGAGTCAGCAGAATCGCGTCACGCAAGCCAAGGCGAAGCTTGTCGTTCTGCACATAGTCCTTCAAGTGTTCCGGCGGCGCCAGCGTTCCGGAGCGCACGCGTGCCGTCAGAAGTCCCCGATAACTCTCAGGAGCCTGGGCTGATGCTGGTATCAGTGCGGCCAGGTACAAGAACGAACAAATCCCAAAGCGTACTAACTTCATTGCAGGACTCCAGAAGCGTGCCGAATCCTTCGGCAGCAGTGAAAGACGCGGCTCTCGCAGGGCCGCTCAGGACTCGCGGGGAACGCATCACTCATAGCGAATCGCCTCGACCGGATCGAGCCGGGCAGCCTTCGTAGCGGGATAAATTCCGAACACCAGCCCGACCGAAATCGAGACCAGAAAAGCCAGCGCGATGGAACTGAAGGTCACGATCGTCGACCATCCGGCCAGCCAGGCGATCAGGCGGGAGATGAAGAAGCCGAACACCACACCGATGGTCCCGCCAGCGAAGGAAATCATCGTGGCCTCGACCACAAACTGCCGGATGATGTCGGATTGTCGAGCTCCCACCGCGCGGCGAAGGCCGATCTCTCGCGTTCGCTCCAGAATGCTGGCGAGCATGATGTTCATGATCCCAATACCGCCCACAAGCAGGGAGATGGAAGCGATGGCCACCATCACCGTGTTGAACATCTGCTCGGTGCGCTTCTGCTCAGCCAACAGTTCGGCGGGAACAATGACGCTGAAGTCGTCTGCGCCGTGGTGCGATGAATCGAGAACGGCCCTGACGACTTGCGCCGCTTCGGAGATATTGGTGTTGTCGCCCAGGTCGAGATAGATTCCGTCGATCTCATCGCGCACGTCGCTATAGCTGTCTTCAAGCCTCAGAAGCGCCGATTGCAACGGAACATAGATGTTGTTGTTGACGTCGGTCGCCGGCGTGGCCGAGCCTCCGGATTGTGAACTGAGCTGCGGGCTGACCACCCCAACCACGTGAAACCACTGCTCATTCACCTTTACGTACTGGCCGATCGGATTCGCAGAACCGAACAAACTCCACTTCGCTGCCGCTCCAAGCACACATACAGGCGCGCCCTGGTCCTCATCGCTTTGATCGAAGAACCGGCCATTCAACAAGTGCAGCCCGGCGATTTGCTGGTATGTCGGATTGACGCCGTAAACGGTCGGCATATCCTGTTGCGATTTTGGGATGATCTTTGAAGGGGTGAGCCGCTTGCGCGGCGTGGAAGCCACAATGCCTTCGAGGTCGTCGCGAATTACGCGATAGTCCTGCAAGGTGAGTCCGGGAGAGATCTTGCGAATCTTTGAGTGGGCCTGCCATTCCACCGTTTCCTTGGCTTCGACGATGAGATTGTGCACTCCCATCTGCTCGATCAGCGCCATCACCTTCTGACGCGCGCCGGCGCCGATCGAGAGCATGGCCACGACCGCGGCAACGCCGAAGATCATGCCCAGCATCGTCAACAGCGAGCGGAGTCCGTGAAGCATCAGGTTCTGCATTCCCAACTGCGCGTCACGCGTCCATTGCTGGTAGGCGAGAAGAATGCGCGCTGGAATGGGAAAAGTGAATGCGGCCATCAGGGTGTCCCTTCGATGCTGCCGGCTGCGGAACTTCCGCCGGACGCCTTGCGCGGTGCGGTGGGATCGATCAATGCAACCTTGTTTCCTTGCGCCAATCCGTCAATGGCCGCGCGACTTTCGCTCTGGTTCTGGATGTGGACCTCGCGCTGCTCGTACGCGCTGCCTTTCTTCACATAGACAATGCGCTTGCCGTCTTTCAGGAACAGCGCCTGTCGCGGCAGGTAGAGCACGTTCTTCTGGCTTTCTCCGAGATAGACCAGTTGCGCCGTGAATCCCGAGCGCAAGCGAGGATCCGCATCGGCAAGCTGAATGGAAACATCAAAGCCGCCGCCAGAATTGGAATCAAAGAATTGCCGCGTCGACATCCCGCCAACGCTCTTGACCGAACCGCGAAAAACGTGGTCTGGCAATGCGTCGAAAACAACTTCGACCGCTTGGCCCTGACGGATATTTCCGCGCTCCTGCTCGCTCACCTTGGAGACAAGATCCATCCCCATGGGATCTACGATCTGCGCAATCGCGCTACCCGCCTGCACCTGGTCGCCCGGATGGTAGTCGGGAAGAGTCATTCCGGTGAAAAAGAATCCGCCCGCGGCGTTCATGTTCTTTTGAACGGAAACCAATCCGTCCATAGGCGCAACGACGCGCATTGTCTCCAGATTCTGCTGCGCCTGGTCCATTGCCAATTTGGCTTTGTTGTACTTCTCCTGAGCGAGGTAGGTCCCAGCCTTTCCCGAGGCCTTGTGCGATTCGTCATCCTTTTCCAACTCTGCCAACACGCGCCTGGTCTGTTGCAGGGCGAGTTGGTTCTTGTCGCCGTCAATCTTGCTCAGAAGTTCATTTTTCTGGACATCCAACTCCGCCCTGCGGACGTTGTAGCGCGCCTTGAGCAGTGCCACCTTGTCTTCAGCCGCGAGAACCACGACATCGGCTTTCGCCTTGGCAATCTCCTGCTCGGCCTCAAGCAACTCTGAATGGCTCTGTTCCAGTTTGTAGTGCTGTTCGCTGGGATCGAATTCAAGGACGATATCGCCCTTCTTCACCAATTCCCCGGTGCGTGCTAAATGAGTAAGCTGCAGAGAGTCCCCGCCAACGGCTGGAGCAGCAAGCATGATCGAGTGGCTTGCGCGCAATTCACCGGTTCCATGAACCTGCAAGTTGATCTCTCCACGCTTTACCTCAGCCAATGGGACATCATCGCTTTTCGCAGGAAGGCGAACGCGGCTCGCCGCCACTACAGCGCCGATCGCCGTCGCGAGAACCAAGCCGACGATGGACCATTTGAGGACTCGATGCCGTTTCATGCGTGCCCCCTCACTCCTTCACCGACGGATCTTTGAGCGCTACCAGATCTCCTGGGTTCAAGCCACTGGAAACCAGAGCGCGGTCGCGGCTTCTTCGTTCAATTTGAATTGTGCGCTCCTGGAATTTGGAGCCGTTCCACACGTAGACAACTGTTTGGCCCGACTTCAGGAAGGAAGCCTGCGTGGGAATGGTGATGGCATTCGCTATACGATCCACGATCACCGTGATTTGCACTGTCATTCCAGGTTTCAGCCGCTGGTCCGCCTGGTCGGTTGTAATCTGAAGATCGAAGTTTCGAGGAATCGGCCAGCCGGCGGAGAAATCGGAGGTTGCGATGGTGCCGATGTGATCGACCTTGCCGGTGAATTGCCGGTCGGCAATCGCATCCAACTGCATGGTCACTGGCTGCAATAGCGCCAGTCGGCCGCGCTCGGTTTCATCCACGCGCGCCGCAATGCGCAGAGACGCGGCATCCGGCAGTTCCGCGATGGGCGCGCCAGGCCAGGCCCGCTCGCCAGCCTTGAAGGGACCTTCGCCGCCGTTGTGCCAGACCGATACCAGGCTGATCGTCCCATTCGATGGGGCCGTCAACGTCATCGAAGAGAGTGCGTGCTCGGCGCGTTGTGCGTCATAGGCGGCCTTGCTGCTGGCGTGTTGCTTGTTCTCGATCGTCGCCTTGTTCACAGCGGTATCGGACTTCAGCTTCTCCTCCGCTTCGCGCAACGCCTGCTCCGCGTCGGCGACTTTCAGATTCGCTTCGGCTCCGTCGATTTTAGAGACAATCTCGCCCTTGCTGGCGTCCAGCTTGGCCACTTCAACTTCATATCGCGCTTTCATCACGGCGGTGGTGTCTTCTTCTTCCGTCAGACGCCCCTGGGCGCGCACCTGCTCGATCTCGGCTTGTGCTGATTTCAGAACCGACTGGTCCTGCGCCAGGTCCTGCTTGGTCTTGGATGGATCGAATTCGACGACAACATCGCCCGCTTTCACTTGGGTTCCGTCTGCCGCCAGCTTCAGAATCTGAAGATCTCCGGCATCGGGAGGCGCCACAATGGTCACGGACTTCATTGCCTTCAACTCGCCGCGAAACTGAATGACATCCAGAAATTCTCCGCGCTTCACCTGGAAAGTGGTAGCCGTAGGGGCCTTGCTCGAGTAATGAACCAATCCAAAGACAGCGACGCTGCCTGCAATCAAGACGGCAATCACAATCGCTTTGCGCTTTCTCCAAAACTCCAGCAATTTGGGTTTCATTTCGATCGACTCCCGGCGCTGTCAGCGCCTGCCCGATCGAGTTCCACCGCGGCAGAAAGGTCGGGCATGAGCCTGGGGTCGTTGCCTTTGATCGAGAAGGTGGCAGAGAAGTTGCGAAGCTTGGCAGAGAAGTCGCCGTTCCGGCCCATCGGGTCCACCGACTCAAACTGGCCCTCAAAGACTAAGTCGGAATAGGCGTCGAGGTACACGCGCGCTTTCTGGCCCACTTTCAATCCCAGCAGATCTTCCTGGTTGACCGGCACACGGACCTGCATGACCGAAGGGTCGACAACCTGCATGAATGGAACTCCAGGCCGGATCTGGTCGCCCTCCTGCACTTCCCCCATGTTGCCCTGTTTCGAGATGGTATTGAAGACGACGATGCCGTCGATGGGCGAATGAATCTGCATCAGCGCGGAGTTGGCTTGCGCGTGCAGCATGGTCTCACGCGTCCGGTCGCGCTGAATCTCAAGAATGCGAATGGATGCCTGTGCTGCCTTGCGCTTCAGATCGAAGGTTTCTTTCAGCTGCGCCAGTGTGGCCTCGGCTTCGTCGAGGTCTTCCCGCGCCTTTTCTGCGTCGATGCGCGAGAGCAGTTCGACCTTCTGCATCTCTAACCGGGCTTTGCTCAGGCTGTTTTCAGCCTGCTTAATCTCCGTCTCGTCCTTGGATCGAGCGGCTGCTTCCTTCGCCCGCTCTTCCAGCACCTTGTCGTTCTGGTCGTCGCTCAGCGCCCGCTTGTCGATAAAGTCGCGCATCTGGGCCTGGCGGTCGAACTCCACCAGCAGGTCCCCTTGCTTCACCTGTGTTCCACTTGGAATCAACTTGGTAATGGTCAGCGTTCCCACTTGCTGGCCAGCAAGAAGGGGCGCCTGGATAGACCGCGCCTGGACAGCTTCTGTCATGCCCTTGAGGCGCAGGGTTTGAGCCGTGCTTCCTTGCGACACGACGGCGGTTCTGCCGGTGTTTGCTTTCGTCCTTCTGCTATGAATCAGTGACGCGATCAGGGCTACAGTGAGCAATGCCATGGCCACTAGAGCGATGGCGCCAAGTCGAAGCCAGCGGGGGCTGAAATGCGCCAGAGAACCTGTAGGCGGCCCTTCCTCCGGGTCCGGAGGAAGAGTGGTCAGGCTACTCACGCGGGCCTACTTTGGCAAGAGTTGAAACCATAGGAGCTTGCTCCATTGTCAATGGCTGTGTACGCCAAATATACGCGCCCCAATCCAGCCGCATCAAGAGCCAAGGAAGAAATGGGGTTCAGAACGACTTGACGCGAATTGATCTTGAATCTTAGACGCACGCGCCCGAAAATCGTTCGCAGAAATTGCATGATTGATCTAACTGAAAATGATGTCGCAAGAGTTACTTTCAGCCCGGCGTGATCTCCATCACTCCGATGCGGCTTCATCGATCTTCGAGGAATTGCTTTCGGCTCTTTTCCTGTGGCAGTACCACAGATGTTGTGCAATACTGATGTGGCATGAACACAGGAGGACCGGATGGGCGAATCGAAGCTCGATCTGTTGCAGGGAACTTTGGACCTGATGGTGTTGCAAACCCTGGCTGCCATGGGCGCCCTGCACGGCTACGGAATTGCCCGCCGCATTGAGCAGGTCAGCGGCGACGAAGTCCTGCTGAACCAGGGCACGATCTACGCCTCGCTCGTACGTCTTCAGCAGCGGGGATGGATAGCCGCCGAATGGGGTACCTCGGAGAACAATCGCAAGGCGAAGTACTACTCCATCACCAAGAGCGGCCGCAAGCAATTGGCCAAAGACGCCGCCTACTGGCAGAGACTGACCGATGTGATGGGCCGCGTGCTGGCCATGCCATCAGAAGGAGAACTGTGATGGGCATTCTAAGAGAAGCCGTCGAGCGGGTTCGCTCTTTTTTCAGGAAGCCGGAGCGCGACGCCGATCTGGATGCGGAGATCGCCGCGCATCTTGAGATGGCGATCGAAGAGAA
>Ga0224528_1001220_pt1 | contig 17470 bp, 13 predicted proteins | sample CBST25metaG_2_FD_179888 | JGI IMG/M metagenome (GOLD analysis project Ga0224528, IMG submission 179888) | Peat soil microbial communities from Stordalen Mire, Sweden - C.B.S.T25 | ecosystem: Environmental > Terrestrial > Soil > Wetlands > Peat | place: Sweden: Norrbotten County, Stordalen Mire...
GCCGGTTCACCTTGTCAAAAAGCTCCAGGCGCAGCTCTTCGGGACGATTCTTGGCCCCGCGCGCCTTCAAATCCTGAATGTCGATGGGATCCATCAGCACCTGCTTGGCCATCAACATCGCCTTTTCCGCCGTGCCGCCAATGCCAATGCCCAGCATTCCCGGGGGACACCAGCCAGCGCCCATGTGCGGAAGCTGTTCGAGCACCCAATCCACAATCGAGTCCGAGGGGTTCAGCATGGCGAACTTGCTCTTGGCCTCGGAGCCGCCGCCCTTGGCCGCCACCGTCACCTCAACCGTGTTGCCCCGCACCAGTTCCACGTTCAACACCGCCGGCGTATTGTCCTTGGTGTTCTTGCGTGCCCCGGCCGGATCGGCCAAAATCGAGGCCCGCAGCTTGTTGTCGGGGTCCAGATAAGCGCGCCGCACGCCCTCATCCACCAGATCCTGCAACTCCCTGGGCTCCTCGCCCGCCGCCGGCTCAAAACGCACATCCATGCCAATCTTCAGAAAGACGGTCACAATCCCCGTATCCTGGCAAATCGGCCGGTGCCCTTCGGCGCACATCCGGCTGTTGATCAGTAGCTGCGCCATCGCGTCCTTGGCCGCCGGCGACTCCTCGCGTTCATAGGCCTTAGCGAGGCTGGTAATAAAATCCTCCGGGTGGTAGTAGCTGATGTACTGCAACGCACCCGCAACACTGGCGACAAAATCTTCCTGCTTGATGACGGTCATTGAAGCTCCTCTATTCCAGACGCTATTTATGGTAACGGATGCGGAGGCGAATTGTTGTCACGCCGGTCACAATCGTCACCCGGCGAAGTCAGCCGCGATTTCATCTCAGATTCCCCTATCTGATCGAAATGTTGCACAATGAATCAGTTGGCGCAAAATGCAAGGTGGAAAGAAAGATGCCCGCAAATCGTCACAAACCCGATCTTTGGAAGGCGGATATTGCCAAATCCGTCGACATGTTTAATGAATGGTTCCTGCATTTTGCACCCAAGGCCTTCCGGGAAAGCCGAAATCGGGCTACCAGCGAAGTTGCGGTGGCTTTGGCGCAAACCGGATTTCTGAGAAATCTAAGCCCTGAAATTCTGACCGCTCACCCCGAATTATTGCCGGTTCTGCGCATGACGACCTGTCCTCCCATCGCGCGCGACAGACTGATCGGCTTGGCGGGCGTACCTCCAAATCTCGTCAAAAGCATGGAGATTTCGCATACGACTCCGCCACAAATGGCCGCCGATACGCTGCGCCAAGGATTGGCAAAGATTGCGCAGATTCTACGTCGGCTTGCTGATACGGACATCCTTGTTTGGCTGGAAGCGGAACGGAATCCGAATGACGGTGAAGTAGAACGTGCCGCTTCGGTGATCGCTGATCGACTATGCGGCGCGGTTGCTGATCCGATCATTCGCAATGCACAGGAGCGGCGTCAGCTTGAAGCGATTGCCGTCTGGCTTGAAGCCAAAGGCTACTCCAGGCTGGGGCATGACAAGGCAATTCGATTCCAAGAGATGACGCCCGGGACCTTTGGCTTTCGCGTCAATGTTCCCGTCAAGGTTGGAGTTGGGGGCTCCGCGAACATTCCCGCCGACGTGGTGGTCGCGCCCGCCGGATCAAATGCCGGAAGCCTGCCGGTCCTGATCGAAGCAAAGTCGGCAGGCGACTTTACCAACGTAAACAAACGCCGTAAAGAAGAAGTCGTCAAAATAGATCAAATACGAAAAACCTACGGGAAACGGTCTCAATTTGCACTCTTCCTGTGCGGCTACTTCGATAGCGGGTACTTAGGCTACGAAGCCGCGGAAGGCATAGACTGGGTGTGGGAACACCGCATCGACGATCTTGCTAAACTTGGACTCTGATGAACCTTTTGGCGTTGGAAAACGAGCGAATGAAACTCCAGCAGCGCTGCGACAGTGAGCGCACACAACTGGAGCGAAATCGTCTTGGCCAGTTCTCCACGCCCTTTGAACTTGCAACAGGGGTAGTTCGCGAATCGTTGCGGCTGCTGGGCGGAAATGCGCCAATTCAGTTTATCGACCCGGCTTTTGGAACTGGAGCGTTCTATTCAGCTCTGCTTCACGAGTGCGGCAGCCGCGTAACCAGCGCGCGCGGATTTGAAATTGACGAGCATTACGGCGCACCTTCTCGGCAGCTTTGGTCAGCAACAAATCTTGATCTGAAAATTGCCGACTTCATCCATGCTGATCGAAAGTCCGTTGGCGCGAACCTGCTGGTTTGCAACCCGCCCTACGTTCGCCACCATCACCTCAAAGCAGCGGATAAGAGCCACCTGCGGCAAGCCATGAGCCAGCAGGGATTTCAAGTTAGCGGGCTGGCGGGACTGTATTGCTATTTCATGCTTTTGGCGCAAGAGTGTTTGGCGCCGAATGCCATTTCCGCTTGGCTTGTGCCCAGCGAATTCATGGACGTAAATTATGGAGATGTGCTCAAGCAATATCTGCTCGAGCGCGTTAGCCTGCTGCGCATTCATCGCTTTGATCCAATCGACGTTCAGTTCTCGGATGCTCTGGTTTCCTCTGCCGTCGTCTGGTTCAGGAATTCAACTCCAAGCTATGAAAGCAAGGTTGCATTTTCCTTTGGCGGCACTATCCAACATCCCGCGCGGCAAACCGAACGGACGCTTTCGACCCTTGCATTGGAACCTAAGTGGACGCGGCTTGCTGAGCCCATTTCTCTTCTTCCCGCACCCTCTTCCAAAACTATTCTCGGCGATCTGTTTTCCATCAAACGTGGTATCGCTACAGGAGACAACGCCTTCTTCATCCTCTCCGAAAAACAAGTTATCGAGCACGGGTTCTCGCCGCAATTTTTGCGTCCCATTCTGCCCAGCCCTCGATACATCAAGCAGGATGAAATCTATGCGGACGAAGCTGGAATACCAATTCTGGAGAAAAGACTCTTCCTGATCGATTGCCCGCTCGGCGAAGAGGAATTGAGCGTCAAGGATCCTGCTTTGTTCAAGTATTTGAAAGCCGGAAAATCAAGTGCGGCGAATGGGTATCTCTGCCGCTCACGCTCTCCCTGGTATTCGCAGGAATCGCGCCCCGCTCCTCCGTTTCTTTGCACCTATATGGGCAGACCAAGTGCTACCAATCGCAACGCATTCCGTTTTCTCCACAACCGTTCCTTGGCAACGGCCGCAAATGTTTATCTGATGCTTTATCCACGCCCCGGATTGCGGGCCGCAATCGAGGCTCCAGGCACGGCGGAACGCGTCTTCGGCATCTTGCAGAAGATTCCTATCGAAAAATTGACAGGAGAAGGCCGAATTTATGGCGGCGGGCTACACAAGTTGGAGCCTAAAGAACTCGCCAACGTGCCTTTGGAAGGTATAGAGGACTTGTTACCTTGCCTCTCCCGCAAATCCACACAAATGCACTTCGCCTATCCTGGCGCGACAGAAGTTACTACGGCGCTCCCCGTTTAAGCTGCTACAGTTTCGGCGGGTGGCCCAGGTGCCGACAGAAGCGAGCACAACCACAGAGAATGAGTGCCCCAGATGACTCGCTTAATGCAACACCTGAACATTCCCCCAACGCACAAACGGCCACCCCGAGGGGTGGCCGTTTGCCTTGCTTAAAAAAAGCGCCAGATTACTCGCTCTTTTCGCTCTTCTCGCTCTTCCAGTTGATCAAGTCGCCAAGGGTCGTGGTGGAGCTGGAGACGGGGTGCTTGTGGCTCTCCGCCTTGTAGCTCTCCACCTGGGCGCGGCTGGCTTCCTGGCCCACGGCGCGCAGGCTCAAGCCTACCTTCTTCTCTTCCACGTTGATCTTGATGATCTTGAACTCGTGCTCGAGTCCGGTCTCCAACTTGGAACCGCCGCTCTCGTCGCCCGCCTCGGAGATGTGGCACAATCCCTCCACGCCCTCCGCGATCTCGACAAACGCGCCAAACTGAGCCGTGCGCAGCACCTTGCCGTGCACCTGATCCCCAACCCGGTGGGTGGCAAAGAAGCTCTCCCAAACATCGGGCTGAAGCTGCTTGATGCCCAGCGAGAGGCGGCGATTCTGCGGCTCGACGCCCAGAACGACTGCCTTCACCTTTTCACCCTTCTTGACGATCTCCGAAGGATGCTTCACGCGCTTGGTCCAGCTCAGGTTCGAAACGTGCACCAGTCCGTCAATGCCGTCTTCGATCTCGATGAAGGCGCCAAAGTCGGTCAGGTTGCGCACCCGGCCCTCAACCACCGTGCCCGCCGGATACTTCTCGCTCAAATTCTCCCAAGGATTCTCGAGCAGCTGCTTCATGCCCAACGAGATGCGGCGATCAGCGGGGTTCACGCTCAACACCACCGTCTCGACCTCATCGCCCGGCTTGACCAGCTTCGAGGGATGCTTGAGGCGCTTCGACCAGGTCATCTCAGAGAGGTGAACCAAGCCTTCGATGCCCTGCTCCAGCTCCACAAACGCGCCGTAATCGGTAACCGAAAGCACCCGGCCATGCACATGCGCGCCCACCGGATAACGCTCCGAGGCGTCCAGCCAGGGATCAGGCGTCAACTGCTTGAAGCCCAGCGAAACCCGCTGCTTTTCCTTGTCAAACTTGAGGACCTTGACCTGAATCTCGTCGCCCACATTCACCAGATCGCGGGGATGCGTCAAACGGCCCCAGCTCATGTCGGTGATGTGCAGCAAGCCGTCGATGCCGCCCAGGTCCACAAACGCGCCGTAATCGGTCAGATTCTTCACTGTGCCGGTCAGAATCGTGCCCTCGCCCAACTGCTCCAGGGTTTGCGCACGCTTGGCGTTCTGCTCTTCCTCGAGAATCTCCTTGCGGCTCACCACCACATTGCCGCGCTTCTTGTTCAGCTTGATGACCCGGACTTCAATCTCCTGGCCAAGATAGCCATCCAAATTGCGCACCGGGCGGATTTCAAGCTGCGAACCAGGCAAAAATGCCTTCAAGCCGATGTCGACCGTCAGGCCGCCCTTGACGCGGCTGACCACGGTGCCAAGAATCGGCGTCTTGTCATTGGCCGCCTTCTCGATCACGTCCCAAACGCGCAACCGCTGCGCCCGCTCGTAGCTGACAAGATAGCCGCCTTCCGGCTCCTCGCGCTCAATCACCACCTCGATCACGTCGCCGGGCTGGAACTTCACCGCCCCGGTGTGATCCAGAACCTGCTCCAAAGGCACCAGACCCTCGGACTTCAGACCCACATCCACTACCAAATGCTTTTCCGTCTGCTTGACGACCGTGCCAGAAACAATCTTGTCGCCATACGCCTCAACGGCGGCAGCCTCGGCGGCCTGCTCCCGTTCAAAGGCTTCCAGCGCGGCCGAAAAGTCGTCCATCGACTCCAGACTGTGCTCGGAATGTGCTGGCTTTTCAGCCACCGGCGCGGCAGCGGCAGGCGCTGCTGCAACGGCGGCGACTGGCGCTGCTTCCGCGGCAACAGGCTCCGCTACCACTGCGACAGGCTTCGCCTCGGCAACCACAGGGGCTGCTTCAACAGAGGCTGTCACGGCAGCCTCAGCAACAGGCGCCGCGGCTTCCGCTACAGGAGCCGCTACGGCCTCGGCAACTTCAACTACAGGAGCCACTTCGGCGGCAACCTCGGCTTCGGCCTGGACTTCAGGCGCGGAAACCGCGGGAACTTCCGCTGCAACTTCAGCGAGCACGGCTTCAACTACAGGCTCGGTTGGGGCATCGGCGTCCAGCGCGGGTGTTTCGACTGCGACTACTGCTTCGGCGGTCTCAGGGGTGGACGTGGATTCTGGCAACGGCTGCACTTGCTCCGTCGCAGGTTCGAGGGTTTCCAATTCGGTGTTCAGGGTTATGCTCTCGGTTTCGGGATTGAGGACGTTTGCCATCACTGCCAGCTCCGCGATTCCTTGCACCCGCGGCCTTCATTGCCTGCCGCTGGGGGGTGGCCCCTCTGCCGCGATTGCCGCCGGAGAAGGATGCCGATGGCCAAAACCTTTCGAACGCAACTGCCTGATGCCACGGAGTTTCGTCGAGAGACAGTCCTGCCAGCTATTTACTGGCACACAAGCTGACTGGTCTCCTTGGGAAACACCCGGCAGGCAACTACATGCTGGAGGGCGGCCGCAACTCACTGCTGGAATCCGCGCAGTAAGCTACGCTCACGAGTGTAGCAACCGGAGCGAGGCAGCGTCAATGAAGGCCCACTTGAATCGCTGCCAAACACTATACTGATTTTCTATGGATATGCTTTGGACCCCCTGGCGTTATGCCTACATCACCTCTGCCGACAGCGACGCGCGGCCCGGCGTACCCGCCAGCCTCAGCGCCTGGCCCGGCAACCTGCACTGCGTCTTCTGTAACCTGATCGCCTCGGTCGACTATGCCATCGCGCACGGCGTGAGCGCCGATGAGGCCGAAGCCGCCGGCGGGCTTGTTCTGCGCGGCAAGCACTGCTTTGTCTGTCTGAACGCCTTTCCGTACACTTCCGGGCATGTGATGTTGATTCCCTACGCCCACCTCGACCGCCTCGCCAAGCTGCCCGTCGAGGCGGCGCACGAAATGATCGACCTGGCTCAGCAAACCGAGCGCGCGCTCGACCGCATCTACCGCCCCCACGGCTTCAACTTTGGCATGAATGTCGGCCAGGCAGCCGGCGCTGGCGTCGCCGGTCACCTCCACCTCCACGCCCTGCCCCGCTGGGCCGGCGACACCAACTTCATGACCACCATCGCCGAATCCCGCATCATCCCCGAAAATCTCGAAACCACCTGGAAGCGCATGCGCGCCGCCTTCGCTGCGGAGCGGAACTAGTGGTTAGACCGCATGAATTGGTAATTCATCCCGGACAAGCGCGGACGAGGACGTCCGCACGACAGCCTGCCAGGAGGCCGGCGCTACATTCCGGCCATTACCAAATCATGCAGTCACGGAACTAGAACCCCTTGTGCCCCATTCATCCCGCGTTCTCTGCGGGATGAGTGGGAACCCTCGAACTCTGGTGCGAGCGAACAGCGAGCAGTTGGCCCCACCGCAGGTGGCAGGTGGTGGTCAAGCCGTGGCGCTGACCAGTGAGCCCGAAGACAGACTCGTCAAAAAGCTGTCCAGAGCGGTTTGCGCGCCGCTCACATCGCCCGTGTTGAGGGCCGTGCCAATCTGCGAGAGCAAACTGGAAAACGACGTCGTGCTGGAGGTGCTGCTGGATGAGCTGTCCGAAGAGCTGTCCGTGACGCTGCTCGACGAGCTGCTGTTGGTGTCGATCAGGCTGGTCAGCGAGTCGTAGGCCGTTTGGGCGCTGCCGGTGTCGCCCGAGCTAATGGCGCCGAAGAGACTCAGCACATCCTTGCCCAGAGTGCTGATCCCCGAACTGTCGGCGCTGGTGGATGCGGTCGTGGCGCTGCTGCTCGTGCTGGCGTCGGCGGTGCCTGTGCTGGGCGTGGCGTAGGTTTCAAGCGTCGTCAGGGCCGATTGCGCCCCGTCAATGTTGTTATCAGAGAGCGCCGTCGAGACGCTCGACAGAAACTCGCCGAGAGGGCTGCTGGAGTCGCCATTCGAGGGGGCGAGTTTTTCCACCGCGGCCAAATCTGTTTTGGCAGTCGCCGTATCGCCCGATTTGATCGCCGCCATCAAGCTGTTCAGGGCGCTGTCAAACGAGTTTCCGCTGCTGCTGGTGGTGCTGGTAGTCGACGAGGTCGAGGACGAAGCCAGCTCGGTGAAGAGGTTGCTGCTGCTCTGCAATGCGGAGATGGACATGAAGGCAATCCTTTGCCTGTGAATTTCTTTGAGCGGCGGCAGAAATCAGACGCGACTCATCGATATTGGCTAGGACTGCATTTTTTCTCCAAAGACGACAGGGGGCGGCGTAAAGAAATTCTTCTGACCCGGATCAGGAAAGCTAGATGGAAGTGTCCGAAATTGGGACAGTGTACCCTTGCGGTGGGGCAGGCGAAGGTAGATGGACTGTGCAGGTTGCGGCTCGTGAATGAGAAGGACAAATCATTTCCTCGTGGGCTGAAAGAAACAAGCGTGGACCAGGAGGTCCACGCTACAACCAGCCGGGAGGTCAGCGCTACAGTTTCATACCTTTCATACCTCGATAATCGGCTTCGCCGTTGGAGGCGAACAAAAAAGCTACTCCGAGACGGTGTTTTCTTCGGCAGAGGCGGCCAGTGTCAGACTAGGCTGCGACCACTCCAGCGATTCCATTTCTCGCACGTCTGATTGAAGCTTCTTTATTTCGGCTAACTCTCCATCGGAGTGGGCCAACTCACCTAACTGGCGACCATAAGAGAAGACGCCGCCCTTGCCTTCGATAGTGCCGATTAACTTGTTGTAGGTTTCTACGCTGCTGCCGAGCGCATTGCCGAGCCTTGTCAGATGGCCCTGCGCTGTCACCAACTTGTCGTAAATCTTCTTACCCAATTCGTGAATGGCCGTGGCGTTCTGGGTAATCTCCGATTGCTGCCATCCAAACTCGACAGCCCTCAGCAGGGCTATCAGGGTTGTTGGCGTAGCCATGACCACATGGTTCTGCGCGCTGAATTCAATCAGCGAGGGGTCGGCTTCGAGCGCGGCGCTGAAGAGCGCTTCGCTGGGCAAAAAGCAAACGACAAAATCGGGAGCATTTTCGAATTGCTTCCAGTAAGCCTTGCCGGAAAGCTCCTTCAAATGCGCCTTCACGCGCGCCGCATGGGCAGCAAAGCGAAGCGTCTGCGTGGCGGGATCGACCGCCCCACTTGCATCCAGAAATGCATCCAGCGGAGTCTTGGCGTCTACCACGATCTCGCGGCCATTCGGCAGTTGAATGGTCATATCCGGGCGCAATATCTTGTCGTCCTCGTCGCGCGCGGTAACTTGTTCGGAGAAAGAACAATACTGCACCATCCCGGCATATTCCACGCAGCGTTTCAGTTGCAATTCGCCCCAATTGCCGCGCGTTTTGGGAGCCCGCAAGGCGGTGATCAACTGCGCGGTTTCGTTTTTCAGCGCCTCCAGAGAGGCTGGAATCGTCTTCTGCAAGCCATCGACGAGGGTTTCCACCTTGAAGTACGCACCAGTGCGCAACTTCTCCATCTCACGCGCCTGGAAATCCATGCTATTGAGCGCCTTTTCGAGCGGACCAAGCATTCCCTTAATCGCCAACTCCTTGGCTTCCAGAGTCAACTTTGCTTCCTTGGTCTGTCCGCCCAGTTCCTGCTTTGCCAGGGTGAGAAAGCTCTGGTTGTTTGCATTCAGCGCTTTTGCCGCCAAGTCCCCAAATGCCGTTTCGATTTCGGCTTTCATTAATGTGTATTTATTTTTCTCCGCTGTGACATTGGCCTTCTCTGTAGCTACCTCGGCAGTCAAGCGCGTCACGCTCTCTTGCAATCTCTTCAATTCGACGGCTTGCTTGACCTTTTCCTCCTCCGAGCCTTTCATTTGCTCGCGCAGCAGCCTGCTCTCGGCCTGTGCAAAGGCCTTTCCCAGCAAATAGCCCAGATAGCCCAGCACCACGCCGGTACAGACCGCAACAATGGCAACGACCAAAGACTGCATGGAACTCCTCTTTTTCCTGTTTCGCCTAATATACGCCTTCGAGCTGTGATTTTTCACCCAATTCGGCGCGAAATCCTGCTCTCTGATCTCTGATCTCTGTTCTCTGGCTTTACACGCCCCCACCGGCCCGGTAGACTTGAAATTTCGGGGCTATACAAAATTTTTCGCCGAGATGTTGTCTTTCCCTGCCCAGAGCCAGTATGGTAAGCAGGCGGAATCACAACACGCAAGCCCCGGAATGATTTCCGAGTTCCCAATCACACGAGGAGAAGCACGCATGGCCGTTGAAGAAAAAGTCAAACAGATCATCGTCGAGCAGTTGCAGGTGGACGAAGCCGAAGTGACCCCCGGCGCCAGCTTCCAGGAAGACCTGGGCGCGGATTCGCTGGACGTGGTCGAGCTGGTAATGCAGTTCGAGGAAGCCTTTGACCTCGAGATTCCCGACGAAGAAGCCGAGAAGATCAAAACCGTCAAGGACGCAGTGGACTACATCAGCAAGAACGCGAAAGGCAGCAAGTAACCAGTGACCCGCCGAGTCGTCATCACCGGCCTGGGGCTGGTTTGCGGTGTGGGTAATACCACTCCCGAAGTTTGGCAGCAGTTGTTGGCTGGCGCCAGTGGCATGGGCCCCATTCAGGGCTTTGATACCACTGGCTTCCCAGTCACCTTTGCCGCCGAGGTCAAAAACTTTGACCCCCTCAACTTCATCGAGAAAAAGGAAGCGCGCAAGATGGGGCGCTTCATCCACTTCGCTTTTGCAGCTACCCAGGAAGCCATGGCCCAGTCGGGCCTCCAGATCACGCCCGAGATTGCCGACCGGGTGGGCGTCTTCATTGGTTCAGGAATCGGCGGATTCGAGATTATTGAACGGGAACACTCGAATCTGCTCGCGGGCGGCCCACGAAAAATCTCTCCCTTCTTCATTCCCGCGGTCATCGCCAACATGGCGGCGGGCCACATGAGCATTCGCTACGGCGCCAAGGGGCCGATTTCGGCCACTTCAACCGCTTGCGCCACCAGCGCCAACGCCATTGGCGACTCGGCGCGCATGATCATGCACGGCGATGCCGATGCCATGATTGTGGGCGGCGCGGAAGCCTCGGTCACGCCTTTGGCAGTGGGCGGATTCGCCTCGATGCGCGCGCTTTCCACGCGCAACGACGACCCCACCCATGCCAGTCGCCCCTTTGACAGGGATCGCGACGGCTTTGTCATCGGCGAGGGCGCGGGCATCCTCATTCTTGAGGAGCTGGAATTCGCCAAGGCCCGCGGAGCCAACATCCTGGCCGAGGTCATCGGCTACGGCATGAGCGCGGACGCTTACCACATCACGGGCATCGCGCCCGAGGGTGCGGGTGCGCAGCGCTCCATGAGGGCGGCTCTCAAGGACGCCGGCATCAAGCCAGAGGAGGTGGGCTACATCAACGCCCACGCTACCTCGACCCCGGCGGGCGACGGCAATGAGTCGCAGGCCATCGAGGCGGTCTTTGGCGAGCACGCGCTCAGCCACAAACTCAAAATCTCCGGCACCAAGTCGATGCACGGACATCTTTTGGGCGGCGCGGGCGGGCTTGAGGCCGGCATTACGGTGCTTTCGCTGATCCACCAGATGATTCCGCCGACCATCAATCTCGAAAACGTCGATCCCGCCTGCCACCTGGACTATGTGCCCAACAAGGCCATTGCTCACAGCTTCGATATTGCCTTGTCCAACTCTTTTGGCTTCGGCGGCATCAACGCCACGCTGATCCTGAAGCGGTGGACAGAGTAGAAGCTGGCTGACAGTTGGCAGCGAACAGTTTTATTGCGGCGCGCATCCTTCGGGTGCGCGCCGTTTTGTTTTCGTGCGGCCTGCAGACGCCCCCCTAGCTGGTGGCCGCGGCAACCCCCACGCTGATCAGCAGGAAGATCGCCCACCAGCCGAAGACGGCGATGTAGCCCGAGCTGCGCTTGACCCCGGCCACGATGGCCGTGCCGATTCCCAACAGCGCCAGCATCCAGATTGTGGTGAAATCAAGCCAACTGGCCAACACGTAAAACGCCTTGTTGGCTTCCAGCGGATTCGGAAAAATGAATGCCGCCAGATTGGTCGGCGCAAAGTTCTTGATGTTGAAGGTCTCCGGGTCGCTCCCGGCAAAGATGACAATGGTTCCCAGCAGCGATTTGATCAGGGTCGGCAAACTGGCGTAAAACCAGACCGCGAAGATGCTTCCAAACGTCGCCTTGCCGCCAAAGACGAAGTTGATCGTCCCCCACAACCCCAGCGAGAGAAGCGCGACGAAGGCCAGCGACAGCACCGGCCCGGCCGCGATTCCGCCCTCGATGCTATAGCGGGTAAACTTCAGCGCTGTTTCGCGCGCCGAAGCAGGAGAATTGGCCAATTTTTCTTCTGTTTTGGCGTCGGCATGAAGCGTGTTTTCCGCCACCTGCGCCCAGCCGATCTTAAAAGTGATGGCGGCAAAGAAGATGTAGCCTACCAGAGCCATGATGACGAACGGCAGCCACCAACTGCGCTTGCCGCGCTGGATTTCAACAAAGGTGTTGGAGGGCGCGACAAAGGTGTTGGCAACCCGTTGCCACTGGCTCAAACCAGGGGTTCCGGCCGCCGCTCCGACGGAAGACGGGAATTCCAATTCGCTCATAGTTTCCTCTTTCAGCCAGCTCTGGCCTTGGCGGAATTGTATCGTTTTCGAGCGCTCAGCGAACAATCATTTACTGACGCGATGCGGCCCCGTGCCCCATCCATTCCGCGGTTTGTGCGGAATGGGTGGGATAGCACGACACTATTTAAGGCCTGAATCAAGAGCGAGCAGTTATTTTCTGTCGCGATGCGACTTGGCGCGCCCGCTCGCCCGCCGCGCAGGCCGTTCCGCCGAAGCCTGTGAAGTGCGTACCCTGCCGTGCGTTTTACCATGCACGGGGGCAGCAGGCGCGGCTTCCGTCGCAACAGCCGTCGTGTGCGGCCTCCGCTTGTGCCCAGCGATTTTAGCCGCTGGTGCGCAGGATGCGGGAGCAGCCTGAGCGGTCGCAGCCGTTACGCCCTGAGCCGGCAAAGCCTGCTTGTCTCTCGCCTGCGGAGTCGAGGCAATCTGCTCCGGCGCAGGCGCAATCGGCTTGGCGCTATGGGCCTGCTCTGCCTCCGCCGGTGAGCCCACCTTCGGCTCTGCCGCGTCGGGCGCGTATTCCTTGTAAACGGTGATGTGGAAGCAGCTCTGCCGAAACTCCTCTTCCACATCAATCTTTTCGTCCCGCTGCAGGGGCAGCAGCCAAGCCCGCATCCAGTCCAGTTCCTTGAGGCTCATGCCCTGCTTGGCAATGTCGATGGTGGCCCCGGTCAGGTGGGGGCTGGCCACGTCGCCCTCGGCGGAGGCCGCGTTGCCGTTGATCTGAATCAACTGCTTTTGGAAGGCGACCGTGCGCACCGCCGAACTGACATAGATCGGGTGATGAAACTGCGCCGCGTGAACCCGCGCCAGATCACTCAAGAAAACTGCCGTCCAGGGCCGGCAATAGCGGCGATTCAGCGGCAGGCTTTCATTCACGGTCAGCATCGACGAGGCCGGCACGGGCACCAGCATCTGGCGGGCAATGCGGTCGTTCAGGTCGTTGTCGTCCTCGATGCGCTCCAGCCCGTCGGCTTCGGTCTTTACATTCTGCCGCACCAGCGATTCATAGGTGCCGCGCAACGGCGAACCTGGCAGCAGCCGGGTACGCAGCAGCGCCGCCTGCCTCAGCCTGGGCCTTCTGCGGCTATCGTCCGCAACCTCAGGCGCGCTCTCCACGACAGATTGCAGACGCCGCGAGCGCCTGCCAGATCGCGTCTGCGTCTCGGGTGCGCGCGCGGCGGAATCCGCCGAACGCGCGTCAGAATCGGAAGAGCGCGCGGCGGTGCGGGAAGAATGCCGTCTTTGAACGCCCTGACGGTGGGCGCCATCGCGTGTATCCGCTGCTTTTTCTTCATCTTGTGAGGTTTTCGAGTGCTCAGAGGCGGCAGGCACAGCCTTCTTGTGTGCTTTCGCCGAGTGAACCGGCGAGCCAAAAGCTGAGAGTGCACAGAGCGCAGTCAGCACGAGAACCAGGGATACGATCTGGCGCATGAGGGGGGAGTGCGAAGAATCCAGAGCAATTTCAGTTTAGCCTCTTCCCCCCTCCGGCTTCCAGTGCCTCCCTGGGTACGTGCTTGTCCGATAACATGCACCACCTGCTTGACACCCCCGCACCAGTCCCAAAATCAAACCCGCCAAAGAATCGGGAAATCCCCCGCGGCAAAACTCCGTTTGCCCTTCGTACACAGTTGAGCAGCAATGCTATCCGGCTTACCGTCCAATCAGAGGGTCTACGCTCAAGCCACCTCGGTCAGCACCAAAAACCATGCAAAGCCAAAAGACAGAATCGCGCGGTTTGAACGGCCATCTGGCCGACGTAGCTCTGGGCTATCAGCGGATGCTCGAGCAAAATCCCTTCCACGCCGAGTCGCTGGTGGGCATGAGCCTGGTGGCCATGGCCAGCCGTCAGCCCCAGGCCGCCATTCAGATGGCCGAAGCCGCCGTAGCCGCCGCACCCCGCATGGGCACGGCCTGGGTAACCCTGGGCCAGGCCATGAAGAGCGCCGGACGCTGCGAGGAGGCCGAGCACGCCTATGGGCGGGCCATCCGGCTCGACGGCATGAATCCCCTGGCGCGGGTCGGGCTGGGTGAGCTGCTTTCTGCCACCGGGCGCGCCGAGGAGGCCCTCAAGCAATTCGACTTGGCCCTGCGCAAACAGCCGGCAATGGCCTCGGCGCACCTGGGCATGGGCCATGCGCTGGCCTGCCTGGGACGCTTTGACGAGGCTTTGGCGCGCTATCAAAAGACACTTTCGCTCAGTCCGCGGCTGGCCGAGGCCGAGTTTGCCGCTGGCTACGTGCTCAGCCGCCTGGGCCGAGTCAAAGAGGCCGAAACCCGCTACCGGCGGGCCTTGGCGCGGCGGCCAGATTTTGCCGCCGCGTGGATGAATCTGGGCAGCCTGCTGCGTGAGCAGGGGCGCGAGGCCTATGCCGAGGCCGCCCTGCGCCGCGCCGTCGAGCTGCGCCCCGATCTGATCTCTGGCTGGATCAATCTGGCCATTCTCGAGCGCGAACAGAAGCGCATCGACGAGGCCGAGGCCCACCTGCGCCAGGCCTTCGCGCTCAACCCCGAGCAGGTCGAAACCCTCGTCGCATGGTGCCAGTTCCGCTCCAGCCAAAAGGATCTGGCCGGCGCATGGCAGTGGCTGCGCTGGGCTTTGGCCCGCGCCCCCGAGCACTCTGAAGCCTGGAATATGCAGGGCATTCTGCTCCACAACGAGGGCCGATTTCGCGAGGCCGTCGCGGTCTTTGAGCAGGCCGTCAAGCTGGGCAGCCTCGCCGCCGCCTCCAATCGCGGCAACTCCCTGCTCGATCTGGGACGCATGAGCGAAGCGCTGAAGGCGCACGAAGAGGCCATCAAGCTCGACCCCACCCACCCCGGCGCGCAATACAATTTGGCCCTAACCCAACTGCGCCTGGGCGACTGGGCGCATGGTTGGCCAGGTTACGAGGCGCGCTGGCATTTTCGCGAGGTGCATCGCGCACCGCGCCTCTTCCGACAGCCCCGCTGGAAGGGTGAAGCGCTGGCCGGTCGGCGCATTCTCCTCCACGCCGAGCAGGGCTTGGGCGACACCATCCAGCTCTGCCGCTACGTTCCCCTGGTCGCGGCGCGCGGCGCGCAAGTCGTCTTGCAGGTGCAAGAGCCGCTCATGCGCCTGCTGAAATCGCTGGCGACCGTGCGCAGCGGCCAAGCAGAAATCTCGATGCTTGGCGGCAAACTGCCTGAATTCAACATCGAATGCCCCCTGCTCAGCCTGCCAGCGGTCTTCGGCACCACGGTCGAAACCGTACCCTGGCGCGGCGCGTATCTGGGCGCTGATCCCGCTCTCGCCGCTAAAAAGAAAATTCTCTTTCCCAACGTGCGCCCCAGTACACTGGGCGAGCCGCCCCTGCGCGTCGGCCTCGCCTGGGCTGGCAATCCCCGCTACAAGGCCGATTCGCAACGTTCCATGCAACTGAAGACCCTGTTGCCGCTGCTCCGCACTCCGGGCATCACCTGGGTCTCGCTGCAAAAAGGGCCGGCGACCGAGCAGTTGGCCAGCCTTTCCGGCGATGTCTTCCTCTGGGACGGATCGAGCCACGATCGCGACCTGGCCGAATCGGCGGCGCTGGCCTCGACCCTCGATCTGGTCATCACCACAGACACTTCGATTGCCCATCTGGCTGGCGCGCTCGGTCTGCCCGTCTGGATTCTGCTGCCTTTCCTGAGTGACTGGCGCTGGATGCAGCAGGTTGAGGCGACGCCCTGGTATCCCACCGCCCGCCTCATCCGCCAGCGCAAGCCCGGCGATTGGGCGGGGGTGCTGAAGCGGGTGACGCGCGAGCTGGGCGAACTGCGCACCCTGAAGACCTACCCCCTGGCCAGCGCACACCGGCCCGAATCCCCTGCCTCGCGCCCAGTCCCGGCACCTTAATCCCGCCAGGGAGATAGAATCTTCAATCAACGAAAAAAGCCTTGACTCCCCCTTACTCTATTTTGTAGAGTACTCTTTATAAAGGGCTGCCCTGAGGATTCCAGGGCGAGTGAAAGGAGAAGCACATGAGCATCAACACGGAAGAGATGAATTTGCAGGAGAGGGTAAACCTGATCGAGTCCATGATCGCCGAGGGGCGAAGGACGGCGGAAAGTTGGGGATGGACCTTTGTGCTGTGGGGAATCGCCTATTATGTGGCGATTTTCTGGGCGGCGTGGAGTGTGCGGCCGTGGAGCTGGCCGGCGCAGTTGTTTGGCGGCAATCACTGGGCCTGGCCAATCACCATGCTTTCGGCGGTAGCGCTGACAATGGTGATCGGTTTGCGTGGTGGCCGGGGCAAGCCCAACACGGGCGCGGGACGGGCAGTCAGTTCAATCTGGTCAGCGATGGGCGTTTCCATGCTGCTGCTCTTCCCTGCCCTGTCCATTGCCGGCAAGATCGATCACCACAGCTTCATCGCGATTGTTGCTGCGTTTTTGGGCACCGCCAACGGAGCCTGCGGAGTGATTCTGAAGTGGCGCGCCGAACTGCTCACTGCCCTGGTCTGGTGGATCAGCTCTGTCTTAGTCTGTTTTGGCACGGAAAAACAGATCATGACGATCTTCTTGATTGCCATCTTCCTCAGCCAAATCGTCTTTGGCGTCTACGCGATGGTCTCCGAAGCCCGCGCGCGGCGTCAGGAGGGCAACCATGCCTGAGCTGCCAGAGCTGAATCCCGTGGTTCACGGGAAGCTGCGCCTGGCTTTGCTCTCGCTGCTGGCGGGCGTGGAAGAAGCGGAGTTTACCTGGCTGCGCCTGAAGACCGGAGCCAGTGACGGCAACCTGGGCGCACAGTTGCTGAAGCTGGAAGAAGCGGGTTACGTGGCCGTGGAGAAAAAGTTTGTGGAGCGCAAGCCGCAGAGCCTCTATCGCATGACCGAAACTGGCCGCGAGGCGCTGACCGAGTATGTGCGGGCGCTGAAGCTGCTGCTGGGCGGGGCGATGGGGTGAGACAGGGAACAGGGATCAGAACGATGATCGGCTGGGTGCCCCAGGTGCCTCGCTTTTGGGCACCTGGGAAACCACACATTCACTTTTACTTCTTCATCGCTTCTTTCGACCGTGCCGCAAATGCCTGATTACAACCTTGGGCTACAGGCCCAGCATTTTGACGGGGCTTCTCGACCGATCACTCGCTCACTCCGCTCAGCCCCTTCCGCACCCGCTGCATGATTCCGAGATAGTAGGCGAGGTTATGGACGGAATTGAGCGTCCCGCTGAGCGCCTCGCCCGAGTGCATCAGATGGCGCAGATAGGCGCGCGTGTAGCGGCGGCAAACCATGCACTCGCAGACCGGATCGGGCGGACCCTGGTCCTCGGCAAACTTTTTGCCTTTGATGTTCAGCCGCCCTTCGCTGGTAA
>Ga0224528_1001223_pt1 | contig 17455 bp, 12 predicted proteins | sample CBST25metaG_2_FD_179888 | JGI IMG/M metagenome (GOLD analysis project Ga0224528, IMG submission 179888) | Peat soil microbial communities from Stordalen Mire, Sweden - C.B.S.T25 | ecosystem: Environmental > Terrestrial > Soil > Wetlands > Peat | place: Sweden: Norrbotten County, Stordalen Mire...
CGCGGCTACCGCAACCTCAACTATCTGCTTCTGAAAGCACAACGACTGGCCGCCACGAGAACAGAATTCGTCGCCTTTCAAAAAGCCGCGTAAAACGCACACTTTTCCACTTTCTCGTCAAGAGCCGTTTTTTTCTTGCAGATTCTGCCCGACGGTTCTCCCGGAATCTGGGTCGGCCAGGGCGATCGCAACACCTACTCCCGAGCGATTCGCATGGCCCAGCCGGCACCGGAAAAACAGATCGACGTGAGGGTTCCCGGAATCCCGATCCCCTATCGCGTCGCCGCGGACAAATCAGACGACGGATCTGTTATTTATCTCGGACTGTCGGAGCGCGACGAGTTGCATGTGCTGCGCAATCTCCGGCTCCGCTTCGCCATGCTCTGGGCTCTTCTCGTGCTCATGGGATACGCGATTGTTTTTTTCACTACGCGGCGCATGTTGGGCAGAGTGCGAAATATCACTCAGGCCGCCGCGCAAATTGGCCGCGACGATCTGAGCACGCGTGTGCCGGCGGCCGAACGCAACGACGAAATTGGACAACTGGCCTCCACACTCAACCGCATGCTCGACCGCATTGAACAAACCGTTGGCCAGTTGCACACCATGACCGACTCGTTGGCTCACGATCTGCGCAGTCCCATCACAGCTATTCGCGGACGGCTCGAAGCCTCGCTCACCGCCGAGGATGAATCCGACCGCGGCGAAGCCATCGTCTCTGTGATCGAGTTGCTCGACCGGCTTACCGAGTTTCTCAACACCTCTCTCGATGTGGCCGAAGCCAAGGCCGGTGCCCTTCGCCTGAATCTGGCCGGGATCGACCTCGAAGAAATGCTTCGCACCATGATCGAGCTCTACGAACCCTCAATGAGCGACAAGGGAATCCGCATCGTTCTGCGTTCTGCCGGACCGCTGCGCTTCCTTGCGGATGCGGCCCTGATGCACCGCATGATCGCAAACCTGCTCGACAACGAACTCAAACACCTGCGTCCGGCATCCACCGTTCAAGTGGAATTGCAGCGACAAGACGGCCAAGCCATCCTCACACTGATCGACAACGGTTCAGGATTCGAGGAATCGCTTTTGCCGCAATTGTTTGAGCGCCGCATCAAGGGCCGTGAGTCCAATGGACACGGCATGGGATTGGCCTTTGTGGATGCCGTGGCCAAGGCGCATGGCGGTGCGGCGACAGGGAGCAATCGCGCAGACGGGGGAGCACAGATCCAGATCACATTGCCGGTGATTGCGATCTCTTGATTTTCTTGAGGAAAAAGACCCTCGGCATCCTGCTTTCGCTCTACACCCATTGGAGAAATGCTTTATTCGCTGCGCAACACTTGCATGGGTTCGATGGTTGCCGCGCGCCGGGCGGGAAGCAACCCTGCAAGTACGACGGCCATCGTCAGCAATGCCGCCGCAACGCAATACGAACAAGGGTCGAAGGCCGCGACGCCGAAGAGCATCGAGCGCACAACGCGCACGGCGGCGATGGAACCCAGGCCACCGACAACAAGCCCGGTGAGAACAACGATGAAACTGCAGCCAAGCACCATGCGGAAGATCCCCGCGCGTGTCGAGCCGAGAGCCATGCGCAGAGCGAATTCACGGTTGCGTTCGACAACGATGGAAGCCATGGCCGCGTAGAGTCCAAGCATGGCAACCAGCAGACTGGCCAACGCGTAGACAAGCAGAAGTTCCGCGGGAATACGCGAAAACTGATACTTCTGTGCCGCGAGTTCGTCGTAACTCGATACATTTTCCAGAGGCAGCGCGTGATCGAGCGAAGCGACGGTCTGGCGCATCTCAGGTGCCAGCGCCGACAATCCCGCATTCGTGCGTACTGCGAGCTGAACATAGCCGATGTGAGTCTGCTCGATGGGCAGGAACAACAGTGGGAGTGGATCGGTTTCCGAGGGATCGCTATACAGAAATGCAGGCGTAATGCCGACAATCTGCCAGTTCTTTTTGTCGAATGTAATACTGTGGCCCATAGCGTCGCCCTTCGGCCAGTACTTGCGCGCCATGGCCTCGTTCACAATGGCCACCGGCGTCGTCTGCGCGGTATCACTCGGCAGGAAGTCGCGACCGCGCAGCAGAGAGATGCCGACGGTACGAAAGAAGTCTGGCCCCTCAAAATCGGTGACGATCTCCATATCCTCGCCCTTCGACGGCGTGTAGCCTGGTATGATAAAGCTCTGCGTATTACCGGAGCCTTCGTCGGCCATCGGCAAATGCGAAGAGTAGGTCACACCGGTGACTCCGGGCAACGCACGCAGACGCTCGGTAAGGGTGGTACGGAAGGCACTGGCCTGCTCTGTTTTGTAGCCGGAGCGATTGAAGTTGAGTTCAGCCGTCAAGCAGTTGGTGCGATTGAAACCGGGCGAACGCATCAAGATATTGAATGCCGTACGCGTCACCAGACTGCAGCAAACAAGAATGACGAAGCAGAGCGCAAGTTGCAGGCCGAGCATCATACGCCGGACAGTCTGCTTGCGAGCGGTGCCGACCACAGCCACCGCGCCAGCGTTCATGGCCTCTTTTTGCGATGCACGCAAAGCCTGACGAATCGGCCCCATTCCACAAAAAAGTGTCACCAGAACGGCAACCGCAACAACGAAGAGAAAAATATTCGCATCGGAATCGAGATTGAAACTCATCCCCACATCAAAGCTCGGCAACAGGACATAGAGGGCACGAGAGAAGAGGTGAGACGCCAACCATCCCAACAAAGCACCCATGGTCGCCAACAGTGCGGTTTCCGTAAAGATCTGTGCGGCGATGCGGCGCAACGGCGCGCCCAATGCGGTACGAATCGCAATTTCGCGGTGGCGTCGAACGGCGCGCTGGCCGAGCAGGGAAGCAATGTTGATGCAGACCAGAACCATCAGCAGAATGGATGCGCCATACAACACCGGCAACTGCTCTCCGATGTAACCAAAAAAGCCACGAGTGAAGTGCGCCGCGTCGTTCAGGTTCAGATCCCATCCGTTGAAATTGCCTTTGGGATGCAGTGCGGCATAGCGATGAGCAAGCTGATGAAGCTCAGCGGCAGCCAGCGGCTGAGAGACGCCGGAACGCAGACGCACGACCACTTGCAGCCCCATGTCTTCAAGAGGGTCAGCGGGAGGATCGAACGAGAGCGAACGAGCGGATGAGAACGGAATCCAAGCTGATTCGGCCATGCCGCTAAAAATACCGGCAAAACGAGCTGGCGCAACACCGATCACAGTGAAGGTGTGCCGATTGACGGAAACCGTGCGGCCAACAATCGTGCGATCGGCATTGAACCGGGAATGCCACAGCGCATCGGAGAGAACAATTTCGTCATGCTGGCCATAAGCGTGATCGGAAGCACTGGGATCGAAAAATCGGCCCAGTTGCGGCTGAACGCCGAGCAGGCGGAAATAACCGGAGGAAACCCACCCGACCCAAAGCGCTCGTGGTTCTTCCCTCCCGTTCTCCAAACTAATCTGATGCAGCTCAAAGGCTGCGGCATCGGATATGCTACGTGCCTGTTCGCGCACAGATTGGAATTGGTCGTAGTTGACGGAGTAACCGGTTGAACCAAGCACCGTTGCCGAGATGAACCGCAACTCCGAGGACTTCTGCACCGCCGGCCAAGGATGAAAGAGCACGGCATTGGTCCAGGTCGCCACCGTGGTCAACGCTCCGATGCCAAGCGCCAGCGTCAGCACTACCGTTGCCGTGAAGCCCGGCGCGCGTCGCAACTGCCGCGCGGCATAGCACACATCCTGCCATATTCTCCGCATCTATTTCTCCTTGTCCCACGCAACGGGTTGTATCCATATCGCGCCATTGCAGAAGTTCAAAGTGCAACCATCGACCAACTCCTCGTGAGGAAACAGCGTAAAACCCGGCGTCTTCTTCCATTGCGCAACGCACAGCGCAAATCGTTGAACACAGTGCTCCGCCCTATTTCCAATAGCAAGGATCTGCTCGCTACAGGAGCAACTGACGTGCCAAAACGGAGATTTCGCAAATGCGCAGAATCACGGAGGTTGCGTGCAAAATAACTTTTGGCTAGCCTTCGCGCACTGTCCGTATGCGCCTACAGATGTCCGAATGCGAACAGCGCATGAGCCGTGCATGCACAAAAATGGCTATCAACAGCATATGGGGGCAACTTTTCTGAACACGAGCGAGTTGCCTCCTAGAGCGAAACCAGCGTCACTGTGTCCTGTCGAGAATTGTGTAAGGTCGCCACTCCCTGATGGTCGCGTCGACCTGAATGCCTTGCTTTCGGGATACATCAACTCTGGTTTCGCTATAAGTGCGGTGGGCTGTCAAGGGAAGGGATGGGACAAGGCGGCACGCCGTTTGTATATAAATCAACAGTTTAGCTTGATGCCGAGACAGGATTAGGAAGGGATGAAACGGATAAGTGGTGGCCAGAGGCGGGATTGAACCACCGACGGCTGGGCCTTTGCAGGGCTGCGTGCAATATCACTGCGCTTTCGCGCAAAGACACGCGCGGCAAAACACACAGAAGATCTGCGTTGCCCTGTTTTTATGAATTTTTCTCGGGAGATTGTACGAAACAGTGGTGGCCAGAGACGGGATTGAACCGCCGACGCCGGCCTTTTCAGGGCCGCGCTCTACCACTGAGCTATCTGGCCTCAGTGCAAATTCCATTGCATTTCCTGCGCGGATTCCGGGCTGAGCCGGCGAAGGAGTGAACTTCCTCGAGCAGTGTGTTGCAACGACTGACCCAGTATAACAACACCTTGGCCTTCCGGCCAAACCGGGATGCCGAAAGAAGGAGAAAAGCTTCACACGCCTGCCATTTTTCTGCTCTACACTGAAAGCGACCATGAACCGTATCCGCCTGATTCTTGCTCTGTTTTCCCTTTCGCTGACCGCCACCGCCCTGGCCGAGCCCCCCGCCGCATCGCCTGCCGAGGCCAACGCCGCACGCGCCTACACGCAGGCCCGGAGCCAAGGGCCCGAGGCCCTGCGCGCCTTTCTGGCCAGCTTTCCCAAGGGCGCCGATCTGCACGTTCATCTCTCCGGCGCGATCTACGCGGAAACTTTTATTCGTGATGCTGGCGAGGATGGTCTCTGCGTCGATCCAGACGCGCTGGCGCTGATCAAGCCGCCCTGTAACGGCAGGTTCATTCCGGCCAGCGAGCTTGGCGGCAACATCACGCCCGCGCGGCAGGCACTCTATAACAAGCTCGTCGATTCGCTGTCGATGCGCAGCTTCGTTCCCAGCGCTGGCTGGAGCGGCCACGACCAGTTTTTTGCTACCTTTGGTCGGGTGAATGGGCTGAAAAACCATGCCGCCGAGTGGGTCGACGAGGTGGCCAGCCGCGCCGCCGCGCAGAATCAGCAGTATCTCGAACTGATGCAGACCCCGCCCTTCGGCAATGCCGCCAAGCTGGGCCACACCATCGGCGGGCCGTCCGGCAAGCCGGACTTTGACGGGCTGCGCCAGAAGCTGCTCGACGCCGGTCTGCGTGAGGAGGTGGACACCGACCGCCAGGAGATGCTTGCCGCCGAAACGGGGCGCGAGAAGTTCGAGCACTGTGGCACCCCGCAGGCCGCGCCCGCCTGCCAGGTGCAGATTCGCTACCTCTACCAGATTCTGCGCTCCAACCCGCCCGAGCAGGTCTTCGCGCAGACCCTGCTGGGCTTCGAGACGGTGTCGGCTGCGATCAAAAACCAGGAAAAAACCTTTGTCGGCATCAACTTCGTGCAGCCCGAAGACGATCTGATTGCCATGCGCGACTATCCCCTGCAGATGCAGATGATCGAGTACCTGCACTCGGTTTACCCGCAGGTGCACATCTCGCTGCACGCCGGCGAGTTGGTCGAGGGCATGGTTCCACCCGAGGGAATGCGCTTCCACATCCGGCAGGCGGTCGAACTGGCCCACGCCGAGCGGATCGGCCACGGCGTCGACGTAATGCATGAGGACCAAGCAGGCGTCTTACTCAAGGAAATGGCTGAAAAGCATGTGATGGTCGAGATCAATCTGAGTTCGAACGAGGGAATTTTAGGAGTGAAGGGCACGGCACACCCGTTTCCGCTCTATCGCGCAGCGGGTGTGCCGATCGCACTTTCCACCGATGATGAGGGCGTGAGCCGCATCGATTTGACACATGAATATGTGCGCGCTGCTGCCGATTACAATCTCAGCTACGACGACCTGAAGAACCTTGCCCGCACCGGCATCGCGCACAGCTTTTTGCCCGGAGCCGAACTGTGGGCCGAGCAGGATGTTTTTGGCACAGTTACAACCGCCTGCCAAGGCGATTTACCCGGCGGCGAGAAGCCTTCGCCCTCCTGCAAGGCACTGCTCCACTCCAGCGAAAAGGCCGCCGCCGAGTGGGAACTCGAAGGCCGCTTCCACGCATTTGAGGCTCAATGGCAGTAGGAAATTATCGACGAAACCTGTGCGCGGCCACCTTGTTGGCCGCGCTTTTGTCCTCACTCGGCTGGCCGTTAGCGGCACAAGCGCCTCCGCCCACCACCACAACGACAAGCACCGCCATCGAAGGCGAGGTGATCGATCATGCCGGATCGGTCTACGAGGGCGCAACAATTCAGCTCCAACCGTCTCACGCGCCACTGCGCACGGCCCGCTCCGACAGCGACGGACAGTTCCACTTCTCCGACATTCCCCCCGGCCCTTTCGTGCTGACGGTTTCGGCACGGGGCTTTACCGTAGAGACGGTCACCGGCACCATCGCCGCAAACCAGAACCTTGCACTACCCTCCATCGTGCTCACACCGGGTTCGGTCACCGAGGTGCGCGTCTCCTCCTCCTCGCCCGCAGAAATCGCCACCATGGAACTGCACCTGGAAGAGCAGCAGCGCGTGCTGGGCATCGTGCCCAACTTCTACGTGGTCTATGACCGCAACGCGCCGCCACTCAATGCGCGGCAAAAGTTTCACCTCGCCACCTATTCGCTCATCGATCCGTTCAACCTCGCCATCACCGGCGCCGTCGCCGGCTACAAACAGGGCGACAACGACCTGAAGGGCTACGGCCAGGGCACGAAGGGCTATGCGCTGCGCTACGGCGCGCTCTACGGCAACGGCTTTGTCGACACCATGCTCGGCGGCGCACTGCTGCCCTCGATCTTTCATCAGGACCCGCGCTACTTCTACAAGGGCGTCGGCACGACGCGCTCGCGCTTCAAATACGCGGTGGCCAACGCCTTCGTCTGCAAGGGCGACAACGGCCGCTGGCAGATGAACTACTCGAGTCTGCTGGGCGACGCGGCCGCGGCGGGGATCGCCAACCTGTACTACCCGGCCGGAGATCGCGGCAGTGGCAGCGATTTCGTCGAATCGATCGCCCTCGACAAGGCAGCCTCCGCAATCGGCAATGTCTTTCAGGAGTTCGTGGTGCGGCACTTCATGCACAAGCCACCCATCTACGGAGCGACGCCGTAAAGCGCAGCCCGAACATCCACAAAAGAAAAGGAACACTTTTCGCGGGCGCGCCCGCCATGCCATGCTGTTGGGCAATGGAATCCCGATGAAGATGCTGCGATTTTTTCTGGCTTTACTGATCGGCATGATGCCCCTTGCGCTCGGTGCGCAGACACCAGACGCCGCGCCCGAGGCCAACACGCGGCAGGCCCGCACCGTGCTTGACGCCATGGGGAAGGCCCTCGGCGGCGAGGCCTGGCTGAGCATGAAGAATCAGATGCGGCAGGGCCACATCGCCGCCTTCTATCAGGGGCAGCCCAACCTGGGCACCACGCTCTATTGGGAGTTTCACCAGTGGCCCGATCACGACCGCATCGAGTTGACCAAGCATCGCGACGTGCTGCAAATGTATGTGGGCCGAACCGGCTGGGAGGTCACCTATCGCGGCAAAAAAGAGCTGCCCCAAGAAATCGTCGACGACTACCTGCGCCGCCGCGACCACTCGATTGAGACGGTCGTGAAAGTCTGGCTGAAGGACCCGAGGACGATTCTGCTCTACGAGGGCAAACATATTGTCGAGCGGCGGCTCTGCGAGCAGGTGACGTTGATCTCGCCGGAGAATGAATCGGTGACGATTCTGGTCGATGCCGAGTCGCACTTGCCGCGGCGGCGCGTCTTCGAGTGGCGCAACGCGACCTACAAGGATCATGACTCCGACGCCGAGGAGTACGACGATTACCACGTGATCGACGGCTTTCCGACGGCGATGCGCATCACGCGCTTCCACAACGATGAGCTAACCCGGCAGTACTACATCGACCGCGTGGAATATAACCAGACGCTGGCCGCCGATTTCTGGGACGTGGACGCGGCGGCCGGGAGAATCAAAAAGGCAGGGAACAGGGAGTAGGGAACAGTGGGTAGCTGTGGCAATTCAATCTTCTGATCCCTGTCCCCTAGTCCCTAGTCCCTGGTCCCTCGTCCCTCGTTCCCTACGTCCCTGGTCCCTCGTCCCTCGTTCCCTACGTCCCTGTTCCCTGCCTTTCGCACCCGCACCGGGCGGGCGCGCTTATTTATAATCCAGACGTACGCGCCTTCCCTTTTGGAACGCGCTCTGGAGCTTGCGTTATGACCTTTACCATCCAGGAGATCCTGGAATTTTTGCCGCACCGCTATCCGTTTCTGCTCATCGACCGCGTGGTCGAGTTCGAGCCGCGGGAGCGGCTGGTGGCCATCAAGAACGTGACCATCAACGAGCCTTTCTTTCAGGGGCATTTCCCCGGCGCGCCCATCATGCCCGGCGTGCTGGTGATTGAGGCCATGGCCCAGGCGGGCGCGGTGTTGATGATGCACGAGTTCGAAGACCGCACCTCGAAGCTGGCCGTCTTCACCGGCATCGACAAGGCCAAGTTCCGCCGCCAGGTGACGCCCGGCGACCAGTTGCGTATCGAGGTGAAGGTGCTGAACCTGCGCAGCCGCATGGGCCGCATGGAAGCCCGCGCCTACGTCGACGACAAGCTGGCCTGCGAGGCGATACTGACCTGCCAGATCGTGCCCCGGCACAATGAGACGGAAGCCGCGACCGCCGCCACGGAGAACGCCCAGTGAGCATCCATCCCAGCAGCATCATCGCCCCCGGAGCCGTAGTTCCCGAGTCCTGCACCATCGGGCCTTTCTGCACCATCGGGCCCGATGTCGTGCTCGGCGAAGAGAATCACCTGATCTCGCATGTGGTGCTCGACGGCCACACGAAGATCGGCGCACGCAACATGATTTATCCGTTCACCTCGATCGGCATTCCGCCGCAGGACCTGAAGTACAAGGGCGAGCCGACGCGGGTGGAGATCGGCGACGAGAACACCATCCGCGAGTCGGTGACCATCAGCCGCGGCACGGTGGGCGGCGGCGGACTGACCACGCTTGGCTCCGGCTGCCTGCTGATGACCTGCGCGCACATTGGCCACGACTGCCACGTGGGCGACGGCGTCATCATGGCCAACAACGCCACCCTCGCTGGCCACGTGCATGTCGAAGACTACTCGACGGTCGGCGCCTTTTGCCCCGTGCATCAGGGCTGTACGGTGGGCGCGTACGCCTTTGTCGGCGGCGGCACCATCGTGACGCAGGATGTGCTGCCCTTCTCGCTGACCTCGGCGCGGCGCGAAAACAAGGCCTTCGGCATCAACAAGGTCGGATTGCGTCGGCGCGGCTTTTCGCAGGAACGGCTGGAGCAGTTGCACAAGGCCTTCCGCCTGATTACCAACTCAAAGCTGAACACCTCGCAGGCGCTCGAAAAACTGCGCAGCCTGAATGCCGAGGACGCAACGCTGCTGGCCAACTTCGTCGAACACAGCGAGCGCGGAGTGATCAAGTAAGTGGCAAAGCTAGGCCTGATCGCCGGCAATGGCCGGTTTCCGTTTTTGTTGCTGGATGCGGCGCGCGCGGCAGGCCGGCCGGTGGTTGTCGCCGCCATCAAGGAGGAGACCGACGCGGAGATTGAGCAACGCGCGGCGGCCGATGACGGCATCACCGTCCACTGGCTCTCGCTTGGTGAGCTGTCGAAGCTGATCGACACCTTCCACAAGGAAGGCGTCACTGAAGCGGTGATGGCCGGTCAGGTGAAGCACAAGCAGATCTTCTCCGCGATCCGGCCCGACTGGCGGCTGGCGAAGCTGCTCTTCAGCCTGCGCACGCGCTCGACCGACATGCTGCTCGGCGCGGTGGCCAAGGTGCTTGGCGACGAGGGCATTGAGCTGATCAGCTCGACAACCTTTCTGGAACCGCTGCTGGCCGCAGAAGGCCTGCTGACCGAGCGCGCGCCCACCGAAGACGAGCAGCGCAACATCGAGTACGGGCGCGGCGTGGCGCGCGGCGTGGCCAGCTTCGACATCGGCCAGACGGTGGTCGTCGCCGCACAAGCCTGCGTGGCGGTCGAGGCGATGGAGGGCACCGACATGACCATCGAGCGCGCCGGACAGCTGATGGGTTCGCTCGAAGGCACAGCCTCGACACTGGAACGCGCGCTGACCGTCGTCAAGGTGGCCAAGCCCAACCAGGACATGCGCTTCGACGTGCCGGTGATCGGTATGCGCACCATCGAAACCATGATCCAGGCCGGGGCAAGCTGCCTTTCGGTCGAGGCCGGCCGCACGTTGCTCTTCGACCGCGAAGCGATTCTCTTGCGCGCCCGCGAAGCAGGCATTGCCATCGTGGCGACTCCGCGCGGATACTAGGAGCACGGCGAGGGCGCTTCCCCGTTCCGCGCACTCGCTGATCTCATCTGCGAGGTCTTTCCATGCAACGCATTTCCCGTTGGACATTCGCCGCACTGCTGATGGCAGCGGCCGTGTTTCTTCCACTTTCTCTCTTCGCGCAAAGCACGCTGCCCACGGTGGGCCAGACTGCGCCCGCCTTCACACTGCCCTCACAGGACGACACACCGATTACGCTTGAGAGCTTCCGCGGCCAATGGGTCGTCGTCTACTTCTACCCGCGCGACATGACCTCGGGCTGCACCATCGAGGCGCACAATTTCCAGCGCGACCTGAAGCTCTTCGAGGCGCGCCACGCCGTCATCCTCGGCATCAGCGTCGACTCCACCGACAGCCACAAGCAGTTCTGCACCAAGGAGAGCCTGGACTTCCGGCTGCTCGCCGACACGAGCCACTCCGTCACCAATGCCTACGGATCTTTGGCCGAGTACAACGGCGTGACCATCGCCGCACGCAACACGTTTCTGGTCGACCCCGAGGGCAAGATCGCGCAGGTGTGGACGAAGGTGAAGCCCGCCACAGCCTCGAGCGATGTGCTGGCGGCGCTGCCTTCGGCGAAGTAGCAACCCTCTTGACCAAAAAACCGAAACCAGAAAAAAGAACGCAAAAAAGCCCGGCGCAATGCCGGGCTCTTTTGCTTGCCTAGGAACAACAGTTGCCGAACTACTTCTTTGCAGCCTTCTTGACGGTCTTCTTCGCAGGAGCCTTCTTCGCAACAACCTTCTTTGCGACGGCCTTCTTCGCGACAACTTTCTTCGCAACTGCCTTCTTGGCAGGGGCCTTCTTGGCGACAACCTTCTTGGCAACTGCCTTCTTCGCGGCCGCCTTCTTTGCAGGAGCCTTCTTGGCAACTACCTTCTTCGCTACCGCCTTCTTCACAGGAGCCTTCTTGGCAACTGCCTTCTTGGCGGGAGCCTTCTTTGCTGCTTTCTTCACTGCCAACGGATTACCTCGTTTTGTGATTTTGCTGGCGCGCTTACCGGTCACGGCCTTCTTGGCCTTGGCCTTCCCGCCCTTTACGCCAGCAGCTTTCTTCTTCGGGGCGGATTTCTTTGCGGCCTTGCGGGCCACAGCTTTTTTCGCGACTGCCTTCTTGGCAACTGCCTTCTTGGCAACGACCTTCTTCGCAGATTTCTTCGCGGGAGCTTTTGCCTTCTTGATCGTCTTCCTTGCGACTGGCTTGAAAGTTGTCTCAAGCACAATCTCCGGCTCAACGATGATGATGTCATCCTCGTCTTCGATGAGAAGATCATCGTCGTCCGAGGAGGTTACAACATGGGCGACTTCCACCGCTTCTTCTTCATCGGCGGCAAAGTCTTGGAGAGGATTCGTCTCTGTTTCCTCAGGCTCCCCAGCAGGGACGCCGTTCTTCTGGGCATTCACACCGAACACATCTACCATCCGATTGCCTCCAGCGGTTCGCCGCTGTATTCGCTTCTGCCTCCGCTGCACAAAAAGCTACACACACTCTTAGCCATGCGGAAACATTGTAGCTATAGATTGACCCCAAACTGAGGCAAATGACAAGTACGTAATGCGGTCCCGCCTCGCTTTTTTTACTTTCGCCTGGAGTGTTTATGCGTGGAAGAAGAAGCGCGCTCACTCTGTGTCTTCTTCTCGGGCTCGGTCTTCTCCTTTTTCGAAGACTCCTTGCGCGAAGATCCACTCTTGGAATCGCTCTTCGATTCCGCTTTCGACTCCGTGCGCGAGGTAGCCTTCGATGCAGACCGCGAGGCTGCCTTTTCCGAACGCGATGCGCTGTGCTCGGCGCGCGTGGTGGACTTTTCCTCGGGCGTCTTCGGCGCATCCTCGGCTGCCGCGCCGCGATGCTTGCCGCGCTTGGAGCCGCTCGCGGTCTCCCGCGTATCGCTGCTGGCCGCCGGTGTGCTGGCCGCTTCGCACGGAACCGCGTGCCGCGATTTGCGTTTTTTGCTCTTGCTCGCCGTGCAGTTCTTGGCGCTCTTCGAAGAGGAGTCGCTGGAAGCCGCAACATCCTCAGAGGCTCCGCGCTTGCTGCCGCGCGCGCCATGCCGCAAAGGCGCCGTAGACGATTCGCCCACTTGCAGCTTGCGTCCGGCGGCGATCTTCGTGCTCGCGCCCTTCAGGCGGTTCCACTGCCGCAACTGGCTCAGCGAAACGCCGTAGCGGTCGGCAATGGTCACCAGCGTATCGCCCTTGCGCACCTTATACGTCTGCGCATGAGAAACCACCGGCGTCGAAACAGAGGCCGACGACGAAGCCGAAGAAGAAGCCGGCAGCGCCACGGAAGCCGAAGAAGGAATCGCCAGACCTTCGACGCTCTTCAGATCGGAATCGGCCGGCAGTTGATTGGCCGCCGCCAGATCGTCGGCGCTGACGTGACGTTCATGCGCAATCGAAGCCAGCGTCTCTCCCGGCGTGACGCGGTGGTAGCGCCAGGCAATGCGACGCGATGTGGGAATGACGGCAATGCGCTGTTCAAAAAGTCCACCTGTACCGGCAGGCAGATGTAGATCGAAGGAGCTGTCGGGAGGCGTGATGCGCCGCAGCAGGCTCGGATTGAGCGCCGCCATCTCCTCAACCGAAACACCCACAATGTCCGCAACCAGGCGCAGATCGACCGAATAATTGATCGTCACCGTATCCGTCAGCACGGGCGGATCAAGTGCGATCTCGTCGAAGCCGTACTCGGCCGGGTGGTTGGCGATAATGATCGCCGCCAGAATTTGTGGAACGTAATCCTTGGTCTGCGCCGGAAGATTGTTCCGCTTGTACAGCTCCCAGAAATCCGCGTAGCCGGTCTTCTGCACCGCGTGTTGCACGTTGCTCGTGCCCCAGTTGTAGGAGGCCATCGAAAGGTACCAGTCGCCGAGCTGCTTATAGATGAACTTCATGTAGCGGGCGTAGGCACGCGTCGATTTCTCGGGATCGAAACGCTCGTCCACGTATGCGTTGCTAGCCAGGCCGTAGAACTTGTCATGCGGCATGAACTGCCACATACCGCCGGCGCCCGAACTGCGATTGAGCGCGCGCGGATTGAAGCTCGACTCGGCCACCGCCAGATAGATCAAATCCTGCGGCACGCCCTCTTCGGCCATCACCCGCTGAATCATCGCCCGGTAGCGGCCGCCGCGCTGCAACGAGTGCAACAGCGTGTTGTGGCCGCGCTTGGTGTAGGCGAAGAAGTTGATGTAGCTGGCCACGTAGTCGTTGACCACCAGCGGCAAATCCGACTTGGTCGTCGCCAGATCGGCCTGTGCCTTCGCCACCAAATTCGGATCGACCTTGAAGGTCACATCGGCGGCAGCCTCGGCCGGCGTCTCCTCTTCCGGCTGCGGCGTGAATCCGTTGCCGCGCTTGAGCGCCTCGGTTTCGAGGTTGTTCACCTGATCGAGAACGCGGTCGAACTCTTCCTGCAGTTGCGGAGTCGCTTTGATGTCGACGCCGCTCTGCATCATCAGATCAATGGCGCGATCGAACTCGACCTTGGCCTCGCTCAGATGGCCTCTGCGATAGTCGGCCTCGCCCAGCGCGTAGGCCTGCTCCACCTGCTGAATCAACTGGCGCACACGCCGCGGCTCACGCGATCCAAAGCTTTCGGCGCTCTGCGACGCAGAGGCGGGCAGCGCTGGCGCGGTCGCCTGCGACGCTGGCGCTGCTGTCTTCTGGTTGGTCGGCGTGCAGCCGCTCAGGCAAAGGGACAAAAGCGCACAACCGGCCACCGGCAGGCTGAATGTCTTGCCCGGCCGCAGGCCGAGCCGCAACGGGTTTTGCATACGAGTAAAAGGCACTATGCCGATGATAAGCTATGCCATAGAGGCAGTGCGCGTATCAGACGCGCAAAAACACGTCTCTGACACCTGCATGGACCCACGTTTGATCCGCAATTTCGCCATCATCGCCCACATCGACCACGGCAAGTCGACGCTGAGTGATCGTCTTCTCGAACTAACCGGCTCCGTCACTGGCCGCGAAATGCAGGCGCAGATCCTCGACGACATGGACCTCGAGCGTGAGCGCGGCATCACCATCAAGGCCCACGCCGTGCGCATGATGTACAAAGCGCAGGACGGCAATACCTATCAGTTGAACCTGATCGACACGCCGGGACACGTCGACTTCAGCTACGAGGTTTCGCGTTCGCTGGCCTCCTGCGAGGGCGCGCTGCTGGTTGTCGACGCCACGCAGGGCGTGGAAGCGCAGACGCTGGCCAATGCCTATCTGGCCATCAATGACGGCCTCGAAATCATTCCGGTCATCAACAAGATTGACTTGCCTTCGGCCGACATCCTGCGCACGCAAGAAGCCATTGAACATGCCGTGGGACTCGACGCCACCGACGCGCTGCCCGTCAGCGCCAAGACCGGCCTCGGCGTTGCCGCCGTGCTCGAAGCTATCGTAAAGCGCCTTCCGCCTCCCGTCTGCGACGCGGACGCGCCGCTGCAAGCGCTTATCTTCGACTCCTGGTTCGACGCCTATCGCGGCGTCATCGTGCTGGTGCGCGTCATGCAGGGAGTCATGCGCAAAGGCCAGCGCATTCGTCTGATGTCGAACGGCAAATCCTTCGAAGTGGAATCGATGGGCATTCTTTGCCCCAAGCCGGTGGAGATCGGCGAACTCCGCGCCGGTGAAGTCGGTTTCTTCGCCGCCACCATCAAGACGCTCTCCGACACCCGCATCGGCGACACCGTGACCGAGGACGCGCGGCCAGCCGCGAAGCAGTTGCCCGGCTTCGAAGACATCAAGCCGATGGTCTTCGCCGGCCTCTACACCGTCGATTCGCACGAACACACGCTGCTGCGCGATGCGCTCGAAAAGCTGCGCCTCAACGACGCCAGCTTCTTCTTCGAGCCGGAAAGCTCCGAAGCGCTGGGCTTCGGCTTCCGCTGCGGCTTCCTCGGCCTGCTCCACATGGAGATCATCCAGGAGCGGCTCGAACGCGAGTACGAGCTTGACCTGATCACCACCGCGCCCGGCGTGCGCTATCACGTCACGCTCACCGACGGCTCGGTGCTCGAAGTCGACAACCCCTCGCGCTGGCCCGATCCGACCAACATCGAATCGATCCGCGAACCGGTGATCACCGCCAAGATTCTTACCAACGAAGAGTTCGTCGGCGGCATCTTCAAGCTCGTCGAGGAAAAACGCGGCAAGCAACTGAACTTCGAGTACGTCTCACCGACCCGCGTGCTGCTCACCTATGAGCTGCCGCTCAACGAGATCGTGCTGGACTTCTATGACCGGCTGAAGACGGTCTCGCGCGGCTATGCCTCGCTCGACTATCAGTTGGCCGGAGAGTGGGAGTCCCCCATGGTCAAGCTCGACGTGCTCGTCTCGGGTGAGCCGGTCGACGCGCTGTCGATCATTGTGCACCGCGACTTCGCCTATGAACGCGGCAAGGCACTGGTCGCCAAGATGCGTGAGCTGATCCCGCGTCAGCAATTTGAGGTAGCCATTCAGGCCGCCATCGGCGCCAAGATCGTCGCCCGCGAAACCGTCAGCGCTCTGCGCAAGAACGTGCTTGCCAAGTGCTACGGCGGCGACATCAGCCGCAAGCGCAAGTTGCTTGAGAAGCAGAAAGAGGGCAAGAAGCGCATGAAACGCATCGGCAAAGTCGACATTCCGCAGGAGGCTTTCCTGGCCGTGCTGCGCATCGGGGAAGAGCAGAAATAACCAGCGCGACATGCTCGCAAGTGGTATCTTCGTTGCCCACCGTTGATCTCCATCTGTGGAAAGTTTTTTTTGGGTCCTGCATGAAATTATTTTTGTCCGGTGGTGTCCCTCCTCCGGACAATATCCCGTAATTACCTGAAAAATATATCCTTAAATTTTCAAGAAAAAATATTCCGTGCTTGACTTTTTGGGATTTTGATTTTTCGCACCGCGCTTTCCAAAAGATATTCACAACTTTTTCCACAGAATCATGAGAATTTCAGACGCTTCATTCTGGACTTTTAGCCTCTTAAATATCTATGCCAATCGAGATACAAAGACACAAAAAGCCCCGCTTTCGCGGGGCTTTTTCTAGGACCGGCTCTGCTTTAGTGAGCAGCCGGACGATGTACAGCCGGACGGGCGGCGGGCCTGGGTGCGTCCACACCAGCACCAGCCGGAGGCGCCGGAACGCCCGACTTGGCATTGTAGGCGTCGATGATGGCCTTGGTGATGTCCGCAGAAGGAGCAACGTAGAGAACCGTCTGCTGCTGCTGCGAGGCGGTCGCATCGATGACAACCGTAAAGCCCTGCTGCTCGACGTAGCCCTGCAGAACGTCGTAGACCTTCGAGGCCAACGTCGCATACAGTTCCTGCATCTCTTGCCGCACGTCATTCTGCAGGTCTTCGTTGTCGCGTTCAAGTTGCTTTTTCTTGCTGTCGATGGCAGCGGCACGGCTCTGCTGCTCGGCCGGAGCGAGCTTTTCGCCCTGAGCCTGCAACTGCTTGGTAAGAGTCTCGGTTTCGTCGTTGAGAGCCTTCAGCTTTGCCTCGCGGGGTTCATACTTCTTCCGCAAATCGGCAAAGTCGCGCTGGCCTTCATTGGTTTGACCAACGGCCATCTGAAAAGCAATGACGGCAACCTTGGTCGGACCGGCAGGCGCCGTGGCTGCGGCCGGTGTTTGAGCAGAGGCGCTCAGGACCATGCCCGAGGCCAGCAGAACAATGAGTGCAAGCGTACGCTTCATTGGATTTAAAAGCTCCTTCGGATTTCCTGGAAGGCCTGTTGCGCCGCGCGCTCCCAAGCCCGTGCCTCCTGATCTACCTACGCTCTTTTTGGAAGAAACCTTGCGCAGAACACGCAAAGAAAA
>Ga0224528_1001224_pt1 | contig 17452 bp, 10 predicted proteins | sample CBST25metaG_2_FD_179888 | JGI IMG/M metagenome (GOLD analysis project Ga0224528, IMG submission 179888) | Peat soil microbial communities from Stordalen Mire, Sweden - C.B.S.T25 | ecosystem: Environmental > Terrestrial > Soil > Wetlands > Peat | place: Sweden: Norrbotten County, Stordalen Mire...
GTTCATAGTACACCCACGGTAAGGATTCGTGCTTATGCCGAGCTCGGCATAAGCACGATCATGCCAAGTTCCGGGTCATGCCGAGTAAACCCGGTCGGATGCAGAGTTCAGATGTATTTGTCGGGGTGTTGTCGTCTTTAAACTCGGCATGATCCCGGTGCATGGTCGAGGGTCGTGTTTACTGACGGCATGGATAAAACATTTGTCTGGCGCGATCTCTTTCGACGCAAACACGTTATCAGTCGGCTGAACGATGGACCTTTTCAGCCATACCTTGACAGCTTCGCCACCGCGCTTGACGGACAACGTTACGGGCGGGATACGATTAGACGCGCCATCGGCGCCGCTGATCATTTCGGACGCTGGCTGTTAGAACAAAACCTGGACTGGACCGACGCGCACGGGACCACCGTATCGCGCTATTACAACTTGCTCGGTCGATGTGAAGCGGGAGACTGGCCGCACCGACTAAAGGAGCTTCACCTAGTTGTCGGTTTTCTTGACCGTGCTGGAATAAGCCACCGTCCCAAAGCGATCATCAGCCCAACGCCAGTTGAGGAATGGCTCTGCGAGTTTGATCTTCACATGGAGCGGGTCGTAGGAGCTGCAAAGAGCACTCGACAACGGTATAGACCTATCCTGTCGCGGTTTCTTGGCAAGCGTTTTGGTTCCTCAGAGCCAGATTGGTCTCAACTGGCAGCTAATGATCTCACGATTTTCATACAGCAAGAGGCTGCGAAGTCTGAAGGTTTTGGGCGGAAAGTGCCAGGTGTAGCTCTACGCTCTTTCTTGCGTTTTCTGGTGAGCAAAGGTTTGGTACGCGATGGATTGGGCGCGGCGATCCCTTCGCCCCGACAATATCTGTATGCAACTTTGCCGGCGCGCGCTACCGAAGAGCAAGTAAGAAAGGTGTTGGCCTGCTGCCTGAACGGCACACCGATTGGTATGCGAGACCATGCGGTCCTCTTGTTATTGGTGCGATTGGGTCTACGTGCTCGGGAAGTTGCCCGGTTAACTCTTGACGAGCTGGATTGGCATCGTGGCGTAGTTCGTGTCGCGGCCGGCAAAACCCGGCGAGAGCGAGTTTTACCGTTGCCAGACGAGGTCGGCACCTCCCTTGCTGCATACCTGCAACTTGCTCGTCCTGACAGTGCGGATAGGGCAGTTTTCCTTCAAGCCCATCCACCGTATAGTCCGTGGAGTGGGGCTGCAGCTGTCAGTCAGCTTGTCCATCGGCGCTTGCTCCAATCGGGTTTCCCAGCTAAACCGTGGCGTGGTGCGCATCTCTTTCGTCACACGGTAGCAAGCCAGATGGTGAATGCGGGAGCCAGCTTTAAAGACGTAGCCGATTTGCTCGGCCATCAATCACTTGCCACCACCGGGATCTATGCCAAGTTGAATCTGGATACACTGGCCTCCGTTGCGATGCCCTGGTCTGGAGGTAAGCTATGACTTCTTCCGATCTTGAGCGTTTTCTTGCCGGTTACATCGCAGTTCGGGAGTCACTTGGATATGGAATGCGAGCGGAGAAAACATTGTTGCCCGATTTCGTACGTTTTCTGGATGAACACGGAGAACTGAATCCAATCCCTGCGCGAGCTGCCTTCGATTGGGCAACCCAGCCAGCACCTCATCGTGGTCCGGGAGGAGCGGCGGCCCGTCTCATAATGACTCGCCGATTCTTACTTCATCTGCGCGCCAGCTACCCCGATACGGAGGTGCCCACGCATGGCTTGCTCGGTACAACGCGCCGACGGATTCCTTATTTGTTCACGGAATCCGATATCAATCGCCTATTAGAGGCAGCTTCCCAAGCGGGCCCGCGCGGATCACTACGACCACACACGTTGGAAATGTTACTCGGGCTGCTTGCAAATACGGGACTTCGCGTGGGCGAGGCTGCGCGTCTCACCATTGATGATGTTCAACTTGAGGCACTGCCGCCACGGTTACTCATTAGGCAAACTAAATTCGACAAGTCCCGCTGGGTCCCTTTGCATTCGAGCACCGCGGACAAACTGGCGACCTATGCGAAGAAACGTAAAGAACTGGCCTATGATGGCCTCTCCGATTCATTCTTTGTCTCCGAACAAGGGAGTGCACTGGGCGTTTCTGACCTCGACCACTGGTTCAGAAAGCTTGTGCTTCGCCTTAGGCTATGGCCTGAAGAGGGAAGGCGTTGGCCGTGTCTGACCTCCTTCCGGCACACATTCGCGACTCGCCGCTTGCGGACCTGGTACGAGGACGGCGCAGATGTCACAACACTGCTGCCGCACCTGTCGGTTTATCTGGGTCACGTCAGCCCCCGAGAGACCTACTGGTATCTAACCGCCACGCCTGAACTACTGACGGCGGCTGCGCAGCTCTTTGGGCGGTTTGCGGGAGGTAAACAATGAAGCCTCCCAACTTGCTGCTTGGCCCTCATATTCAGGCCTTCTTTACCGAGCACCTTTGCCGACATAAGCACGCCAGCCAACAAACCATCGCAAGCCTGCGCGACAGTTTCCGTCTTTTGCTTGAGTTTCTGCGCACTCGCACAGGGAAGGAGCCATGTTCCCTGCTTATCACCGACCTTGATGTAACCGCGATTCTGGCATTTCTGGATCATCTCGAAGAGAAACGCGGAAATAAAGTGCGCTCGCGCAATTTGCGCTTGGCTGCCATTCGTACTTTCTTTCGTTTTGTTGCCTTGTGTGATCCCGAGCGCCTGGGTCAGGTCACGCAGATTATGGCTATTCCGGTTAAGCGGCAAGAGAAGCGCCTGATTAGTGCCTTGACTCGAGAAGAGATCGAAGCGATTCTATCCACCCCAGATCAGTCCACGTGGACAGGGCGACGAGATTATGCGTTGTTGCTCACGATGTACAACACCGGTGCGCGGGTCTCTGAAATGACTGGCCTACAAAGGGAGCAAGTCAGCTTCGGACCGTCCACATATATCAAGTTGCATGGCAAAGGAAGAAAGGAGCGCACCGTCCCCTTGTGGCCACACACGGCACGCGCTTTGAAATTCTGGTTTCACGAACTTGCCGGGAGCTGTGGCACTGTGGCATTCCCGAATGCACGTGGCCACCAAATGGCTCGTGACGGAGTCGAATACCTGCTGCGTGGGACAGTGAAGAAAGCAGTTACACAACTACCCTCATTGATGAATACGCGGGTTTCTCCCCATGTGTTGAGGCACACAACCGCCATGCACTTGTTGCAATCAGGCGTCGACATTACTGTCATTGCTTTATGGCTCGGGCACGAAAGCATCGAGACAACACATTGCTACGTCGAAGCTGATCTGGCAACTAAGCAGCGGGCTCTCGACAAGATCACTCCCATTCAAGGCAAACTTGCTCGATTTCAGCCTGACGACAAGTTACTCGCCTTCCTGGCAGCTCTCTGATCATGCCGAGTGAAATGCACCCGTTGGTCCCGCCACGCTGTCGCTCTCCGAATATGCTCGGCATGATCTTGCACTCGGCATGATCGTGCTTATGCCGAGCTCGGCATAAACACGTATCGTTGCCATACCCCGTATTTGCCGGCCGACATCTTCCCAGGACGGCTGTCCCCGGACCTGCTTAGGAGATCCGGCCGGGCGCAGAGCGAACGGCAGTGAGAAATGGGGGAAATGAAGCGGGCCATCGCGCGCGAGGAACAGGAGCGGGTGAAGCTGATGGATGAGCAAAAGCGCATGACCGACCGGTTCGCCTCGACCTTGGTGATCGCCGCCTCTATCATTGCGGCGGTGCGGCTCGCGCGTGAACAGGACATCGGCAGGCCGTCGCCACGTTTGACGTCAGTCGTCACGGACAGCATCGGACTGGCGAGAATGATTCTCGACAGGATTGTGCGTTAGGCTGGCGCGCGCCAGGCTGCGGTTTTAAGCTGAACAATTATGTCACCCAAGGCAACTGCTTCTGACTTACGCAACTCTGCCGAAAGCTCACGGTGCACCAGAACCAGCAGCGGCTCACCATCGCCGATTGGGGTGTGGATGCGCGTGCCCTGCGTACGATCCAGCGTGCATAGCGGATACACCTGCTTATTTTGAGCAGCCCCGGGCCTTCGAGAATGCGGGCTGTGTTGATATCGCCCTTCTCGCACGTAATGCATGCAGATACATCTCCAGACGTGGAGGCCCAGACGTTGGCGAGGAGGGTCGGGCGACCGTTCTAAAGCCTTCTTCAGCCGCCGCTGAGATGCAATCCTTTAGTTGGCCGTGAAGCTGACGCTCTCGACTCGAAGCCAGTTGCCGGCGTTGCCGTTAACAGTGATGGTGAGCGTTGCTTCGCCGGCAGTGACCGAAACATTGGCAATCTGCACCTGGGTCCAGGTGCTGGCCGTGGGCAGGTTGACGGTCTGCGTAGTGCCGTTGACCGGCGCGACGCTGAGCTTGGCGGAGGTCTGTCCGCCGCTGCATTCGACCATAGCGGTCAGGGTATAGATGCCGTTGGGCAACGAGACCGTGTCCTGGGTGACGGCGGCGGTATGCACGACCGATGAGCCGATGACCAGCATGGTGCCGCTGCCGCCGGTCTGCGTCGAGACGACGCCCGCGGCGCTCGTGGTCATCTGCCAGCCACTCAGGCCGGAACTGAACTGCGGATTGAGGATTTGATTGCCGCTGGAGCCGCCGATGAACAGGAACTGGTCGACGGTACCGGTGAATTGCAACTGACCGCTGCTCGGCTCGCTGACGGCGCCCATGGTGTAGTTACTGGTGGTGGAGTCGTTCGGTGCTTCCGGTTCCCAATAGAAGAGGCCGAGGCCGTTGCTGTTGGGAACGGCGGCCAGCGCTTCCATTGCGGAGCGGACGTCGTACTCCGAGCCGAGGACGTCCGTGGCGGTGTGGCCGATTTCGCAGATCATGACTGGCTTGTTATAGCGCGCGGCCAGGGTGGTGAGGTTGGCCGTGGCGGTGGTGAGCGTGTCCGGGCCGTCGTAATAGGAGAAGCCCAGAACGTCGTACTGCGCGCCGTTGGTGGCCAGATTGTCGTAAAACCATTCGAGGTTGGAGAGTGAGCTGAGACCGGAGTGGTGAACGATGACCTTGGTGGTGGGCGAGACGTCCTTGACGGCCTGGTATCCCTGGTTGATGAGGCCGGCCAATTGCGACCAGTTGGACGTGGAACCGATGGGCAACATCATGCCTTCGTCTATCTCGTTCCCGACCTGGACCCAGGTAGGAGTGATACCGGCGGCGATGAGAGCGGTCATGAAGTTGTAGGTGTAGGTATACATATCCGACTGCAACTGGGCGTAGTCGTCGTTGGCCCAGGCGGCAGGAGTGGCCTGATGGCTGGGGTCGGCCCATGTATCGCTGTAGTGGAAGTCGATCATGACCTGGAGGCCGAGTTTGGCAGCCCTCTGCGCCAACGCGATGGAGCCGGCCTGGTCAGTGTTGCCCACGCCGAGTGCGGCGGAGCTGATGGTGGGATCGACGAAGGTGCGGATGCGCACGGCGGTGACGCCGTGATCCTGCAGAATTGTGAGCGCATTCACCTGTGCGGCTGTTTCGTCTTTCCAACTGTAGCCGAGGGCTTCAAGCTGGGTGAGCCAGCTCACATCGACGCCGCGGACGATGGCCTGTGTGCTGGCGACGGTGGGCGGCTGCGGAGGCGGCGTGGTGGTCGTCGTGGTGGTTGTAGTCGTTGAGCTGGCGCTGCCGGCCGAGCCTCCGCAACCGGCAAGCATGGACGCCAGCAGAAGAGTGGCGACTGCCCTCCACATGGAGGCATGAGAGCATCTGATCGAGTGAAATCCAAGATTATCGGCCACCTGCATTCGCTACATCCTTCCTCACGGAACTAAGTTCTACAGGAAATGAGTAACGGTTGAGACCAGTCGAAAGTCTAGGGAATGCAGATTCCTGCCCGGTGGGCGTCGATGCCGTAAGATTGCCTGTGATTCTGAGCGGGAGGACGGAGTCGATGCTGCGAAGATTGGGGCGACTTGCCGATCTGCCGGGTTGCTTGTGCTGCGCGTGGTTGCTGCTCGCGGTTGCATGCCATGCGGCGGCTGCTGCAAGCGGCAATAGCATGGCGCGCTCCTACACGCTGCGCGCGTGGACGGCGGCAGACGGCTTGCCACTGGGCACGATTCAATCGCTGACGCAGAGCAGCGATCGCTATCTGTGGATTGGCACAGACGGCGGACTGGTGCGTTTTGACGGCTCCACATTTCAGAGCGTGCATGCGCTGCCGCAGAAGAGCATCTTTGCGCTGCTGGCGGCGAGCGACGGATCGTTGTGGATCGGCACCGAAGGCGCGGGCGCCTATCGCATGCTGCATGGCAATATCGAAAGCTACGGCGTTGCGCAGGGATTGACGAACGCCTTCATCCGCTCGATTGTGCAGGACATAACCGGCGTTGTTTGGATCGGCACCGACGATGGGTTATTCCGCACGACCGGCGGCCGCTTTGAGCGCATGGACAACACAGCGGCATTTCCGGCCATGACCGTGCATTCGATTCTGGCGGCGCGGGACGGATCGCTGTGGATTGGCGGATCGAGGCTGGTGCGCTGGAATCGCGCCATGGCTGAAGAATGGCCGTGGAGCGGCAACACCGCTCAGATAGCCATTAAAGCGATTCTGGAGCGCCCGGACGGCACTCTGGAACTAGGCTGCGTCAACGGACTGTATCGCATCACGGCAGCTGGTCGCGCGGCGCATAGGGCTGCGGTGAAGGTGGCCGGCGTCGACGACACGGTGCGCGCGCTGCATCAGACGGCACGCGGCGCGCTGTGGATGGCCACGTCGCGGCATGGCGTACTGGTGGCCGAGCATGGCGCACCTGCGCCGCTGCCGGTGGGGCAGAGCGCGGTGGGCAAGACGGCGCTGAGCATCTGCGAAGACTCGGACGGCAATCTGTGGATCGGCAGTCAGGCAGGACTCACGCGGCTGCACAGCACGGAGATCGCGACAATTCCCTTGCCCGCGGCGCGCTCGTCGGATTATGGAACTCTTTTCGAGGATCGCGACGGAACGATGTGGTTTGCCTACTCCGGTCTCTATCAGTATGCCGCGGGCGCGCTGCGGCCGGTGCGATTTCCGGAGTTGCAGGCAGCCAGCGTGCACACGGTCTATCGCGATCGCACGGGCACGCTTTGGCTTGGCACGAACGGGCAGGGCATCTATCGCATTGCGCAAGGCAAGGCGCACCACTACACGATCGGCAACGGGCTGGTAAACAACTTCATCCGCGCGGTGGTGCAGGGAGCGGATGGCACGGTGTGGATTGCCACAGACGGCGGCCTGAGTCGCTGGGCAGCCGAAGCCTCGGGAGTACCGCGGATGAGCAACGTGCTGGTGAATACGACGGCGCGCGATCTGCTTGCAACTGCGGACGGCGATCTCTTGGTGGCCACGCGCACGGGCATCGTGCATCTGCGCGGGAGTGCGCAACTGCGCGACGGGCTGACCGAGCGGCTGCGCGATGAGATTGTGTCGTCCCTCTGCCGCGATGCCGACGGCACGGTGTGGCTGGGCACGGAGAACGACGGCATCTTTCGTTGGAAGAATGGACGCGTCGATCAGTTCACGCGTCAGCAGGGATTGCCAACCGATCGCATTCTCAAGGTGCTGGTAGACAGAAGCGCCACGCTATGGATGAGCAGCACGAATGGCGTGGCATCGATTCCGGTGCGCTCTTTCGATGCAGTGGCGGAGGCGCGGGCGCGCAATCTCGCGGTGAATGTATTTTCCGTGGAGGAAGAGTTGCAGAGTGCACAGATTTACGGCAGCTACCCGTCGTCGGGATTGATGGCGCGCGATGGACATGTGTGGTTCGCCGGCATCGATGGGCCAATCCGCATTCCGCAGTCGGCGCGTCCGGAGGGCGAGCCCGCGCCGGTCAGCATCGATGCGGTGATTGCGAACGGCCGCAGTGTGAGCGGCGATGGCGCGATCCGTCTGGGGCCGGGCACATCGCGCGTGGAGTTTCACTATACGGCGATTCTGCCACAGTCGCCTGAGCGCATTCGCTATCGCTATCGCCTGGAGGGATTCGACCGCGACTGGACGGAGTCGACAACGGCGAAGACGGCAGACTACACGAACCTGCCGGCTGGGCATTATGTGTTTCACGTCATGGCGTACGACATGAACAATCCGCAGCGCATGGCGGAGGCCGTGGTGGGGTTTGTGGAGGTGCCGCATTTCTATCGCACAAATTGGTTCCTCTCGCTGTGCGCGCTGCTGGTCATCGGCATGGTAGTGGCCGGTCATGGCATCTATACGCAGCAGGTGCGGGCCAAGTATCGCGGCATTCTGCAGGAGCGCGCGCGTGTGGCGCGGGAGTTGCACGACACGCTCATCCAGGGATGCACGATCGTTTCGGCGCTGCTTGAGGCTTCCTCGCTGACCGAAGGTGCGGAGAGCGCAGGCCTGGTCGATCATGCGCGCAAGCAGATCCGCTCGACTACGGAGATGGCGCGGCGCGTGGTGTGGAATCTACGCAACGATGAGAAGTCGCACGAAGGATTCGTACAGACGGTCGAGTTGATTGTGAGCAGCTTCCGCAAGGATTTCAATCTGCCGGTGGAGTGCGTAGCGAGCGGACGGCCGATTGCCTTGAGCGAAGAAGTGGAGCACGAGTTGCGCATGGTGATGCGCGAGGCGCTCTACAACGCCGCGCGGCATGCTCAGGCAACGGAAGTGCGTGTGACGATCGGCTATCGCCGCGATGCAATGAAGGTGGTGGTGAGCGATGACGGCGTCGGATTCGATGTTGAGCGCGTAACGGGTAACCAGAGCGACCACTACGGACTGAGGGGCATTCAAGAACGCATGGCGCGCATCGGTGGAAGGGTGCGCATCGAGAGCCGCGCGGGCAAAGGAACACGCATCGCCATCCTGCTGCCTCGCACGAGCCTGACAGCCAGGCCTGAGCATGCGGACGAACCTGCAGCGGGATGGAGCCGCGGGCGGCCGCAGAGCGTGCAGGCGCCCGATCCCGATCCAATCAAGCATCAGCGCGTAAATGGCAGGTGACGGGCGCGCGTGACATAGAGGTGCCGCGCAAGCCTGCGGCTGGCGGCGATGGTCTCCACGTATGGTTGGTCGCAGATATCGAGAAATCCAATCTGATAATTCTCGCCATCGCCGCGGCCGGTGACCGGTTCGTCGTACATCTGGAACCAGTGGACCCCGACGAGGTTGGGATTGCGTAGCGCGCTCTCGACGTAGTGTGTGTAGGCTTCGGCTCGTTGCTGTTGATCGCGGACGCTGCGCAAGCCGGTGTGGAGCAGGCCGCGGTCGAGCGCACCGAAGTGGAATTCGCCGACCAGCACGGGGCGATCGACGCCGGCCGGCAGTGTGAAGTCCTCGAGCGTGAATCGGTACTGGTTCATGCTGATCACATCTGTATACTGCGCGGCGATGCGCACGACGTTGATGCGCGCATCGTCGACGCTGGGAAAGTCGGCGAAGTCCAGGCGGCTGCCGAGATAGAGCTTGTTGGGCATGAGCTCGCGCATGAGGGTGTGAACTTTCTGGTAGTAGGTCGTCCACCACTTTGCGTCCATGCTGTCGTGAATCTCGTTGTCGACGAAGATGCCTAGGCACCAGGGATCGTTGTTGAGAGCGACGTGCTCGGCGAGTTGCCGGCGGAGGCGCTGGTACCACTGATCGGAGTAGGGGTCGATCTTGCCCGCGTCGTTGCGCGAAGAGACGATGTAGGTGTAGACGGCATGGTGGCTTGCAGTGAGTGCATCGTCGGACCAGGGGCCGATGGTGTTCAGTCCCCAACTGCGCAGGCGCGCGAAGGTTCTGCCGCGCACGGTCGAGGACCAGTCGTCGCCGTACTTGCGCGCGAGGTTGCGGGCGAGAAAATCGCCGCCGGGCGCGGGGTCGCGAAAGAGTTGTGCGCGACTGTCCACGTCAGTGGGAGCGTGATAGAGCACGGTGGTGATGCCGTTGGACCAGAACAGGTGCCCATCCGGATCGACGAACCACCAGCGGCCCTGCTGGCGGACGACGCGGAAGTGGCCAGTGGCGGCAAGCTGCGGCCCTGTGCGCCAGCCGCCAAAGCGATCGAAGGATGCGGGCGCGGGATGCCGGCGAAGGTCGTTCTCTTCGGCTGCAGCGGTGCGGCGCAGTTGCCCGTCGGAGAGAACCTTGCCCGGCCAGTCGGCGCGCATGTTTTGTCCGTAGGGATCGACGAAGGCGTGCGCTGTACAGGGCGTGTCGGCGGATGGCTCGGTGTGGAAGACGTGTGCTTCATCGACGCGGATGGTTGCCGGCTGGCTGAGTCCGATGGTGTAGAGCGTGAGCGAGTGGATGGCGGCGGCATCGACTTCGGCTTCAGGCCAGAGAGTCATCTGCCCGTCGGGCAGTCCGTTCATCTTCGGATAAGCGGTGCGGATGCAGTCAGGTTGGAGTGACCTGCGCTGCAGATAGATACGCAGGCTGGCGCTTGCGCCGGCGGGCACCAAGACATAATCGGTGACCCAGGGGTTGGCGTTGAGCATGCCGTAAATGCGCAGTGGCCGTGCGCCGGGGTTGGTGAGGCGCACGTCGATGCCGGTGGCCTGCGACAGATCGAGCGCGGGGAAGCGGAACTGCGCGGAAGGATGCACGTCCTGCGGTGGAAAGTGGATGAGAGGGGCATATGGAAGGTGTTCGATGGATGTGGCCACCAGAGAAGTCTCGGCATGGCCGAGGTCGAGCGCCAGCGGGAGTTGTACGGCATGCGGCGGTACATCGATGTCTGCAACAGAACGGACCTGCCCGAGGACCGGCAGTAGGAAAATGATAGAGAGAAAGATAAGGGCGGCGATGTGAACCATTCGAAGCCTGTTCATGCGAAGGGAGCCTCTCAGGCAAGCCTAGATGGAGCGTGAAGTGCGGGCCTCATACGATCGTTCAGGCAATGCACTGGGGTTGCATGTGGAAGAAGCGGAGCGGCCATCGTGGAATGTGATGACCGCTCTGACGGTGCAGTGTCCCGCACGTGCGCTAGTAAGCAGTGAGCACGCTGATGGCCTGCTGCAGCACGCCGCTGGAGTTGAACAGCGCGCGATTGGCGGTGTCCTGTGCGGTATTGGTCGAGTCGGGCCAAGGCGAGTACCAGTACGAGGGCTCTGTCCAGCAGGTACCCCAGTAGAAGACGTAATTGAGGTTGGGATTGAGGCCGGCCTGTGTCATTACATCGGTGAGGAATTGGGTCTGCCCGGCGGGCGTGGTGGCGTAGGTAAGCGAGTAGGTGGGAGTAAGTACGTTGGGCGTGTAGTAATAGGCAGTCTCGGCGATGGCGATCTTATAGCTGGGGTAGCGATAGTAGATCTCGTCGATGGTGGCCTTCATGTTGGCCACCGGCCCGTCCCACATTTCGTAGTAAGAGAGACCGATGACGTCGAACTTCATGCCTGCTGCGATGGCGTCGTCGAGGAAGTAGCGGGTCGAGCCGAGATTACCGCTGGACGAGATGTGGATCATGATCTTCGGCATGGCCTTGCTGAGCGACGTCGAGCTGGAACTGATGGCGCTATAGGCAGTGTTGTAGAGCACGGGGTAGTTACTATTCCATGCGCTGTTGACCCAGGCATCGCCGAGCGGCCAGAGCATGCCGGCGTCGACCTCGTTGCCGATCTGGATCATGTCCGGCCATGCGCTGTTGGACGATAGCGTGGTAAGCACGGTGGTGACATAGCTGGAGAGCTGGCTTTCGAGCGTGCTCATGCTGGTGGTGGACCAGGCGGCGGGCGTGGTCTGTGTGGAAGGATCCGCCCAGGTATCGGAGAACTGGAAGTCGAGCAGCAGTTTGAAGCCATCGGCCTTGGCGGCCGACATGAGCTGGGAGACGTAGGATGTGGTCTGCAGGATGCCGTAGTTGCTGGTGGTGGCGGGGTTGACATTGATGCGGCAGCGAACCCACTTGACGCCGTGATTGGCGAGGATCTTCAGGTAGTCGCCGGATGTGCCGTTGGTGTCTTTGAAGACGACACCGGCGTTCTGCGCGCCCAGGCCTTCGGAGACGTCGGCGCCGGACTGCGGGTAGTTGGTGTTGGAGGCGCCGAGCAGAATGGGGATGGGCATGATGGACATGTTCTGATAGCTGCCGGCATCGTCGCGGCTGGTGGCGTAGATGCTACCGTCTGTGCTGCTGTTGATGGTCCAGTCGGTGTCGAGTGCGGAAGAGACGATGACCTTGTCGGCGCCCGCATTGGCCCATCCGGTGTACAGCGAGGAGCTGACAGTGAATTTCTGGCTGATGCCGATGGTGGTGGCGCTGGCGCTCAGCTGTGTGGAGGTGCTTCCGGCGGTGACATACTTCTGCGCAGAGACGGAGTAAAACGAGACGGTGCCGTCGGAGTTGGAGACTTCGATGAACTCCTCGCTGGTGCTTCCGTTCCAACTGGCCTGGTCGGCGATGAGGCCGCCGGAACTGTTGACGCGGATAACTTCGGTAAGAGCGTTGGAGCGGATGGTGACGTAGGTTCCGGTGGGTGTGGCAAGGGCTAATACACCGCACCCCAGAAGCAGTGCCGATAGCAGAGCAGTGCGAAAACAATGTTGCATGCTAAAACCTCCGTGAAGAGTGAACCGGATGGATGGAATGCAGGCGAGCGCGGCCCATCAGGCTTGGAACGGCCAGGCTCGGTGCAGAGTTTTCCGATGCATGCGTACCCGACCGCTGGGCGCACGCGAGGTGCACCCAGCAGCAGAGCCGTCAGGATGTGAGGCGGGTCAGGCTACCATTCAAAACGCGCGCCGACCTGTCCGACGCGGTTGCCTGAGACGCCGGTGACGTGACCGAAGGTCGATAAGTCCCAGTAGTTAGTGCTGGGGCTATACCAGTAGTGCCGGTTGAAGAGGTTGAAGAACTCGGCGCGGATGGTGACCACGTAGCGTTTGTCGGAGCCGAAGCGGGTCTTCTTGAGCAGGCTGGCATTCTCGCTCGGGGCTGACCAGCTACGCCAGTGGCTGAAGGTGGTGGGGCTGTCGCCCAACTGTCCCCAGGTAGGATTGGAGAAATTCGAGGGGTCGAAGTAGAGACTGCCCGTGTCCGAACCGCTGCCGGGAACCCATGCGGGATTCCAGCGTTTGAAGGTATTTTTGAGATTGGCTCCCTTGGCGACGTTGGTAAACACCGTGCTCCAGCCGGGGTACCAGTAGCTGGCGCCAACGGCCTTGAATAATGAGCCGTTGCCGTACCAGACGGTGGTGCCTGCCTGCCAACCGCCGACGAAGTAGTCGAGCAGGCGGCTGCCGCCCAAATAGCGCCGGCCTTGTCCGAAGGGCAATGAGTAGATGACGTAGCCCTTGACCTGGTCGTAGGTACTGGGATACTTGTCGGCTACCTTGTAATTATGCGGGTCCTGATAGAAGAAGTTAGACGTCCAGTTCGAGAGGCTCCAGTTCTCGCTGAGTGCCGAACCGGTGTCACCGGTAGAGCGCGACCAGTTATAGCTGAGGTCGTAGCTAAGGCTGCCGCGCTGCTTGCTCGCCTCGACGGTAACTGAGTGATAAGTGGTGTGGCCGAGGGGCGAGTCAGTGAAGACGACGCCGCCCCAGGTGTTGGCCCAGACCTGCGGGAAGGGCATCAGGGCCATGAAAGCCTCGCCGCTGAATCCGGAGTAGGGATAGGGCACGCCGTTGGCCGTGGCCGAGGCCTGGTCACTGACGGTGTTTTCTGCGTTGCCGGAGGCCAGCAGCGGCTGGTATGTGCTCCAGGTGGGAAAGTTGGCCGGGTTGAGCATGCCGTCGTGAAGGTTACGGCCGTCGTTGCCCATATAACTGACTTCAAGCCTGGAGTTGCCGGGCAACGCGTACTGCAGGCCGGCGAACCAGTTCTCCGTGAAGCCGAGCTGGCGGGTATGCGGATCGACGTAGGTGGGACCGGCGACCTGCTGCATGGCAAGGGTGTTGACCTTGCCGGCGCCGGGTGTGTAGACGCCGGGGTAGGCGCTTGTATCCCACTGGAAGGCGGGCGTGTTCGGCCACACCTGGGCAACCTGATTGATGCCGACAAAGCCCTGAGCCGAGCCGTAGGGCGTGGCGTTGTACTGGTTCCAGCCGAGCGGCACGTAGTTGATGCCGCTGGAGGCGCGCAGGACGAGCTTGTCGGTGAGTTGGTAAGCGACACCGAGCTTGGGACCGAGCTGGTGCAGGTCGGCGTAGGACTCGAAGCTGCCGTCTTTGCTGTGCAGCCATGCGTAGGCGCCCGGGATGTTGCTGAACAGCGGATTGGCGGCGTGGATGTCGTAGTTGGACCAATTGCCATCTCGCGTGTGCAGCGCCCCGGTCAGCTCCCAACGCAGGTCGGCACTAATGATGAGGCGGCGGTTGACGCGGATGTCGTCCTGCACGTACAGGGCGGCTTCTTTGCGGCAGCTCTGCTGGAAGAAGGCTACGCCGGCGTTGGCGGACTGTACGTAGCCGAGCATCATGCTGGCCAGTGCCGAGCCGGTGGAGCTCTGGATTGCGGAGACGCTGGGGGTGAATGACTCGTTCGAGAAGTTGTAGGTGAGGCCACCGGCCTTCTGGTCGTCGTTGAAGCCGAGCGCGCGGAACTCGAAGCCGGCCTTGATGGTATGGCGTCCGTGGGTCCAACTGAGCGAATCGTTGACGATGGCGTTGTAGGCGACGTAGCCGCCCGTGCCGGCGTTGCTGCCCAGCCAAGCTTCGGAGACGCCGTTCGGAGCTCCGTTCAGGCCAATGACGGGCAGACCAGAGAGCGGATCATACTCGGCAAGGTCCAGGGTGCTGGGGCCCGCGCTGGTCGAGGTCGGCGTCCATTTGTCCTGGAATCCGTTGAAGGTGAAGGCGAGAGTGTTGAGCAGGTTCGCGTTGAAGATGTGCGTCTCGTTGGCGCGGTAGGAGTTGGAGATGACAGTCTGGGTGCTGGAGTTGGTCAGCGGTCCGCCATCCTTGGTGCCGGACTGCCAGAGGCCGGAGGCGGAGATGCGTGGGCGCAGCGTGTAGATGTACGAAATTGCCAGCTTATCGTTCGGGCGCAGCTCCCAGTCATACTTGAAGCTGAGCTGGGTCTGGTGGAACGAAGGATAGGAGTTCATCAGCGCTGGGTAGTTCGCGGTGACTCCGTCGCGAGTGGGCTGGTAATACTTCTTGTAGAGATTGAGAAGGCTCTGGGCGCGCCCACTGATCTGGCCGCTGGGGATAATGTTGCCCGGTTCGACGGCCCAGTCAGGACCGAAGACGGCTCCATAGTAGATGGTGTTCCCCGCCCAGTCGGTGTAAGGCGTGGAGCCGTTCATGATGGGGCAGGGACTGCTGGGGCAGATGCTGGAGCCCTGTGCGCTGGCACCCTTCGCGAGCAGTTCGCTGAAGTCGCCGGTGAGCATGTTAGCCGTGGGCACCGTGGCCTGGTTGGCGGATTCCCGGTAGTCTTGTTGGTCGTATTTCTCGTAGGCGCCGAAGACGTACATCTTCTTCAGACCGAGCCACCGACGCCAAACCGGGCCTCCGGCGCTGAAGCCATAATCGTCGTAGCGGTTGCGTGCGCGGCCATACTCCTGGCGGCAGGCGGTGTCGCCGTCGGCACACTGGCTCAGGTGCCAGTTGTTGTCCCAGGTGTTGGCATCGAACGCCTCGTTGGCAAGAAAGCCGAACGATGAGCCATGGAAGACGTTGGTGCCGGATTTCATCTCGTAGAGGAAGGCGCCGCCGCCGGAGCGCCCGTCTTCAGCGCGCAGGCCGGTGGTATCCACTTGCGCTTCCTGGATGGCGTCCATGCTGGGCTCGGATTCCTGGATGTGCCCAACGACGCCGGAGTCCGACGAGGTGCCGTCGATCAGCACGCTCTTGGTAAAGTTCTGCGAGTTGCCAATGCTCGATGCCCACTCGGAGCCGCTGACATTGGGCGTGATGGCAAAGGCGAAGCTGGTCATGTCGCGGCCGCCGTTTGCGGTCAACGGCAGGTCGGTCAGCTCCTGGGCGTTCATGTTGGTGCCGACTTCGGACTGCAATTCGAGTACGGGCGTTTCCGTGCTGACGGTGATGGTTTCGGTGACCGGGCCGACCTCCAAGCGGACGTCCATGCGGATCGTATGCTGCGCCTCAAGCACCAGGCCGGTTTCGGTCAGATCCTTGAAACCGCCCTTGCGGAAGCCTAGGCTGTAGTTGCCGGCCGGCAGGTTGAGCAGCGCGTAGGAGCCGAAGCTGTTGGATACGGCGGTGAATTGCATGCCCGTGGCCACCTGCGTAGCCGCAACCTGCACGGCCGGCACAATGGCGCCGGAGTTGTCTGTAATCGTGCCGGTAATCACGCCGCGGTCCGACTGCGCCGCTGCGAGCCAACTCAAGGACATCAGGATAAACAGAGCGAACACGGATCGCCTTGCCCGATTCATTGCGTAAGTACCTCCAGAATGTCTTGCATCTCTCATCCTCAAATGTGGCCGTACCGCTCCAATGGGACTGCGTTTACGGAGTACGGAACCGGCCTGTCAGTAACAGACGAAGCATAGTCGCCGCGCAGTAAGGTTGGGATTAGACGATAGTCGAGCCATCATCGGGAACCGTCTTCAGATCTGTATTTCGCATGATATCGATGGAATAACGTCGCTCTTGCCGGTGCAGGCTGCCGCTCGGCAGCCTGCCAAGCACAAAGTGTGACAGTGCGGGCGATGCTAGACTGGTGGCGATTGACAGCATCCAACCGAGGAGCGACACATGACGATGACTCCGGACATTGCGATTCGCGTGCTCATTGTGGAGGACCATCCACTGATGCGACTGGGCGTGGCCTCGATCATCGGAGCGCAGGAAAACATGACGGTCGTGGCCGAGGCTGGATCGGGCGAAGAGGCCCTGGATCTGTTTCGTCAGCTGCGGCCGAATGTAGTGGTGGTCGATTTGGGGTTGCCAAAGATGGGGGGCGTGGCGCTGATCCGCGCTCTGCGCCTGATCAACACCGAAGCGCGATTCATCGTGCTGACCACTTACGAGGGCGACGAGGATATCTATCAGGCGCTAGCCGCAGGCGCACATGCGTACGTGATTAAGGCCATGCCGCTCAGCATTCTTGTCGATGCCATCCGGCGCGTAGTGTATGGCGCCAACTACGTGCCGCCTCAACTGAAGAGCAAGCTTGCCGGACGCAATGACGCCGACGAATTGAGCGCGCAGCAATTGCGCGTGCTTCGGCTGATCTCCGGCGGGCAGAACAATCGCGAGATAGGCGAGGAGTTAGGCGTGACGGAGGCGACGGTGAAATATCACGTCAGCGAGATTCTGGCACGGCTCGATGCTCGCGACCGGACCGAGGCGGTAATGATTGCGCTGCGCCGCGGCCTGCTACACATGTGAACTTGTTGAGTGCTTCGACCTTTCTGAAGCTGTCGCGCTGCAGTTGAATCTCTTCGGGGGCCCTTCAGATGTCGCGTTGCCCTTAAATCGAGGAATTTCAGAACAGTGGTGAATTTCCGGCATTTAAATCGTGGACGACGATGGCCTCGGGACTGTATCAAAGTTGGGCGGTCACGGCACTGAAC
>Ga0224528_1001226_pt1 | contig 17414 bp, 15 predicted proteins | sample CBST25metaG_2_FD_179888 | JGI IMG/M metagenome (GOLD analysis project Ga0224528, IMG submission 179888) | Peat soil microbial communities from Stordalen Mire, Sweden - C.B.S.T25 | ecosystem: Environmental > Terrestrial > Soil > Wetlands > Peat | place: Sweden: Norrbotten County, Stordalen Mire...
GCCTTGCGTTTGAGCACCACTGCTGGCAAGAGTTCAGCATTGGTCATCGCTGGCCTCCTGATCTGCGCCGCCGGCAGCCAACATCAGAAGGTTGGCCAGGCAACTCAACGCTCGCGCCCTCTGCGACGGATTCATCCCGGAAAGTTGGACTGAAGTAAACGCCAGGCTGCTCTGACGCGGCGTCACGGCCAGCATCTGAAGCGGCCGCCGAATAATCTCGCAAGTCGACCTCATCGCACTCCTCCTGAACGATAGTGGAATCGTTAGAGGAGTCTCCTCGCAAACCGCGCTCAACCAGCCGATGATGCAGTTCTCGCAAAGCGGCGACAGAGACTTGCGGCTCACCAAGCTTCATGCCCATGCAAACTACTGGATCCAACATCCATGCCGGGACCATCGTGACCATGCCAGAGCCGTCGTCCACGTGGACAACGCCACCGGGACCGCGTTGTTCGCTATCTCGATAGCGAACTTTCCGCCCGTAAAGCGGGTGCCAAGGATAGTGAATCTCTAATTCCTGACCGACATGGGCAGAATGTCTGGGGAATGCCGATCGGAAGGAAAGACTGTCTGCACCTCGGAAGCAAGGAAGCGGGCCCAAAGATAGCCGCCATCTTCAGCATCGTGGAGAGTTGCCGCAGACTCGGCGTACCCATCCGCAAATACCTGCTCGACATGCTGCCCGGCCTAGCCGATCGCTCCATCCAATCTCTGATCGAACTCACCCCTACCGTCTACGCCGCCAAGATGACAAAGTAGCCTACCCACGCCTCACTGGAACCGTCAACCCATGGAGTTGCCCGAACGCCTACGGTCATCGAGCTATCGACGAACTGAGGCGAGAATTCGGTTCACGGTTCCTGCGGCCATTTAGAACTGCCTTTGGACAAGAGGTTCAATTTTGAACCGGCTTGAATGAGGTTATAATCTTGTCATGGCGGATTTGAACCTCTCTCTCCTTGAAGAGATCTGAAGCGTCCATTCCAGCAATTCTGGCGGTGTCTGCAACCAAGAGGATATAGAAATGAAAGATGCTTCTGAAGCTCTCGACCATCGATCCGGAAGGCCTCTCTCAGGATCGGTCCTCACCGCTCTTGCCTCGTTCCTGATCGTCGGCCTTGTGCAAATCGTGCTTCTTTACCCAATTCACAAGACAATGGATTTGCCTACGTGGGATGAAGCAATCTACATGGGGAGTGGGGCCATTTTTCTGCACAAGGGAGTTTTGGGACCCGTTGATATTTCACCCGTCTACTGCGCACTTTATTCGGTCTTCATTAGTGCTGCAGGAAGGATTGGCAGCATTTTTGTTGCGCAGTACATCGTAAAGACTTTCGTTTCCCTTGCACTTTTCTTGTTTCTGTCAGTGCGCTTGAGATCGCGTTTGCTTGCCTCCCTGCTTACGATGATTTGGATCGCCTCAAATAGCAATGTACATGCACAGATTCTCCCCAATTACGTCGCCTTAGGCCTGTTTCTACTGGCTCTCGTCTGCATGGAGAAGCATCGGGTCCTGGCGTTGTTACTGCTCTGTCTCTGTGCGTTGACTCGGCTGGAATATGCATTCCTGCTCTTTGCTTTTGCAGCATACTTTGTCTGGCAACTTGTGAGACAGAAAGCAGCCAAGAAGCCCTTGGTAAAGGGCAACAGTGTGGCAACAGGCTTTTCTATGTGGGAACTTGCTTCAGCCTCGCTGCTTGTGATCGTAATGGGGTATGTAGCGCTCCACATCAGCAGTTTCAGTATGGGTGGCAGACATGCTTGGTTTTCATTCAGCGAAGGTTATGCAGAGCAAGCAGTCAGGGAAGGCCGCTTTCATTTTGACCCTGATCTCAATAACAACATCGTGATGCAAACTGACTTTCCAGGTGCAAGTTCGTTTCGGCAAGCTCTCGCGGTCAATCCACGCGCCCTAATGAAATCCGTGGCAAAGCACATTCCGTTGGCGGTAGAAGAGATCGTTGTCGTCGTTGCTTTCCCTTATCGCGGAGCGGTCTTACTCTTGGCTTTATATGGTGTGCTGGGTGGACTCATCGTCGCACTACTGTGGAAGGCATATGTTGGGGGGAAGTTCACTAAGACCTTATACGCTGCTTTTCGGAAAGAAAAACTGCCTTTTTATGCTACGGTCATCACTTTCATGTCGCTGTATCCAGTTTTGTTGGTGTACCCTTATCAACGCCTAGTGATGAGCATGGCCCCTTTTATCCTGTTCTGGTTAGGGCTTGTTTGTCAGGAAGCGTTGGATGTTGCAAATCTCCGACATTTCGGCACACGGGCATTGGTTGTCCTCAATGTTTTGTTTGTGTGTTTTATTCTGGTTTCTCCTAGAGCGTATTCCATAAGGGAACCTAGTCGCCCGGTTCTTGCGGAGGTCACCGATTTGAGTCAGTTATGGCCTAATCGGCCAACGAAGCTGTTGGGGATCGGTTCCACCTGGATCGCAGACTACTTAGGGGCTGATAAGGTGGTTCCGATTGAGCCGCTGGGAACAGTGGGGCCCGACACAGGGACGAACGTTGGGAGAGGTAACATGAGAATTTTACTAAAACAGTATGATCCCGACGTAGTATTGGTCAACTCGGGACTACTTGCGTCCCCCAATTTTGATGCTAGTACGCTATCCGCGCTAGATTCGGCACATTGGAAACGGTGCTCCATTGGTTCCGACAGCTTTTACTTTAAGACGGGGACAGTTGACACGCGGTTGCCGTGTTTCACCACCTAGCAGTGAGTTTCCGAATTCCTGACCTTGCTCCCGCAAAACGTATGCATTATAAGTGGGCGCTCACACCTCAGAAGGAAGGTTGGGCGTCGGCGCAGCCTGCGGGTTTTTAGGCTTGCACAAATCCCGTTCAAAAATCTAGCCCTTCCACAGGCGTCGAAACGCCCTCCCGGGTTGCAGACCGCTGAGCCGGTCCCACTGAAGCCGAGCGCGAGGAGATCGTTGCCGTAGTGGCCTTGGGCATGCGCGCGGCGACACCAAGTTGGGCTCAGGCGGACATCGCAAGGCGCCTCTGGGCCGCAGCGACATGTGACAAGCATGGCGGAGCGCGCGTAATCCACATACTTCGAAACGATGCACTCCCCATCTTTCTCATCTCCGTTTATACAATGAAAATGACAAAGAATCTGACGAGAAGGGAACGCAGCAAGCTTCAAGGACGCGTCGATAGAATCCTCGCCTGACCAGGGGGCGGAGGTTCAAATCCCTTCGCCCCAACCAAAATGTGTGATTTGCTTGCGATCGACAGTCGCTTGCGTATAATCAAGCTATAGCCACTTGCGCCTGCAGAGCAAATGATTGATTTCAGGAAGCTTGATAGCCAGACATTTGCCCAAGACTAAAGGTAACGAAAGGGTTAAACTGGATAGCCAATCTATGGAGCGGCGCCGCAAGTCTTCCAATGCCCCAGAACAGGACACCTCGTTCTCTGTGTTCTTACACACGCAAAAGAGGGTATTGGCAATTGTTGGCCTTGTATGGGCGATAATGTATCTTGGAGGAATTTTCGCTGCGGATATTCACTTTTTTTACGGAATGCTGCGTGACGATTCCCTTCTTTATTATTTACATGGATGGTACTTACTTCATCTTCACACGACTGCGGCAAGACTGGCAGATAATATCCCCCCATATCATTATGTGGGCCTGCCTGGCTATTTTCGAATACCGCTCATCGCGGCGTCCAGCAACTTCGCCGTTCAGCTCCGCCTGATTCAAATAACTAACATCGCAATGCTCTTTGGCGTAGGGTGCATAAGCTCCTATCTCCTCAGCCTTGGCATACCTCCACGATTGAAACGGTTCTCTGTATTTTGCATGTTCAGCATGCTGCTGCTTTCTACAGCATGGGAATCAAATATCTTCCTTCCTTTAAGTGATATTCTCTTCTCCCTCTTTTTCTGTGGCGCAATAGTCGCAATCCGATCTCTTCGAGACTCCTCAAAAGATATCCGGTTTGATCTGAATCTCGGGATCATCATGATTCTTGTGCTGATTGCCGCATCGATCAAGTTTCTAGGGCTTCTTCTTCCCTTTTACGCGGCGCTTTGCTGGCTTCCCAAGTTCCGATACAAGCCAATCAAGAACCTCAACTACATTCTGAGCACATTCGGCGTTCTTCTCGTGGTTGCCGGCGTCTTTACGTGGAAGACGTTCCTGGTATATGGATCAGTGTGGTTGCAGCGTGTGTCGATGACTCGGTGGTCTGATTGGGTCATGAACCTGATAGCTTTAAGTGCTCCTTGCCAGATCGTTCCGTCCTTCTATTACCTCTATGGCCACTCATTCACCTCGACCTTGTTGAGGTTCAATTGGACAGCATCTGTGCGCGACGTTTTCGTGTCAATTATGGGATGCGCAATAAGTGCTTTAATCGTGATTGGGGCGGTCCGTCTTTGGAACGTCTTTCGCCCAGAGATCTGTTTGTTGCTGATGGCTCTTCCTATTGTGATGCCCATTACTACAAGTACAACACGCTATTTGCTTCCCTTTCAATTCCTGATGATCTCCTGCTTTCTTGCCGGAAGCCGTTATCTATTCCCCGGCCACCTTAATATGGCCAAAAGACATCCTCGCCTTGCCATGGGTGTAGTAGTATCTTTCTTTCTTGTAACCGCTCTTCTGCATGGAATCGGCAGCAAAGCGCACTCTTTATCACTTTCCTTACCGCTGTATGGTGTCGAGTCGAACATTAGCTCCACATACACATCGCTCGATAACTTCTTATCGGGACTTGATGTGGACAAATCACGCTTGGTGTACTTTCCTTCGGCCAGATCAACATCCGGGGAATGGGCCGCAATTCGAGGATTGCGGTATATAGCTCCTGATGCAGGATTGCACGATTACGCTCAGGGCTTCACAGTATATGCGGTCTTTGACTATCCGCGAAGGTCTTTACCTCTCGCCACCGAAGGCGAAGACGTTGCGATGCTTGCCTCGCTCTCGAATTGGGGTGAGTTCAAATCGGAACTTGTCTTGGATGCAAGTAACCAAAATGCGTTTGGACGGATCTATCGCATTACCGCTGTTTGCCGGAGGGACACTTGGAAATAGCCAAACTGGCAGTGAATTTTACTTCCGTTTCAGGATGAACAGTTGATTGATGCCAAACATAAACCGCTGAAAAGCGGCGATGCGGAATTTGCTTTTCGCTACAAGTCTCGACAGCGATTCATGGTCGTACAACTGAACATGCTGTTCGTGGGCTTCTTTACTGAATAGTCCCAGGTGCGCGCCGAAACCATGAATTCTGTCAGACCTTGGATGCGGCGTCGTGAGCAGAATACTCCCCCCTTCCTTTAGGACCGAGTCGAAATCATCGAGTAATTCAAGAGGCCGCTCGATGTGTTCGATCACAGCTAGAAGCGCGATGGAATCAAAGATGCATTTGGTACCGATGCATCGATCAAAGCGCTGCTGAGGGTGGGAGGAGCGTGCAATTTGTAGAGATTCGTCGTCGAAGTCAACACCGAGATATCGCGATGAAGGTACGAAATCCGCAAGGTTCCCGCGTCCGCAGCCGAAGTCGAGAACATTTCCGGACAGATAGGGTAACACTCGACTGATCCGCCACCGACTCAAGGCGCTCGAGAGAATCCCGCCGTGGCCAATTTGATCTCCCATTCTCACTCTTCCTTGACATTTCTCAGATCGGAAAGGCTGATTGTAAGGTCAATCTTCTCCAGCAACTTTCTGTTCACGGCAATCACGTCACCAAGCACCGCAAGTGAGAACAGAATAAAGGAAAGCACGCAAAAAATGGCGGAAAGCTGCAGCGATTGGATATGCCCGTTGCCTTTGTGCAAGCTCATGAAATAAAGAAAGCGAATACCGATGGCTAGGCCCACCATCAGGTTAATCAAGCTGAGCACCAGAAAATATCGGAACGCATAGTAGATCACGAATACCCGGAAGAGTGTTTCCGTGGAACGAAAGATATATTGGGGAATACCGGTAGCGAGACGAGATGGGCGCAAATCAGGCATCGTGCGCACAGGGACGGAGAGAATTCGGAAATTATTAAGTCGCGCCTGGATGATCGTTTCAATCGTGTAGGAATAACGGCTGAAGATGTGCAAACTGAGGCACGCTTCCCGGTTGAATGCTCGAAAGCCGCTTGGCGCATCCATCACATTCGCCCCACTTACCTTGCGAACTACCCAACTACCGGTCTTCTGGAGAACACGTTTTGTCAAAGAGAAATGAGGTATCTGGTCGGTTGCTCTGGCTCCGATCACAATGTCGGCGCGGTTGGCAAGAATCGGCGCGATGATGTTTACAATGTCATCCGCACAGTACTGATTATCGGCATCGGTGTTGACGATAATGTCGGCCCCCATTCGCAAGGCAGAATGGATCCCGCGCTCAAATGCGTGCGCCAATCCCAAGTGGCGCCCAAGGCGGACAATGTGCTGAACGCCCAACTCTTCTGCAACAGCCACGGTCCGATCAGTGCTCCCATCGTCGACAATCATCCATTCAAGGACATCTACGCCAGGAAGGGTTCGAGGGAGCGCAGCGAGGGTAACAGGTAGAGAGGCTTCTTCACAAAAGCAAGGAATTTGGATAATCACTTTCAAACCGTATCTTCCATTCTGCGATCTGTCAGGTGAAAGTCGCTTTTAGTATGTGGAGAGTCATCATGGCGTGGCTTCAATCCTGACTGGAACGGACCGTAGCGGCTCGGAAAGGTAGCTCCGGGCATCGGCGCCTAGCCGCAATTTGAACGCCCTCACACCAGACGATCGGAAGCCGCCTCAATCAGACGCGGGTTTGGGAGGAGAGAAAGGTCGCTTGTCGGTCAGATGCGCGCGATGGCAGCGAACTATTCTGTGCAGCGAGAGTCCCGGTATTCAGCAGATCTTCCAGAAGCGAACTGTCCCAGCGGCGCAACGCGCTCTTGACAATGAGTTTGAGATCGGAAAGAAACGTGGCGCTGGCCATGTATCTGGCGTCGAGCCGGCGCTTGCCCGGAAGAACCAGCTCGTGATAGAGGGACTCCGGATCTTCCTCGGGCACCTGATCGAGAACCGCCTCTTCGCGCGCGAAAGCGATGGTGGCCGCACCCGTGATCCCGTGATCCAGGGATGGCAGGGCAGCTTGGAAACAACATGCTCCTGCATCTTCGGCCCGGGCCCTACCAGACTCATATCTCCGGCGAGCACATTCAACAACTGGGGCAATTCGTCGACCTTCCATCGGCGCACAAATGCACCGATCGGGGTGAATGCCTGGCTTGCGGCCGTAGTGACTACGTTATGAGCCTTCTTCGGAACATGGACCATGCTCCGAAACTTCAGAATCGTGAAGGTCCGGTCGCTACGGCCCATCCGCTTCTGCAGGAAGAAAACCGGACTAGGCGAGGTCAGCCGCACCGCCAAGGCTATCACCAGCAGGACCGGAACGATCAGGAGGAGCAGAGTCAGAAAGCATGCGCAGTCGAAGAGACGCTTGGCGCCCGACTGAGACCAGGGGCTCAGCCGCCTGATCACCACAAAGTACGGGGAATGAGGTGCCAGCGACGAATTGCGGACATTCCCTGGTCCTTTGGGCCTGTCTGTATTGCCGAATTCGAATTGGTCCGCACTCCGATTCATCATTGTGGTATCAAGAGTGTCGGAGACAAACAAACTGACGCCCATCGAGACCTCCACAAGGCAGAACTCACCGTTTCCATCGAATATTTGTGAGATGGAAACGCTCTCTTACCTATACCCCACGATGATTAATCTCTTGCATATCCCTGCCCAGCGCCACCGTGTCGGGCAGGCAATTCCCCGACCCTTTGTTGCTGATTGCGCGTATCTGACATCGGTTCGCTGAAAAGAGCTGGTAAGCTACCAGGCCTTTTAGATGATAACAGCCCACTTGCCCTTGCGGCCACCGGGGACAGAAATGATCACCATCGAATGCTCCAGACGTCGACGTATTTTTGGTTGCTGCATAAATAATGCGACAGTTTATTGATCCGGCCTTGAAGCATTACTACGCGGCGGCATAGGCGACATCTCTTTGTTGGAAGTAGCGTTCGACGCGGTCCGGCTGTTTTTGGATGCTACGCAGAGCGCCGATGGCGGTGTGAGTCAGAGCCGTCTTCGTTCTTGCCGGGACGATCCTGGTCACGCGCTTCTTCAGGTCCGCATGGAGCAATTCGTCCGAATTCAGTTCTGGCGAATAGCTGGGCTAATAGATGATCTCGATTTGCTCGGCATGTTCTATCCACCACTTCTTCGTTCAACACAGCATCCGGCAATCCCCGAGAATCGATCCGCTCCAAACAGATTTAGAGGATGATACTTGTCAAATCGTTGTATATGTTCCGGGCCGGATCAGTAACGCAAAGAAATGGACAACTCGGACTGAGCGATGCACCCGAGCAGTTTTTTCTGCGATTTCCGAATTCTGTCAATGGAGCCAAGGATGTCTTCCATAGCGCATCTGGCTTGTCGTTTCACGAGTTAATTGCAGCCCCGGCCTTTGGCCCATGCAAGCCCTTGAAAACAAGGACGGCGGAGGTGGGTCAACACTTACCCCTTGTGGCCCGAACTTACGTGGATGAACGAAAACAGCAGTTCAGAGAGCGCCCGCGCCATGTATGGCGCCTTAACGGTGGTTCAGATTTACGCAAGTCCGCTTGCAACTAGTTTAGTATTATTTGATAGACGCGATTACGAAGCAATCCAGCAAACGCTACAGACTCGCTAGAACACATCTGAGCACGAAGGAAGATCATGTCCATTCAGGCAAGCCAGCCAACCTGTGGCTTCATTCAGAAGCCTAACCTTTCGGTTCGTCTCAAGGCGCATCTGCAGATCATGCGCCTCGATCACTCGATCAAAAACATTTTCGTTCTTCCAGGAATTATCGTTCCCTTGACCGTCTCGGGGACTTCGCGGTTGTCGACACATCTCGGCTGGAACCTTGTGACTGGATTTGTTGCGACAACCTTGATTGCGTGCAGCAACTATGTCTTGAACGAGGTGCTGGATGCGCCGTTCGACAGGCTGCATCCCAAAAAGAAGAACCGACCGGCCGCAAAGGGACTGGTGAGCGTTCCGCTCGCATACGCGCAATGGCTTCTGATGATGATTATGGGAATGGCATTGGCGCTGACCATATCCCGATTCTTCGCGTTCACAGCCGGCGCGCTTTGGATTATGGGATGTCTTTATAACATTCCTCCGATTAGAACCAAGGACAAGGTATATCTAGACGTACTCTCCGAATCCGTTAACAACCCCCTCCGCATGCTATTGGGCTGGTATATGGTGACATCTCTGCTGGTCCCGCCGGTTTCCCTTCTGATCTGCTATTGGATGGGCGGATGTTATCTGATGGCGCTGAAGAGGTTCAGCGAATTCCGCGAGATCGGAGACCCGCAGGTGGCCGGTGCCTATCGGAAGTCGTTTCAGCACTATACGGAAGTCTCGTTGCTCACTTCGGTCACTTTTTATGCTTCGGCCGGAATGCTCTTCTTTGGGGCGTTCATCATGCGCTACCGGATGGAGCTGATTTTGGCTTTTCCGCTCGTCGCTCTGCTGATGTCGACCTATTTCAGATTGGCTTTCCAGCCCGAAAGCGCCGCCCAGAATCCAGAAAAACTCTATCGGGAACCCCGCTTGATGATCGAAGCGACGCTGCTCGCGGCATCTATGATTGCGTTGCTCTACATCGATATTCCGGTTCTGGAGCGGATCTTTTCACCCACGCTGCCTTCGGCTCTTGGTCGTTGAGCGGTTCCTTATTCTCTGGAGAGCAAGACGAATCAATATCAAAACAGCCCTTTGCCTCCGGTATTCATGAAGAGCCGATCAGGGTTCAAACCAAGAAGACAAAATCAATGCACCCTCAACGTCCCCCCCCCCCGCCGACCGGCTCTCGCTTTCGCAAGGTCTTTTGTGGTTCGGTGCGGCACTTTGCGTTCTGGTGCGGAGTCGACTCCGGGGGGGATCAAGGGAGCGGATAGGGGTGAGATTGTTAACGCGAGTCGATTTCAACTGGGGTGCAATCAACCCTCTGTCGCCACTCGTCAGGACACGCTCACGGTCGGCACGGGCAGGCCGGACGGCACAGGAAAGAAGGGTTGCGGCGGGAGGCGGGCCGCAGGTTGCCGCAGGGTTGAAAGCAGCTGGAAGCTGCCTGAGTGGTGGGACAACGCACTGAGTGACAGGCCACCACTGAGCGGTCGCCGGTGTGTAGGGATCGGCTCGGCAACCGTGGCATCAATGCACGGCCGTCTGCCTTGGTGCTGCCCTTCGAGGATCGTTGATGACCTGGTGCAGCACGCTGCACCTCGGTGCCCGCCGCGCAGGCTGAGGCATTAGGGAACGCAACCAGTGGCGAGATTGAATGAGGGAGGGGAACGCGATTCAACGGATGACTTTGGAAAGCCAGGCGAGTTTTGAGAAATATACATAGAGAAGAGCCGTCGTGAAGAGCCTTTTCATTCTGCCAACACATAGGGCCTCGGCGAGCAAGCGAGAAATGCAAGGCTGCACGACTATGCTGCGAACATCCGGAATCGCATAGCAGGCTTGTATTGCGAGGTTGCAAAAGGATCTGCTCTCGAAGTCACAGTGCCACCTGTGATGGGGCTGACTTCCACGCCTTCTGAGAACATTCGCATAGAAATTAGACACACAAATATGCTATTGATCCGGCTCGATAATACTGCTACGCGGCATATTCAATGAGCGGGTCTTTGAAGAAGGATTTGATTCTTTCCGGATTCTTTTCGATTGCCGTCATATGTTCCGTTGCCGCCTTGCGTAACTTGTCTTTTGTTCTGCATGGAACGCGGTTTTCGATGGCCTGTTTCAAGTCTCCCTTGAGACGTTCATCAGGATTCAACTCCGGCGAGTAGCTGAGAAGATAGAAGACTTCGATGACCGGCTTGCAATGATGTACGCCGAGGTTATCGAGCACCAGGAAGACCTTGCGTCCAGCCTGTTTGATTAAAGCCTCAAAGAATTCAATCAGCCGCAGATGGTTGTAGTTGCCGTCGATAATCATCCAACTGGTTTTGCCCTGATTGATGACGGTTGAAATCATCGATAACGTCCGCCGTGTGCCACCGACGACATACGCTACAGGAGTCTCACCCTTGGGTGCGTAGCCGCGGCCACGCACGTCCGTGTTGACTACTGTCATCGGTCATCAGGAAACGTCGTTTTCTGAACATCGGCCGGTATAGAACAGCTTGATATCATCGGCGCCGAAGGCGCGGTCGTCGGTCGATCATCGTCGGGGCTGTTGGAAGTTGTAAGGTGTTCTCGGGAGAAGACGGTAAGGAAGAACCCCGCTGTTGGAGCAGCGGGGTTCTTTATAGGCAGCCTTCATGCCAAGACGAAGGCAACCGTGAGTTGGTTTTACCTTGGCATGAACCGTTGCCGTTGTCAAAGGCCGTCTACGCGCACGGATGGCGGTTCATCGAGAAGTTGTTCTTCGGCTTAGGTTTTGCCGCAACTCCGACTGCCGGGCGATGTTCTGGATTTGCACGTGCTGCGACCGCGGGCAGCGTTATTGCAGTGTGGAGCACCCACGGTAAGGATTCGTGCTAAATTGTCACACTCGTGTCATGAGCGGGGGATAGATGTAGGATTCCGGCAGCAATCATCCATGCCGAAACATGTGGAATGTTGCTCAACTGAGGGCATACGAGCAGTGATAGGCACGTAAGATGTGAGCGCCTGATGCTACAGTTGCGGTGAAGCCTATGACCTCATGGATGAGTTGCCTTTACGGTCTTCTGCTCTTGCCGCAAATCAGCTCTGCGCAAGACAGCTTCCACACCACCCAGCCGCGTCCCGTGGAAACACTGCGCGCAGAAGCGCTCAGAGCACAGCCACCACGCGAGAAGGGGGGCTTTCATCAACCCGATCTGGTGGAATTGGTCAAAATCGATCCAACCATCAAGCTCGATATCCGCTACTCCACAAACAATAATATCCTTGGGGCACCCATATACACCGAAGCACGGGCCTTCCTTCAGCGTCCGGCGGCAGAGGCACTTCTGCGCATCCAGCGCGAGCTCGCCCGTCATGGATACGGGCTGCTCATTTACGACGGCTACCGCCCATGGTATGTTTCAAAAATTCTCTGGGAAGCTACCCCAAGGGATAAGAAAATCTTCTTCGCCGATCCTGCCAAAGGCTCAATTCATAACCGTGGGTGCGCCGTGGACTTGTCTTTATATGATCTGTCCACTGGTAAGGAAGTGAGGATGCCAAGCAGCTACGATGAGATGACAGTGCGTGCGTATTCCGCATACGCCGGCGGTACGGATGCCGAGCGTGCATCACGTGACCTGTTGCGTCATGCGATGGAAGCACAGGGGTTCACTGCCAACATCGAGGAGTGGTGGCACTTCAACTACAAAGATTGGCAGCAGTATCCAATTCTGAATAGAAGATTCGAAGATCTGGGGCAGTAGTTCCTCTCCGACCGCAAGAAGTCCCGCTTCTCACTTAAGCCCACATCCCCGGCACCGCTCCCCCGCGGAGCCAGTGTGCCAGAAACGGGTGGTTCGCCGTTTCGTGAAAAGCCCAATGATTTTGCAGAATGGAGACCGTCAAATCGTGTGGGCAAAAACGACCGTTTGTGGCACACTTCTTGCATGGCCCCTCGTCGCACCTTTTCGAACGACGTATCCGTGAAGGCAGCGCTGTACGCGCGGGTGTCGACCGACGACGGCCGCCAGACGGTAGCCAACCAGGTGCGGCAGTTGCGTGAACTGGCGGTGGCGCGAGAGTTCGAAATCTTCCGTGAATACACGGATGAGGAAACGGGTGCCAGCGCGAACCGAGCTTCATTCCTAGCGCTGTTACGGGACGCAAGATTGAGGCGGTTCCGGGTTCTTTTGATAACCGATCTGGATCGTCTGACGCGGGAGGGAGCTGCGGCCGGCTTCGCTCACCTGGCTGAGTTGGATCGCTATGGAGTGCGGGTTGTAAGTCTCGGCCAGGGCTGGCTCGACTACGATCCACGGATCGATGAAGACCCTGAGCTGCGAGAGATGCGAAACATACAGACAGCGGTCGCTCTGACCTGGGCCGCGCTAGAGCGGCAGAAGATCTCCCGCCGAACGAAGGCGGGCCTCGAACGCGCTCGTGGTGAGGGCAAGCGCCTGGGCCGCAAGCCAGTCGATGCTACCGGTGAGCAGGTATGCCGGCTGCTTGCCAAAGGGGCATCCATGTCGCAGGTGGCGATCAAGCTTCATATCAGCCGTCGCACGGCGTATCGTTTACGCGACCGATTGCAAGCGAGCAGGCAATAGATGGCGGGCATCGGCGACACAGCTTATCCGCAATTGAAGACTGCTCTTTCCGCCAAAGAGCTCACCGACGTGTATACGCCAAATTTCGTTGAGCTGGTCTGGGCGGAGAAGAGGACCAGGGAGCCAGCACCGCGCGTGGGTCTTCTGGCATTGCTCAAGACCTTTCAACGGCTTGGATACTTTGTGTCGTTGTCGAACGTGCCTGTCTGCTTGCTCGAACATATCGCCCGATCCGCTGGGTACGATTCGGTCCCGGCAGAATTGTTTCGCTACGACGCCAGTTCTGTTCGTCGCCGGCATATGCTTCTGATCCGGGATTACGCCGCGGTCAAGGCATGGGGAGAAGATGCCGAGGCTGCCATGGAAACAGCAAGTCGGGATGCCGCGCGTACGCTTGAAGATATTCCCGACATCATCAATGTTGTCCTTGAACAATTGGTTCGACAACGGTTCGAATTGCCGGCGTTTTCGACTCTTCTGCGGGCCGCGCAGCACGCCCGTGCACTGGCCAATCGAGAGTATCAGTCACTGGTCTGCGACCGGCTCGATGCGACTGCGCGGGAGCGGTTGGCCATCATGCTCACCCGCGTCGATGACGAAACCAAGAGTCCATGGCACCGATTGAAGGGGGAGCCGAAGCAGCCAACGGCCCAGCACAATCGCGACTTTCTCGACCATCTGACCTGGTTGAAGGAGCAGGCGATCGTTCCCGCCATCTTCCGGGATATTCCAGAAGTGAAGCTGAAGCAGTTCGCGGCGGAAGCGAGGTCGCTCGATGCTGCATCGATGAACGATTTGACGGAGACGAAGCGCCTCACCCTTGCCGCGACCCTCGTATTTACGCAAACGGGACGGGCGTTGGACGATGTTGCGGACATGTATGTCCGGCTCGTGCAGCGGCTTCACAATCAGGCCCGCACCGCTCTGTTGGAGTACCAAGCCGAGCATGTGGAACGTACCGACAATCTTGTCGCGACACTTCACGGCGTGACCCTGGCCTATCGAACCGAAGGTTCGGCGGAGCAGCGACTGTCCGCCATCGGCGAACTGATCGAACCGAACGGAGATCGAATTCTGGAGCAGTGTGAAGCCCACCGGGCGACTGCTGGAAGAAATTACCTCCCCTTTCTCACTCGGTACTACTCCCATCAGCGGGCCGCCCTCTTCAGTTTTCTGGAGAGCGTCGAGTTGCTCTCTACGTCCTCCGACAGGAGCATGACAGACGCCATCAGATTCTTGATTGCCCACCGGAAGAGCCGCCTGGACCGGCTTCCGATTAACGATGGAGGCCCAGAAAACTCGGCTCTCGATCTCTCCTTCGTGGGTGAGCCATGGTGGCCCCTTGTGGTTCCGGACTCTAAGCTCAAGGAAAAGCCGACGCATGTATCGCGGCGCTGGTTCGAGCTTTGCGTGATCACGGAGGTGATGCGAGAGTTGAAATCCGGCGACTTGTGCATCCCTGGCAGCGACCGTTATAGCGATTTCAGAGAGCAGTTCGTGAGCGAAGAGGAATGCCTTCAAGATCTCGCATCCTATGCGGAACGCTCTGGCGTTCCTACGGAGCCGAAGGCTTTTGTGGCCTCCTTGCAAGGCAGGCTGGAAGCGGCGGCACAGAAAGCGGACCGGGGATTTCCGGAAAACGAGTATCTGCGTTTCGAGAAAGGAGAGGCGATCCTGAAGCGTCTCCGGCGCAACCCCGATCCGGCTGGCCTCCACTCCTTCGAGCAGCTCTTGAAAGAGCGCATGACCCCGGCCGGCATTCTGGACGTGCTCGCGGACACGGAGGAATGGCTGAATTGGACAAGGCACTTCGGGCCAATCTCCGGCCACGACAGCAAGTTTGCCAATCCGGCCGAGCGGTATCTTGTGACCACCTTTTGCTATGGATTCGACTTCGGTCCGACTCAAACCTCGCGTTCGATCCGTGGTCTTGACCGGCGACAAGTAGCCTTCGTCAACCAGCGGCACGTCACCGAAGACAAGCTGAACGAGGCGATCACAACGGTCATCAACGCATACAACCAGTTTCCCTTGCCGAAGATATGGGGCCTCGGCAAACATGCCTCCGCCGACGGAACCAAATGGGATCTCCATACTCAAAACCTCATTTCCGAGTACCATCTGCGTTATGGCGGCTACGGCGGAATCGGCTACTACATGGTCTCGGACATGTACATCGCTCTCTTCTCCCGGTTCACCACCTGCGGCTCCTGGGAAGGCCACAACATCCTGGACTACCTGGTCGAGAACGACTCGGATGTGCTGCCGGATACGATCCACGCCGATACGCAGGGCCAGAGCGCGGCCATCTTCGGGCTAGCGTATCTGCTTGGCATTCAGCTTCAGCCCCGGATTCGCAATTGGAAAGGACTTCACTTCTTCCGCTCCAAACCCGAACTGTGCTACGAACACATCGACCTTCTCTTTTCCAAGACGATCGATTGGGACCTCATCGAAAACATGCTCCCGGAGATGCTGCGGGTCGCGGTCTCGATCGGGGCGGGCAGGATCAAACCCTCAACCATCCTCCGCCGACTGGCAACCTACTCGCGAAAGAGCAAACTCTATTTTGCTTTTCGGGAACTGGGTCATGCTGTCCGTACTGGCTTTCTGCTCGACTACCTCTCCGATATCGAGTTGCGGCGGCTGATCCAGACTGCGACCAATAAGAGCGAACGTTTCAATCAGTTTCTCCAGTGGATCGCCTTTGGCGGCGGCGCGTTGGCCGCCGAAGGAATTCGCGACGAACAGCGCAAGTTCATCAAATACAACCATCTCGTCGCCAATCTCTTGATCTTCCACAATGTTGTGACCATGAGCAACGCACTGGAACGGCTGGTCGCAGAGGGGTATGAATTGGACGCGGACCTCATCGCTTGCTCCAGCCCATACCTGACCGAGCATCTCAACCGCTTTGGACGCTACGCCCTCAACCGGGATAGGGTGCCGGAACCGCTCGACAGAGTTCGGGAATTCAGAATGCCCCCACGCGGAGAAAAGCCCCTCCGAACAGCCCAAGTCGCAGTGTGACAATCCAGCACGAATCCTTGCCGTGGGTGTCGATCTTCTGCATGTACTCGGAGACCTGGCCGAACCGCTCGGCATCCAGCAGAGAGAAGGCCCGCTGTCTGACCCTTGAGAATGGCGTCGAGCCTGGGATCGCCGGATCGAGGAACAGGTTCAGGACCTGCCCGGCGGCCTGGAGATTCCCGGTCGCCTCGGCCATGGCCTCCACGGCCGCGGTCTCGGCCGCCACCTTGGCTTGTTGCTCGTAATCGTCGACCAGATGGATGAAGGACTCGATCAGGTTGTCGTTGATTTGCCGGAAGCGATGCGTAGCAAAACACAGAAGATACAGGCGCGCCGTGGGCGCGGCCATCCGCTGCAGCTTGTACACGGTATAGAACTGGACCAGCGAGGCGTAGTACTTTACGCTCTCGTTCGATAGGCCCGCCGCCGCCAGAAAGGCCTGGCCGAACGCGAACAACGGCTGGAAGAACGTGCGGCGCTCGCGTTCCTGACGCAACTCGCCATAACTGAAGTCCTTCGGTTCGTGCTTGAGCAGGCTAATCCGGTACATTCCTTCGTCGGCCTCGATAAGTGTCTGTAGCTGCCGCTCCAGCTCTGGCGTCAGCGCCAGGTCGAGCAGACGGGTGAGGCGCAGCCGTTCCGTTGAGACAGTCCGCCCCACCATGTCCTGCAGGTAGGTGTAGCCAGGCGCGACGATGCGTTGGTTGGACAGGTACTGCAAGACTTCCCGCAGGATGAAGACCGGCTGAGCCGACAGCATCGCCATGCGCCGCGCCTTCTCTTCAAGCTCTTTCTTCGCCCCGGCACCGCAGGACCGGTAGTCGAACAGCTTGAGCACGGTCCGCTGTTGATCGAGACGATTGGATCGGGAGGGCTGCTTGATTTCCGCAATTACTCTCGCAGGGAAGTAACGTTCGAGAATGTGCTGTGCGTCCTCCGTGACCGATTCGAGCCCGTAGACGAAGAATTGCCGCTTGGCCTTGAAATATCCCAATTGCAGAATAAGGTGAACGGCGACCGAAAGCGTGAAGATGCCATCGACCAGCTCACGCTCCGCCGGACTCAGGTCGAAGTAAAGGTGACGGTCCTCTTCCGTAAAGC
>Ga0224528_1001234_pt1 | contig 17351 bp, 13 predicted proteins | sample CBST25metaG_2_FD_179888 | JGI IMG/M metagenome (GOLD analysis project Ga0224528, IMG submission 179888) | Peat soil microbial communities from Stordalen Mire, Sweden - C.B.S.T25 | ecosystem: Environmental > Terrestrial > Soil > Wetlands > Peat | place: Sweden: Norrbotten County, Stordalen Mire...
TTCCGTTTCTATCCACGACCAATGAAATAGCACAAACTCCCTGATATTTCTTCTTGCGTGCCTGATTGCTGAACTCCGCTTCAGGCTCATAGATAACTTTGGGGAAACTGACGCTGCCTCCGACTTTCCCGGCTCCGAGTGTGCCGCTCTCGTCTCCGGGTTGCGATTTTTCGCTCGGGGTGAGCACCGCTTCCTGCGGTGGCTGCGGCTGGGGGAGCAATCTCTGCTTCGGAGCGAATTCTAGCCGATACGAGTAACTCTTCTTGCCCTTTTCGCCCTTGATCACGTCAACGCATAAGTGCAGATTCACCTCGAGCAACTGCGCAACGGCCACCGCCGCACCTTCGCTCACTCCGGGCTTGAACTGGTCCGCCTCTGCAATTTGCAATGCAAACTTGTCCAGATCGTTGCCCACCGGGTGATCGAGCATCAAATTGCGCGGCCTTCCCTCCGCATCCACAATCACCGAGAGCATCACGATGCCATCACCCTTCATCTTGCACTCTTCCGCGGAAATGGGCGGAAGATTCGGCGGCAATAGCTCCGGCGCACTCACTCCCGTGCCCGCCGCATAAACCTTCACCCGTTCCTTTGGCGTAGCGTGCTTTGCCGCAGGCGCGGAACTCTGCCCTCCGCAATAACTCGCGGCGAGGCTAATCAACAGCGCGACACCATATAGCTTCCGCATAACTCTCCTTGAGACTCGCAGAATCATTCTAACCCAGCATCCCCAACTCCCGCAGCAGGAACGCATAATCGAAAGCGATCTCTTTCAGGTAGTCATACCGCCCGCTCGATCCGCCGTGCCCGGCCTGCATGTTCGTCACCAGTAGCAGCAAATTGTCATCGGTCTTCAAGGTGCGCAGCCTGGCTACATACTTCGCCGGCTCCCAATACATCACCTGGCTGTCGTTCAGCGATGTCTTGACTAACATCGCTGGGTAACTCGCCGCCTTCAGGTTATCGTAGGGCGAGTAGCTCAACATATAGTTGAAATACTTTTCCTCGCTGGGATTTCCCCACTCCTCATATTCGGGAACCGTCAGGGGCAAGGAAGCATCCAGCATGGTGTTCATCACGTCCACAAACGGCACATGCGAAATCACCGCGCGAAAAATCTCCGGCTTCAAATTCACCACCGCGCCCATCAGCAATCCGCCCGCCGATCCGCCCTCAATCGCCACGCGCGCCGGGTCGCCGTAGCCGGCCGCTGTCAGGTGCTCCACGCAAGCCACAAAGTCAGTAAACGTATTGCGCTTGGTCAGCATCTTGCCCGCATCGTGCCACGGCTCGCCCAGGTCGCCGCCCCCGCGAATATGCGCATAGGCCATCACCACGCCGCGATCCAGCAAACTCAGCCGGTTCGAACTGAAGCCCAGCGGCAGCGAGTAGCCATACGATCCATAGCCGTAAACATAGATGGGATTCCATCCCTTTTTGCGTTTGTCCTTGCGATAGACCAGCGAAATTGGCACCTGCGCCCCGTCGGCCGCCGTCGCCTCAATGCGCTCGCTGGCATACAGCCCGCGATCAAATCCCCCCGGCACTTCCAACTGTTTCAGCAGCGTCGAAGCGCCCGTTTTCAAGTCGTACTCATACACCGAACTGGGCGTCACCAGCGATTGATAAGCGTAGCGAAAACTAGTCGTCTCAAAGATGCGGTTGATGTGCGGCTGCGCGCTGTAGGCAGGTTCGGGAAAGTGAATTTCGCCAGCCAACTCCGCCTCCGGTTCAGCGCCGTCAAAGCGCCACACCCGCAGACGCGGCAACCCACCCTCGCGCTCGCAGGAGATAAAAAATCCCGCGAACAAATCAATCTCTTCGATCATTACATTGTCGCGGTGGGCAATGAACTCGCGCCAGTTTTCGCGCCCCGGCGCACTCACCGGCGCGGTGACCAGGCGGAAGTTCCGTCCGCGGTCATTGGTGCGGATAAACCACAGCCCGTTGCGGTGATCAATCGAATATTCGTGTTCGTCGGAACGCGCCGCGATCAGGCTAAACGCCCCCTCGGGCCTCTTCGCCTCCAGCACCCACGATTCGGTCGTTGTGTGGCTGGCCGACTCCAGCACAATGTATTTGCCGTCCCGCGTTCGCCCCGCGCCCAGATTGAAGCGCTCGTCGTCGTCTTGATAGACCAGCACGGCGTCAGAAGGCTGCCCACCGCAGGTGTTCCTCCACAATTGATACTGTCGCTTCTGCTCCTCATCCTCGACGGTATAAAACAGGGTGCGGTTGTCTGCCGCCCACACCACCGAGCCCACCCGCTCCACCTCGAGCGGCAGCGTCTTGCCCGTGGCCAAGTCCTTTATATGCAGCGTGTACTGCCGAAAGCCCGTGGTGTCGGTTGTGTAAGCCAGCCAGCGCCCATCGGGACTGATGTCGGTCGCGCCAATCGCAAAAAAGCTAAGCCCCTCAGCCAACAGGTTGCCGTCCAAAATCACTTCTTCCGGCGCATCCTTCTCTGGCCCAGCCTCTGTTCCGCGACGCCGGCAATGAATCGCATATTGCTTGCCCTCTTCGGTGCGGGTCAAGTACCACCACGCCCCATCGCGGAAGGGAACCGAAACGTCAGTCTGCTTCACATGCGCAAGCATTTCGCCATAAAGCTGCTCGCGCAGCCCCTCCAGAGGCTTCATTACCGCCGCGGCGTAGGCGTTTTCGGCCTCCAGGTAGGCGGTCACTTCAGCCGCCTTCTTGTCGCGCAGCCAGGCGTAGTCGTCGATCAGAACTTTGCCGTGCAGGGATGTCTCTTTGTGTTCAATGCGGGCAGCGGGAGGCGTGGGAACTTTATTATCTGTCATTTCCTTCTCAGTGTAGTGCACCCCCCCCCGCGGTGAGGTTGGTGGCCTTGCTCGTGATTCGTAGCGCCGGGTGCCCCATCCCCGACCGCCAGCGACACATTCCTAGCCACCCCTGGCCTACCTCACAGCCAATCTACAGTGCCAGCGTTATTCTGGGAGATGGGGGGAATTTCCCCCATGCAGCAATACGAGGAGGTTTATGTCTGTCATCATCACGGAAGTCAAAGACGCAATCGGCACGATTACCCTTGATCGTCCCAAGGTCAATGCGCTCAGCGGGGAACTGGTGAACGAAATCATTCTGGCGCTTGATGCCATGAAGACGCAGAATCTGCGCGTGATCATTCTCCGTGCCAAGCCGGGTGTCAAAATTTTCTCCGCCGGCCACGAAGTCCACGAACTGCCCACCAATGGCCGCGATCCCCTCACCTACAACGATCCGCTGCGCCAACTGGTGCGCGCCATCCAACTGCACCCCTGCCCAGTCATCGCCATGATCGAGGGTTCGGTCTGGGGCGGCGCCTGCGAGCTGGTGATGAGCTGCGACCTGATCGTCGCCGCCGAAGAGACCACCTTCGCCATCACCCCGGCCAAACTTGGCGTCCCCTACAACATAGCGGGCACTCTGAACCTGATGAAGACCGCTGATTTGCCCTTTATCAAGGAGATGCTCTTTACCGCCCGGCCCGTGGCCGCGCGCCGGCTGATGGAGAGCGGTGTCATCAACCACGTCGTGGCGCGTGAAGAGTTGGAGAGCTTTACCCTGACCATGGCGAACCAGATCGTGGCCTCCTCCCCCCTCGTGATTCGCATCCTGAAGGAAGAAATGCGCGTTCTGGCCTCGGCGCACCCCATCATTCCCGAGGCTTTCGAGCGCATTCAGTCCCTGCGCCGCACAATCTACGACAGCGAGGACTATCAGGAAGGCATTCGCGCTTTCTTCGAGAAGCGCAAGCCGCAGTTCAAGGGATGCTAAAGCGCTCGTTGCAATCGACAGGCCATCATTCTTTGCGCAGAGCCTGATCCAGGTCCGCGCACAGATCTTCCGCGCCTTCCAGACCGATCGAGACGCGGAAGATGCCGTCGCCCGCATACTCCCGATAACTGGCCAGCGCCGCGCCTTGCAGCGAAAAGGAGCTTTGCAAAATATCTGCCGTGGGAATGTAAAACAACAGGCTGCGCTGCTTGCCCAGCGAAACGGCATAGGTAAAGTCTTGCAGCTTGCGATAGAAGCGCCGCGCCACTTCCGCGCCGTCTTCCTTGGTCTGGAAGGTCAACATGCCCGCGGTGTTCGTCATCTGCCGCTGCGCCAACGCATACTGCGGATGCGACGGCAGCCCAGGGTAGATGACGCGGCGGATAGCTGGGTGCGATTCCAGATAGCTGGCCACCCGCAGCGCATTCTCCTGATGGGCCTTCATGCGCACTTCCAGCGTATGCAGGCCGCGCCGGATCAGCCAGGCGTTGAAGGGGCTCAGCGCGCCGCCAAAGTGAATCAGAGCGCCCTGGCGCAGCTTGCCCATCGCCTCTTTGCGGCCAATGATCGCGCCGCCCAGGGCGTCACCGTGGCCATTCAAATACTTGGTCAGCGAGTGCGCCACATAGTCCGCGCCCAGCGTTAAGGGCTTGGTGGCAACCGGCGTGGCCATGGTAGAATCCACGCCAAACCGCGCCCCGGCCGCATGGGCAATGGCGGCAACAGCGGCGATGTCGGTGAGGCGCAAAATCGGATTGCAGGGCGTCTCGGCCCACAACAATTTGGTATTGGGGCGAATGGCCGCGGAAACGGCATCCAGGTCAGAGAAGTTGGCGGTAGTCACCTCAATGCCAAATCCGGGCAGCGTGTTGCGCGCCAATTCGGCAACACCGGCATAGCAAACATCGCTCAACACCAAGTGATCGCCGCCCCGCAGCGTACCCAGAAACAAGGCAGAAATCGCCCCCATGCCGCTGGCAAAGCTGAGCGCGTCCTCGCCGTCTTCCAGATCGGCCAGCTTCGCTTCCAGAGCGCGCACGGTGGGCGTCGACCAGCGAGCATATACGTTGGGGGTCTTCTCGTCCAGCGTCTCGGCGGAAAAGCCGGCCTCGTCAGGATTAAAGACAAAATTGGTCGAGAGAACCAGAGAAGGCTCAACCGCCTGGGTTCCAGCCTCTGTTGGCTCCCCCACGTGAATCGAGCGCGTGCTGAATGCTTTTTTGCGTGAACTGCTCATGATTTGCCCTCGAAGAATGGAGTAACACTGGGAATAAAAGTGGCGAAATTTTTCCGCACAAGCAAAACGGCCCGCGCTCAACAAAAGCGCGGGCCGTGAAAAAGCTGGACGAACTGGAGCTAAATCGCCAAACTGTCGCAGCTTCCGCACCCGCGCGCGGAACAACACATGAGCATCGGCTGGGTAGGTAGAAGACTCTGCATGAAGACAGGATAACACTCGCAATCTGAGAAGAACGGGAGAGGATCTGCTGCACGCAGTGCCCCCACCGTAGGTGGCCGCTGGACGCGAAGTCCTCAGGCAGCCAGCGGTCTGATCTTGGGGCGCTTCCTCTGCGATTCAATCCAAAGATCGTACTGAAGCTGAGCCTTTGAGAAGAAGTCTGGAGAAAGCGACAGAGCCTCGCCGAGACGGATGCTGAGGTCCATGGAAACCGAGGTGCGGCCGTTGAGGATGCGGGAGATGGTGGCGCGCGCCACGCCAATATGCGCGGCCAGTTCGGTCGCGGTTCTCTGGCCCAGAAACTCTTGCAGCAATTCACCGGGGCTTGCCGGGTTGTGCATCATCGTCATGATCATTGCCCTCTTAGTGGTAATCCTGATAGTCCACGAGAATGGCATCCTCGCCCTCAAAGGTGAAGGTCAGCCGCCAGTTGCCGCTGACGCTCACCGACCAATGCCCTTTGAGTTCTCCCTTCAGCGAATGCCATCCCCATCCATCCCGGTTCATGTCCAGCGGTGTTGAGGCCAGATTCAAGGTGGTCAGCAGGATGCGCAGCCGCGTCTCATGTTTTGGCTGGATGCCCGCTTTTGAGCCCGTCTTGAAGAACTTCTCGACGCCACGATGCCGGAATGTCCTGATCACAGGCGAAGTGTAACACGTAAAGTTACACCGAGTCGACCAGCTACACCTTCAGAATCGATCTCTCGATTTCTTCCTGGGAATCAGGGATGAAATTATTCGCGCTTCGAGCTGAAGGCCGATGGCCCCACCGCAAGTGGTCCTCAATGCCCCGGCCTCAAGCCCCACAGCATCACCAGTGTCATGCCGATGACGATCAGGCTGGTGCCCCAGGCGATCACGTTCCATAGCCGCGTGTTCTTGTGCTCGCCCATCAAGTCCTGGCGGTTGATGAGCATCAACATCAGGATAATCACCACTGGCAGCAGTACGCCGTTGAGCACCTGCGAGAGAATGGCGAAGTTGATCAACTGCGCGTCGGGCAAGATCAGCACGGTGGCCGCGCCGCCCACAATCAGCAGCGTATAGAGCCAATAGAAAAAGGGCGCCTCGGCGAAGCTCTTGTCCACGCCTGATTCCACGCCCAGGCCCTCGCAGACCGTGTAGGCCGTCGAAATGGGCAGAATCGAGGCCGCGAAGACCGAAGCGTTGAAGAGCCCGAAGGCGAAGAGCAGGAAGGCGTAGTCGCCAGCCAGGGGGCGCATGGCCTCGGCGGCATCGCTGGCCGTCTGAATCGCACCCATGCCATGCACGAAGAGAGTGGCCGCGCAGGCCACAATGATGAACCAGGCTACGATGTCGGTGAAGAGGCTGCCCACAATCACGTCGAGCCGCGAGGCCGCGTAATCCTTGACGCGAATTCCCTTCTCAACAATCGACGATTGCAGATAAAACTGCATCCAGGGCGCGATGGTGGTGCCGACCACGCCGATGGCCATGTACATATAGGCCTTGTCGCCCCACACCGAGCGCGGCGGCAGGGTGACAGTGGCTTCGAGAGCTTCGTGCCAACTGGGCTGCGAGAGCACCCCGGCAAAGATGTAGCAGATGTAAACCACCGAGGCGACAATGAAGATTTTCTCAGTGCTTTTGTAGCTGCCCTTCACCACCATGTACCAGACCAGCCCGGCGCATAGCGGTACGCTGATGAACTTGGTCACGTGAAAAAGGTGCAACGATCCAGCGATGCCGATGAACTCCGTGACCACGTTGGTGTAATTGACGACGACCAGCATGACCATCAGGATGAAGGTCAACCGCAGGCCAAACTCCTCGCGGATCAGGTCGCTGAGGCCTTTGCCGGTGACCACGCCCATGCGGGCGCACATCTCTTGCACCACGATCAGAGCGATGGTAATGGGAATGATGGTCCAGAGGAGCATGTAGCCGTATTGCGCGCCAGCCTGAGAATAGGTAAGAATGCCGCCCGAATCGTTATCGACGTTGGCTGTAATAAATCCGGGGCCGAGCACGGCCAAAAACAAGAGTATCCGGATTCTCCAGCGCTTCAGCATTCGAACTGTGTCCTATTGGGGAGTCATCAAAGTTTCCTCAATGACCATAGCAGGCCAAGGCCGGGTGAGGCCAACCGGCGCAAAAAAGCCCGCTTCCGGCAGGAGGCGGGCTGATTTTGCCGTACCTTGACGCCGCCTCTAGGTAGCGGGAACTTCTTCCTCGCTCTTGGTGGCCTTGGCGCTCATGCGGATGCGGTTGTGCTTCTTATAGTCGTCCAGAATGTTGCTGAGAAAGACGTTGAAGGCCTGGGAACGGCGCTCTTCGAGCATCTGTTCGCGGGTCTGGTCGAAGTTTCTGGAGATCTCGTCGGCCGTTGGCTCCTGCCTGTCGATCAGCTTGACCACCACGCCGGTACGCCCCGCGCTGATGGCGCCGCTAAACTGGCCGGGTTTCAGGTCAAAGAGTTGCGGAGCTACCTGGCCCACCTGGCCGAAGTCGGGAACCTGGCCGCTTTGGCCGACCAGATCACTGGTTTTGAGGGTCGCGCCAACGGCCTTGGCGGCTTTGCCCAGATCGTTGAACTGCTTGGCCTTGTCGTCCAGATCCTTGGTCTTCTGGCTGAGCAGGCCGGGCAGTTGCTCGTCGCGATAATCCTCGACGACCTTGCCCTTGATGTCGGCAAAATTGGGGGCGTGCGCGGCACTGACGCCAGAGACCTGAAAGACCGCGTAGCCCTCGCCCGTGGGCGCGAACTGCGCCGGGTCGCCCGGCTTGGACTGGAAGGCCTTGGCGATGATCTGCGCACCATCTGGCAGCGCGGGAATCACGCCCTGGGCATTGACAAAGGGAGTGGTGACCAGATCCAGGTGGTACGCCGCAGCGGCCTTCTGCAGGCCGTTTTTGATGGCCTCGGAGGTCAGTGCGCGGGCAAAGTTCTCTTCCGCAACCGCCGCCTTTTGGTGAATCAGCGTGGCCTGAATGGTGGGCAGAACCTCGCTGAGCGACTCGCTGTGCGCCGTTTGCCGCTCCTCGACCTGAACAATGTGATAGCCGAACTGCGACTTGACGATCTTGGTCTCGCCAATCTTCTGCGAGAACAGGGCGTTGTCAAACTCGGGCACCATCATGCCGCGGCGGGCAAAGTCCAGCTCGCCACCCTTGTCCTTGCTGCCCGGATCGTCGGAGTTCTTCTTGGCCAGGTCGGCAAAGTTGGCGCCGCCCTGAATCTGCTTGAGCAGTCCCTCGGCCTTGGCCTTGGCGGCGGCGTCGGTTTTGGCGTCGGCACCGGCCGCAACCTTGATCAGGATGTGGCGCGAGCGAGCCTGCTCCGGCACCGTATACTCGGCCTGATGGGCCTTGAAGAACTGCTGAATCTCTTGCTGGCTGGGCTGCGGAACTCCACCCGGAATCTGGTTCGGCGTAAAGGCAAAGTAGCTGATCTTGCGCTCTTCCGGCACTGCCGTGGCATAGCGCGCCGCATTGCGCTTGAAGAAGCTCTCGACCTCGCTGTCAGAAGGATTGATCGACTTGCGCAGATCATCCGAAGCCACCACCGCGTAATCAAACTTGATCTTGACGTTGCTCTTGCGATAGGCCTCGCGCACTTCCTTGTCGCCCACCGTCACGCCGGCGGTGATGAAAGCCTGAAGACGCCGCACGGCGATGTCTTGCCGCACTTCATCCTCAAAATCGGCCACCGACAGATTGAACTGGTTGGCCACGAAGGCCGAGTAGCGATCCGAGCCGATAAACTGCCCGTTGGGAAAGAGGAACTGGCCAAACTGCCCCTGGTGCAGGAACTTGACCACGTCCGCATTGGTGGCGTGGATGCCCAGCTTGTCGGCCTCGGCCAGCAGCACCTGCTCGCGCACCAGTTGCGAACCGGCCTGCTGCTCAAAGTAGTTCACGATAAAGGGCGAATCAGGCAGCCGCTGGCGCTGCATCTGCTGGCGGGCAAGCTGGTTGACCCGCTCTTCGCTCACCGAGATGCCCGAGGACAGAAAACGGCTGTACCAGTGAGGGTAGATGGTGGCGTAGCTGTCAGGGGTGGAGGCGCCCATTCCGGTCAATCCGGGAATCAGGTAGACCACCATGCCGATCGAAGCGGCGGCGATGATGACAACAAAAAATGCCTTGGTGACGCGATTGTCTCTCTGCAGGAAACGGATCATGAATGGGCTCGAACCTTCAACTCTCTATGCTTCAGCACTTCCGGCCCCGCTCCAGCACGGTTGCGGCTGGCTGCGAAGATCGTACGGCTGAGGCAATTGTCGCGTAAATCTCACTTGACGCGATTCTTTGCCATTATAGACGAGACAGATCAATCATCGTCGCCGATAGTTTTCCAGAGGCCGAAGGATTCGATTCCGCGGCCCCAAAAACACCTTGGGCAACCCGGCTTTCGGGTTGCCCAAGCTGCGCCGCGAAAACCGGCCGTACGCTTACCGCCAGTAGTAGTAGCCGCCCTCGACATAATAGGGGCGATAGAAGACTGGCGGATAGGTGTAATAGACGTTGCCATAGGGCACAAAGCCGGGATAGCTACGCCGATAGAGGCTCGGACCACCTTGATAGAGTCCCTGCGCCAGCCGCGCAGCTTCCTGCGCGTTGACCGGAGTCACCGTCACCGCGGTCTTCAGGTGAAACTCGACCAGCGCCTCGGTGGGAATCCAGACGCCCGGCCCCGGCGTAGCCGCTGAAGCCGCCGTGCCCGCCACTGCGCCGGCGCCAGCGCCAATCGCCGCGCCTTCGCCACGACCGGCGATGCCGCCGATCATGGCGCCCAGCAGGGCTCCGCCAAAGGCGCTGCCCACGGTGCGCCCGGCCTTGCTTGGCCCCTTCACTTTGAACTGGTCCGTATCGAGCGGATAGCTTTGCCCGCCCAGGTCAAGCGAAGTCAGCTTCAACGACAACTCAGAATTGCCACTGACCGCGCCCTCTTTTTTGGCTTCGGTGACCACGCCATGCACCGTCGCGCCACGCGGAATCGCCAGCACCCCGCCCACCGCAATGTCGCGAATCACGGTGAACTGCACTGGAGTTCCATCCTTGGCGTTCTTGCTGCTGACCGATTCATTGGTCCTCAACTGGACCAAGATCCCCGGCGGGATCGTCACCGGGCCTTTGGCCTCTTGATACACGGGAGCCTGGGGCCGCGCGGGCGCATATTGCGGACGCGCTGGCGGATAAGGCGTCTGCGCCTGAGACTGAGACGGCACATTGATCGGCCCGTCCGCAGTCGAAGGAGCCGACGCATCGCCTTGGCTGTCGCCCTCTGAATCGGAATTGAATTCAGGAGGCGGCGCGTTCTGCGCGTCCTGCGGATTGCCCACCTTCAAATTGTTCTGCACTTTGGTCACGCCCGCCACATGCGAGGCAATCGACTCGGCCAGTTCGCTCGAGGCCTCGCTCGACACGGTTCCCGAAAGCGTCACCTCGCCTTGAATGGTGGCCGCCGTAATCATGTCGCTCTTCAGAGACTTCGAGGCATCCAGATCATGCACCACGTCCATCTCGATCTGTCCGTCCGAACGAACGCCGGCCGGTGCTGGGGCGGCGTCTTGGGCCAGGGCAACCGCGCCGCACAAAACCGCCAGCGCCGCCCACGCCAGAGCCTGGGGAAATACACTCTTGAGCAAGGACCGATTCATATCAGATTCTCCCGCGCCTGAAATTCGCTTCCGTTTCACCCCGATTAGACGGGGTCTGGCGGAAGCTGTCATCGGTTGGAACCCCAACCTTCGGAAAAAGTTCCGCGCCGACACGAGTTTATGAAAACAAAAATAGAAGCACTCCGGCTGGCCAAAAAAGACCCGACAAAGGCCAGATGGATGGATTCTACGACGGACCCGGATTTGGACGCAGAAGTACTGCACGTTTGAGAGCCTTGGGAGTACAATCTAGACTACTGCTCATCCGGGCGGCGGGATTGCTGTGCCTGCCATCCCGCCGAGGTGTATTTCCTGTAACTTTGGGGAGTGCTGGGGCGTCTAAAGGGTGATGTAGGCGGTGTTGGAGGTCTATTCGTCGGCTTCTCCCCCCGCCGGGAAAAGAGGAATCCTGGTGAATTCGACCGTCAAAACGATCATGTTCTGGGTTTTCATTCTCATCTGTCTCATGCTGTTGTGGGGCGTGGTGTCGAAAACCTCCAGCATGACCAAGGACTCGGAGATTTCCTACTCCGACCTGTATAACGATGTGAAGCAGGGCCTGGTGCAGGATGCCGAGGTTCAGGGCGCCGAGTTGCATGGCCATCTGAAGGCCAGCCCCAAGGATGAGTTCCACACTCATGTGGGCGATCATTACGAGCCCCTGGAAGCTGCCTTCCTGGCCGCCAATAATGCCCACTTCTCCAAAAAGGAGCCGCAGAACAATCTGCTGCTGCCGATCCTGATCAATGTCGGGCCGATTCTGCTGTTTGGATTCGTCTTTTTCTTCTTCATGCGCCAGATGCAATCGGGCGGCAACAAGGCGATGTCGTTTGGCAAGAGCCGCGCGCGCCTGCTCTCGATGCAGCAAAAGAAGATCACCTTCAAGGATGTGGCCGGCGTAGACGAGGCCAAGGAAGAACTGAAGGAGATCATTGAGTACCTGCGCGAGCCGGCCAAGTTCCAAAAGCTGGGCGGACGGATTCCCAAGGGCGTCCTGCTGGTCGGACCTCCGGGAACCGGCAAAACCCTGCTGGCCCGCGCCGTTGCCGGCGAGGCGAATGTTCCGTTCTTTTCCATCTCCGGTTCGGACTTTGTCGAAATGTTTGTCGGCGTCGGCGCCAGCCGCGTCCGCGATCTCTTCGAACAAGGCAAGAAGAACGCCCCCTGCATCATCTTTATTGATGAAATCGACGCCGTGGGCCGCCATCGTGGCGCTGGCCTGGGCGGCGGGCACGACGAGCGCGAGCAGACCCTGAATCAGTTGCTGGTCGAAATGGATGGCTTCGAGTCCAATGACGGCGTGATTTTGGTGGCCGCCACCAACCGTCCCGACGTGCTTGATCCGGCCCTGCTGCGCCCCGGCCGTTTTGATCGCCGCGTAGTGGTTGGCCTGCCCGATGTGCGCGGACGCGAGGAGATTCTGCGCGTTCACGTGAAGAAGGTGCCTGTCTCCGACGACACCAATCTCAACATCCTGGCGCGCGGAACACCGGGCTTCAGCGGCGCGGACCTGGCCAACATGGTCAACGAGGCCGCCCTCAGCGCCGCCCGCATGAATCGCAAGCAGGTCACCATGTATGACTTCGAGGTGGCCAAAGACAAGGTGCTCATGGGCGCCGAACGCAAGTCCATGCTGCTGACCGACGAGGAGAAGCGGGTCACCGCCTATCACGAAGCCGGCCACGCCCTGGTTTCGATCATGCGCGAGAACTCCGACCCTATCCACAAAGTCACCATCATTCCCCGCGGCATGGCCCTGGGCGTCACCATTTATCTGCCCGATGATCGCCACAACTATACCCGCGACTTTTTGGAAACGCGGCTGGCCACAGCTTATGGCGGCCGCGTGGCCGAGGAGATCTTCCTCGCCCAAATGTCTACCGGCGCGGGCAGCGACATTGAAAGCGCCACCGACCTGGCTCGCCGCATGGTCTGCGAATACGGCATGAGCCGCCTGGGTCCGCTGACCTTCGGCAAAAAGGAAGAGCAGATCTTCCTGGGCCGCGAAATCTCCCAGCATCGTGACTTTTCGGAGGAGACGGCGCGGCAGATCGATCTGGAGGTTCGCCGGCTGATCGACGAAGCCTATCAGTCGGCGCACAATCTGGTCGAGGCCAACGGCGATGCCATGCACCGCATTGCCGCGGCGCTGCTGGAGCGTGAGACGATCGACGCCGAGGAGGTTCGTCTGCTCATCGAGGGCAAGGAACTACCTCCCATGCGCTCTTTCCTCGCCACTCCCTCTGACACCGGCGGCGGCGACGTGCAGCAGGTTCTCAAACCCGAGAGCCGCGGCCCCAGCTTCCCCGAGGGATCTCCCTCGCCGGCCTAACCACCCGCGGTGAGGCTGGCTTTTGTCAACGAGCCAAACGGGCCGCTCCTCGTGAGCGGCCCGTCTGCGCTATCCTCTTCACAGAGCGCGGCGCGCTTCCTTCCGCCCGCAAACCGGCAAACATGATGGCGACAAACACCCTCGACAGAACCGCCAAGAGACTTGTACTCACCGTGCAGGACTACTCCCTGTTTGCCTATCGCGCCCTCATGGACCTTTTTCGGCCGCCGGTCTACTGGACGGATTTCCTGATTCAGGCCGACATCATCGGCTTTGGCTCGCTCTCCATCGTCGTTCTCACCGCGCTCTCCACCGGTGGTGTACTGGCGCTGCAATCGGCGGCTACCCTGTCGGCATTTGGCGCTGCCGCCATCACTGGGCGCTTCGTCAGCCTGACGATGATTCGCGAACTGGGCCCGGTGCTGACCGGCATCATGGTCTCGGGGCGCAACGCCTCGTCAATGGCCAGCGAACTCGGCTCCATGGTGGTCACCGAGCAGATCGACGCCATGCGCGCCCTGGGCGTGGACCCCGTGCGCAAGCTGGCTACGCCGCGCATCTACGCCACCATCTTCTCGCTGTTTTTCCTGACCATCGTGGCCGACGCCTGCAGCATCCTGGGCGGCGGCCTCGTTACCATCTTTATGAACCACCAGAACGGCACCCAGTATTTCTCAATGGCCTGGGAGCATCTTCGCTACCCTGACATCCTGCAAGGGCTGGTAAAGCCGCTCTTCTACGGCTTCATTCTCAGTTCCATCGGCTGCTTCTATGGCATGAGAACCACGGGCGGCACCGAAGGCGTGGGCCGTTCCACCATTCAGGCCGTCGTTACCTCCTCGGTGCTGATTCTCTTCGTCGATTTTTTCCTCACCCAAGTGATACTTGTCCTCTTCCGATGAATGAGACCTCCACTTCCGCGCTTCCAGATGCCACTTTGGCTGCAAACGCGCGCCCCATCCTGGCCTTTCGCGATGTCTCCATCGACTTTGGCGGCCGGCCGGTACTGGAGGAGATCAGCTTCTCGGTGGCGCCTGGCGAGACGCGCATCCTGCTCGGTCCCGCCGGGGTGGGCAAGAGCGTTCTGCTCAAGCTGGCCAACGGCCTGCTGCGCCCCACCCAGGGCAACGTATGCCTCTTCGGCCAGGAAATCTCTCACATGACCGAGGAGCGGCTCTTTGCCCTGCGCACCCGCACCGGCATGGTCTTTCAAGAGGGCGCGCTCTTCGATTCCCTCTCTGTGCGCGACAACGTGGGTTATCAGCTCGTCCAGGAGCAGGTTCCCGACGACGAAATCGACCGCCGGGTGCGCGAGGAACTGCGCTTTGTGGAGTTGGAAGAGACCTTCGATCTCTTTCCCGGCAGTCTATCTGGCGGCATGAAACGCCGCGTGGCCATTGCCCGCGCCCTCATCCATCAGCCCGAGCTGCTACTCTACGACTCGCCCACCGGCGGCCTCGATCCGGTCACCTCGACCACCATCATCGAGCTGATCGTCAAGCAGCGCGATGTTTTCCGCACCCCGTCGCTGCTGGTCACACACCGGCTGCAAGACGCTTTCATGCTCTCAACCCATCGCTTCGACCCAGCGCTGGGGCGCATGGTTCCCCTGCCCAAAGGCGAAACCGATCCCAAAACTACTTATTTAATGCTCGAAGACGGCCGCTTGATCTTCGACGGCTCGCTGCACGAGCTGCTGCACAGCCAGAACGCCTTTGTGCGCGAGTTTTTGCGGTAAAGATAATCTATCCCTGGTGCGGGCAGTTCCTGGTGTTCAAACACTCCTCGGAGATGCGCAGCCGCTCAACCGGATGCCCGCCCACCAAGTGCTCGCGTACAATCTCCTCGGCGTCTTCCGGCCCTACATTTCCATACCAGACAGCCTCGGGATAAACCACCACCACCGGCCCGTGTTCACACTGGTCCAGACAGCCGGACTTGTTGATCCGCACCCGCCCTGCCAGTCCAGCCGCCTTGGTCAACTGCTGCAGGCGTGTGTGCAGATCGCTTTTACCGTCAACCGTACAAGAGGGGCGCGGCGCGCCTACAGGCCGTGAGTTGTGACAGACAAAAACATGGTGCTCGAATGCGGGCATACGGTGTTCCTCCTGGTCAACTCGGAAGATTCGTGCGCATCCGGGCCTGGTTCAATGCCACAATCAGAGTAAATCCTCGACCCGCGAAAATAAAGTTTTCTTCATCCGTTTCCTCCACCCCGCCCGCATCTGCGAAAATAGAACCTTGACTATGAGCACAGATAACCTTCTCTCGCTGAAAGACGACATGGTGGCCTTTATTGAGGGTCACGGACTTAAACGCCTGCCCGGATACGTCACCGAGGAGATTCCCTCTATCGTATGGGAAGACCAGGACAACCCCGACGCATGGAAAGACTTTGTGGAGATGGCCAAACACGTCGGCGCTCCCTTCGTGACCTTCAGCGAAATGTCGCTGGACCGCGACGAACTTGACGCTCTGGTGGAAGAAGCCGGAGAGATGAACTTTCCCGACGAAGAAGCCACCGAACTGGTCGAAGCGCAATGGCTGCGCAAGTACTCCGGCATGGTCGGCTACATTCAGTTGGGCTTCGTCCACCAGGGCGTTGCCTTTCTGCATGAAACCACCACCGAATGGTACGAACGCTTCCAGACCCTGCTCGAAGACATCGAGAGCTTCCAGGACATTGTCATTGATGAACACGAGCACGACCACGACGAGGACGAATAACTCCGGTGAGTAACGCAGGCAGCGGGGAGCTTCAGCAGCAGACAATTGCGCCCAAGCTCCCTCGCCAGCGCTGGAGCTTTGCACCGCCGCACTTGGCTGAGGCCGAGGCTCTGGCCCGCACCGCCCGCCTGCCCCTGGTGCTGGCCGAGTTGCTGGCCGCCCGCGGCATCACCCAGCCGGCTGAAGCCCATCGCTTTCTCAATCCTGAAATTTCCCACCTGCACGATCCCCTGCTGATGCTGGGCATGGACGCCGCCGTTCAGCGCCTGGAGCGGGCCATCGCCCTGCGCGAGCCTGTGCTGCTCTACGGCGACTACGACGTGGACGGAACCACCGCCGTCGTCCTGCTCAAGACCACCATCGAGATGCTCGGCGGCGTGGCGCGCTTTCACGTTCCCCACCGCCTGCTCGAAGGCTACGGGCTGCAATCCAGTGTGCTCGAAGAGGCTTACGCCGACGGCGCCCGACTGGTCATCACCGTCGATACGGGCATGCGCGCCTTCAACGAGGCAGAAACTGCCCGCCGCCTCGGCCTCGATCTCATTATTACCGACCATCATCTGCTCGAGGCTGGCGACGCAGTGCCTCACGCGCTGGCCATTCTCAACCCCAACCAGCCGAATTGCGCCTACCCGGAAAAATTCCTCTGCGGCGCGGCCATTGCGCTGAAGCTGGCGCAGGCCGTGCTCATGCGCCGCGACCCAGTCCGCACCCGCCAAAAAAACCTGCCCAGCTTTCTCAAAATGGCGGCCATCGCCACCATCGCCGACGCCGTCCCGCTGAAGGGCGAAAACCGCGTCATCGCCACACTGGGCCTGCGCGAGCTGCGCCATCCGGTCGGCGCCGGCCTGCGCGCCCTGTTTGCCGTCGCCGCCCTCGACCCCACCGCCAAGCCTGTCTCCAGTTTCGACGTCGGCTTCCGCCTCGCCCCCCGCATCAATGCCGCCGGCCGCATGGACGTGGCTTCAGAAGTCATTGAACTCTTCACCACCCGCGATCAGGCCCGAGCCGTCGAGTTGGCCGGCAAGCTGGAACGCCTCAACCGCGAACGCCGCGAAACCGAAGCCACCGCCCTCACCGCCATCGAAGCCCGCTTGGCCGCGGACCCGGAGCTCGCCGCCGACCGCCTGCTGCTGATTGACGGCGACGGCTGGCATCGCGGCGTCATTGGCATCCTCGCCTCGCGCATCGTCGAGCGCACCGCCAAGCCGGCTATTGTGGTCAGCGTCGAGGAGGGCGTGGCCCATGGCTCTGGCCGCTCCGTCGATGGCTTCCCCCTGCTCGAAGCCCTGGAAAGCTGCGCCGACCTCTTTACCCGCTTCGGCGGCCACGCCTTCGCCGTGGGCTTTGCCCTGCCCGCCGACAAGCTGCCCGAGTTGAAAACCCGCCTCCGCCTCTACGCCAATGAGCGGCTCGCTGATCGTGAGCC
>Ga0224528_1001242_pt1 | contig 17274 bp, 13 predicted proteins | sample CBST25metaG_2_FD_179888 | JGI IMG/M metagenome (GOLD analysis project Ga0224528, IMG submission 179888) | Peat soil microbial communities from Stordalen Mire, Sweden - C.B.S.T25 | ecosystem: Environmental > Terrestrial > Soil > Wetlands > Peat | place: Sweden: Norrbotten County, Stordalen Mire...
TCCGCGACTTTTGGGGCCAGATATTCAGCACTCCCGACGCCGGACTGAAGGTAGTGTCCGCCGACTCCGGATTTGCATTGTGGCAAGACCTCAGCGGGCATGATCTGAATCTGGGGGACTATCTCAGCCGTCACTACCTCTCGCTCGCTGATGAGCAACTCCGAGAGGTAGCAATGCGCCGCTCCACAAGCCCGGCGGATGTCGTTGTGACGACCAGGCTGGCGATGATAGCCCGGACTTTCGGAAGTCGCTATAGCGTGCAATATGCCCGGGACATTGATCCGCGCAGTTTCCAGGACGGAAATGTCGCAATCATTGGCAGCCATCGATCCAATCCTTGGATGGAAGTGTTTGAACCTCAACTGAACTTTGTGGTTGAGAGAGAGCCCAGAACCGGGGCACCGTCCTTTCGTAACCGCGCACCCTATGCCGGGGAAGCTGAGCGATATAGCATTCCAACCTCCCTTGACAATCAGGGCGGTGAGCAACTGGAGTTTGAGAGCTATGGTGTCGTCGCTTTGCTGAAGCCTTGCAGTGGTTCACACTTTGCGATTATTCTCGAAGGCTTGAACATGCAGGCAACAGAAGCCGCCGGCGAAATCGTCACCGACTCGCAGGCTCTAAGTTCGCTGCTACAGGACATTCAGCATCGTCCGGGAACCAACGTTGAGCCCTTCGAAGCTTTGATCCGCATCAAGTCTCTTCCTGGCGGCTACGGAGATGCGAAGGTGATTGCCTATCGAAAACATGCGTCCGGGCCATGCAAGAACTGACCGAAAGCAGGGTCCGACGACCCACCTCGCCGCGCAGTTTAATCTCAAGTTGGTCGACGCACACGAGGGCGACTGCGTGACAAGGTAGGTCGTCCGCGGAAGCACACGCTGGAACTTGATTCCAGAAGTTTCGATCGAATCCTGAAAGACGTTCGGCCCGTCAGTCCTGGCAGTCACCTTGGGCAGTGCGGCCCCCTGACTGCTCAAAGCAGACTGCGCAGCGTGGGTAGAATCGGGAGCAGCCTGCAAGCCGCATGCCTGAAACGGAAAGCCAGCAAGAGCGAGGGCGACGAAGAGGAAATTCAAACACCGCTCTCGCATAACAGGATTTGCCGGGGTTTTCGACGCCATGGAAAATCGTCCCTTCATGAGGGTACTGGGTCGTCCGGCAAGAAGCGATAATGCTCTCATCAATGCGAGTGGAAAAGCCTGATCCAGGCCGTTCTTAGCGACAGTTCAGATTAGCATGCACGCAGAAATGGCGAGCTGACTCCGGACTTGGAGAGTGTGTAAAGTAGTGCTCCCCGCCACGCCAGTCGTCAGCGTTATCACTTCTGAAAGAGAAGCGGCGCAAAGTGGATGAGGTTGTCGCGCCACACCAGCGAGACATGCAGCCCCGGCGTCTCGACCTGAGTCACGAGTATCCCCTTCGCCTTCAGGAAGGCGATCAACTTGCGGTTGGCTTCGATCAGACCATCCTCGGTTCCGCAGGCGATCCAATGCAGCTTCAGGTTGGCTGTTTTCGGGTCGAGCGTGGCGAGTTGGTGTTCGTAATCGAGGTTGTGAACAGCGGGCGAGAAGCCACCAATCCAGGCGAATTTATCGGTATGGTGCAGGCCGGTGTCGATCGCCTCAAGGCCTCCCATCGACAGGCCGGTAATGGGCCGGCCTTCGCGGTCGCGAGAGATGTGGTAGGCGGACTCGGCCATGGGCATAATCTCACCGGTCAACATGCTCATAAAGAGCTGTGTATTGTGTTCGACCGGAACCGGGTCACGCCCAATGCCAAAGTCATTCTCGACGAGGCTCATGTCGCCATAGCCCAGCGGCATGACGACAACCATCCTCATGAACAATGCTCTGGTCAAGAATCACTGGATGATGTTTGACCGCAAGGACACAAAAGCAATCGCGACGGAATTGCCTCAACTATCAAGCTCACCACTGCGTTGGGACGGATTCCCTACAATCACGTGACCACCAGCGTTAGGTTCACGCCGTCAGGCGACCGCCGCGCACACTTCGGCCTTGGCGCTGATACCAAAATCGACCACGTCGAGATTCGCTGGCCCAGCGGCATTGTGCAACGGCTCGAGCATCCCGCCGTGGATCAGATTCTGAAGGTTGAGAAGGCGGCGGAAATTCGCGCGTTAGGAGCAGTCCGGCTGCGTGTCGGTCACAGATTCGCGGCGTGCCTACCAGCGTGGACTTCTGGTTCCGTTTTGACCTCGATTCATGGGGCAGAACTTCTATCCTGACAAAGGACTTTCTGGTAGCGACCGAATCGAAAGGTTAATGGGAACCGTGATGCAAGAAGGTAATGAGGAGACCTCAGAGCCGTAAAGTCAGACACTTTTGCCGCTTCCCGGAGTTGGGCAAGAGCAGGGTAATTTCACATGTGCGGGGGTGGACAATCATAGCCCCAATAATAGCCGCCGCATCCGGTTCGGATGCGGCGGCGAGTTGAAGAAGCTTCGCTTTATTGCGGTTTTTCTAGTGAAGGAATGAAGAACCTCCCCTCGCATGGCTCTTGAGATTCATTGCGAGTTCTTGAACAGCTCTAGAACTCGACATTGGCCCGGATTTCGACAGTACGGCCGCCGCCCGCGCCGCCATTGACGCCGAATCCGGATCCGATAGCCTGGACGTTCGTCTGGTTCTGCGACGAGAAGGTGCTGGTGGTATACGGCAGGCCCGTACCCCAGACAGTGTGGTTGAAGACGTTGTAGAACTCGCCCTGCAGGGTGAACTTGATTCGTTCGTGGATCGGAATGGTCTTTGTGGCCGAGGCGTCGGAGTAGAAGTTGTGCTGGCCCCACAGCCATGCGCGCTCGCCCAGAGTGCCGGCCGTGGTGTTGGGCTTCAGGTTCGCGGTGGTGGCCACCTTGGGATCGATGAAGTTGATGTTGCCCGAAGACCAGTTGTGGTAGGCGCCCACGGAGCGGCGAAGCTTGTTCAGCGTAATGCCGTTCAGCTCGATGCCACCGTCAGTGAAGTTGTTGAAGGTGTGATTGCCGCCATAGAGCAGGAAGGGTAGACCCCCCTGCCAGGTGGTGACTGTGCCGATGGTCCAGTTGCCAAGAACCTTGTCCGCGATGCGGGTTGAGCCCAGGAACTGTTTACCCTTGCCGAATGGCAGATCGTATGTGCCGTACAGGTGGAAGGTCTGGCGTATGTCGGAGTCCGACGGCGCATAGGCCAGTTTGGGACTGCGCAGAGTGATGAAGCTGAAGTTCGAGCTGTCGGCGCCCTTGATGGGACGCATTCCCAGGTTCTTGGCAAAAGTGTAGTTGGCGGTGAAGTTGGCGCCGTGGAAATCCTTCTGGCGAAACTCGACCTGTAGGGAGTGGTAGTTGGACGCCCCGAGGGCGTCCAGGTAGCCAGAGGTACTGCCCGAGAAGTAGCCGTTGGCCTGGAAGGTGTTCATCGGATAGGGTCCGTTGCCGGTACCCGGCATGCGCACGTTGGTGTTGCAGGGGCCGGAGAGGCCGCCGGCCAGGTTGCAGAAGTAGGTGTTGCTGGTCAGGGTGCTGGCGAAGTCGCCGACCTGACCGTTCTGAAGGTTATAGAGGAAGCCGCCGTTGTTCCACTGAGTCTCGTCACCGGCAAAGGCCGCGGTCATGATGCCCATGTTCTGCCCGCTGCCCTTGAAGGAACAGGTTCCGGTGTTCATGCAATTCGGGTCGGCGGCGATAGAAGCATTCAGGTTGGCCTGTGCCTGCTTGAACTCCATCAGGAAGCCATTTTCGAAGATATTGACCTCATTCGGGTTGTAGCCAACCCACTCGTGCACGCCGTGGTTGCCCACGTAGCGGGCTTCGATGGCATTGCTGCGGCCGAACTGCCGCTCAAAGCCCAGGTTCCAAGTCTCGAGGTACGGCTGCCGGATGTGCGGGTTCATGCCCATGGGGCCGCCGAACTTCAGGGCCAGCGACTCCTCGGTTACGTTGGACTCCCAGGACTTGACGTCGTAGCCGATATCGGCGGCTTGGATGGGATCGCCCAGGTTGTAGGTGCCGGGCGCGAAGGTGCCGTAGGGCTGCAGGTTGTTGACCGCCCCGGAGGCGTTGGACCATTGGTTGTTGCCGAAAAAGGAGCCGCCATTGGAGGCATAGAGCCAGAAATTCTGGTAGCTCTCGGTGTAATTGCGCAGGGCAAAGCCGACGCGGACGACGGCATTCTTGCCTCCCGCGATCTTGCCCAGGAAGCCACTGTCTGCACTGGGATTCCAAACCAGGCCGACCGAGGGCTGAGGGCTGACGTACCACGGATCGTAGGCATTGGAATTGAGTTTGAAGGCCGGCGTGCCGGTGTTTAGGAACGAGCCGGGATGGAACTGGTTGCCAGCGCCGGTCAGGCCCCAGATATCGCTCGGAGAGGCAGAGTGATAAAGGGCGTTCTTGTCGTGATCGGCGCCCGTGAAGTCCCAGCGGATGCCGTAATTGATGGTCAGTGAGGAATTAAGGCGCCAGTTATCCTGGATAAACAGCCCGAGGCCCTGCTGTACCTCATTCAGGGTCACAGAGCCGTAGCCGTAGGTGCCGGTCTTCTTGTTGAGCGCGCCGGGATTCCAGTAGCTGGTCAATCGGCCGGCCAGAATGCCCCAGAAGGCCTGCGCCACCTGGGTCTCGTAGCTGTTGGCATCGGGTAGGCCGAAACCGTTGGGGTTGGTGCTGGGATCGTAGCTTTGGAAGGCATTGACCGCCGGGTCGCCGCCGGCAAGCGCGCCCACAATATACTGGTTCCAGCCTAGCGGCGGATTCCAGTAGTGGTCCTGCTCGCGATAACCGCTCACGCCATACTGCACGTTATGCGCCTTGTGCTGCCAGACAAACGCGTCCGAGAAGCTGATCAGCGGGTAGAAATTCGAGGTCGGGCTTGCGTGCTGCTGACCACTGCCGGTAATCGACTCGACCGATTGCCAGATAATCAGATCCTGGTTGAGATACTGCTTGGTGGGGACGCTCGTGTCCTGGTCGAAGTAAAGATAGCCGCCGTGGAATTGGTTGACGAGAGTCGGAGAAATAGTCCAATCAGCGCCCAGGGCAGCCGTATAGTTGGTTTGGGTGTACGAGCTCTTTTCCGCGTCGTAGCCGGGACCGGGATAGGGCGGTTGTCCGGCATTCGGCAGATCGGTCTTGGTGTAGTTGAGCGAGAGGTTAAGGCGCAGCGCATCACTCGCGTTGTAGTCGAAGCGAACGGTGGGGTAATACTCGGTGTTGCTGTTCGGATAGCTGAAATTGGCCTGGGAAAGATTGTACGTATCACCCCCGGTGCTTGCCTTTGGGCTGTGCGCGTACTTGGAGATACCGGCGTCGATGTTCTGAAGATCGCTCTGGATGACGGAGTAGACGCTTGTGGGCAGGTTGAGATTCAGCGCTGAATTGGCCTTTTTGGCCTGTGCGAACAAATCCACGGAACGAAGCGTGTTGTTCGTATCCAGATAGGTGTAGATGCCGTTCTCCAGATTGGATTGAGTGCCAGCGCCGCCATTCGCAGACCAGTTCAGTGTGCCATTGGAAAAGTAGGTCGGAGTCAGGGTCGCATTGCCAGGATTTTTGTCCTGCCGGTAGGAGGCGAAGAAAAAGAGCTTGTTCTTCAGACTCGAAATCGGCACCGTTCCATCGCCGCTGACCAGCCATCTGTAGGAGTGTGCGACCCGCGACTCGTTGGCGTCGGTGACAGCCCTGTTGTGGGCCTTGGACTTGGACCAACCCTGGGAGAGGAAGTACTGCTCCTCCTGGTAGATGGAGTAGTCGCCGTTAAAGCCAAATGTGTTCAGCCGATCGTTCAATATGTTGCCGTAGTAACGGCCGTGGTACTTCTCCGTGCCGCGGCGGGTGTTGAAATAGGACTGCATGTTGGCCATGCCGTAGCCCTGGTTCAGGTCGAGCTGATCGGTCTGAACCACGACCTCTTCAACATTTTCCGTGTGCATGGTGACAGCCGGCGTGGAGTTGCCGCCGTCCTTGCCGCGGCTCGAACTGGCGATAATGCCATCGACGGCGTTGGTTTGCGAGGCGCCGCGCATGCCGTTGAAGATGCCGTCGGCCGCGCCCGGGACCAGCCCCAGCACTGCCGTGGCGTCGTGGCCACTCAGCGGCAGATCATTCATAGCCTTGACGTCGAAGTTGGATCCGACGGCGCTGGCCTGGGTCTCGACAATCGGGGCGGCCTCGGCCTCGACCGTGACCTCGGCCGCCGCCGAGCCCACTTGCAGTTTGGTCCGTACATCGGTGATACGGGCCGATTCTACGACCACGGCATCGTACTTTTCGGCGGCAAAACCGGCCTTCTCCACCGTGAGTGTGTAGGTGCTGGCGAGCAGGCCCGAAAACGAGTAATAGCCCGTCTCCAAAGTCTTTGCCGTGCGTGTGTCGTTGGTCTTCTGGTCCACCAGTGTCAATCCGGCGCCGACAATGGCCAGTCCGTTGGGGTCGGTGACGGACACCGAGATCGAACCGCGCGAGCCCGATTGAGCCCGGGCGGTTCCGATGACCGTCAACAGAACAAGGAAAATTGCTATGATCGAGAGCCTCGCTCTGGATTTGCTTTTCATCTGTCACTCACCTCAAGAAATGTGGTATGCCGCTTGCAGAAACCTGGCCACGGCGTTGTGCTACGCAGAATTTCTTCCATCTGCTCTACTCCGAAGACTGGAGACATAAAGCGTTGATTTAAAAAGGACTCAACGCCTGCTGGTTGCGAAAAACATGCGAAGGAGAAATGTCAGACGGGCGGCCATTCCCTGGACATCGCGTCGTACTTCTCATTTGCTGGCTGCATCGGCTCTCCTTGGACTCCCCCGCGCAAACCGCATGGGCTGTTCCACTCCGTCTGTCGGCTGAATTCCCCGCAAATTTGCCAAACAGCTCCTGGCCGCGTGGAAGCGGATTCCGAATATCGAGCAAACGCATTCCGTGTTTTTAATTCGATGCAATTATGCATTCAAGCATGTATTTTTATCAAGGATTTTTTAATCCGCAGGTTTTATTCCAAAATAATGAGGCGCAGAGGCGCATTTCCAGCGGCTCTGACGTCCGTGTGTTCTGCTGCAATTTCCCGCCCGTTGACGACAGTTCTTAAACAGATTGCAGGTAGGCCTGGCGCCGAAAAGGTTTTCCGGAGGCTTCTTACACTCTCGGCGGCTGCCCTCCCCTGGCCCGTCTGCAGATCCTTATTTGTCCTGCGGACTCCACAGGACCCCAGGCGCCGCGATCGCCGCCGGGAACGAAAAACAGATCGTCGCTGCCTGCCCGGTGCGCCGCCCCATTCCCTTGCCAATCAGGCCAGAATCACCCCGTCGTCCTTCTCTTTGCTGGATGGGGCCGACATCGAATCGGATCAGCTCGGCCCGGCGCAGCCCGTAGCCGATCAAAAAGCGCGAGGATCGGCCGGTCACGTTTGCCTTTGCGGACCGAGAGAGAGGGCGCGTTGAGGAGTGGCATGCACACTCAGCGGCCAGTTCCCAGTTCCCTGCCCGTACCTCCTTCTGCTTCGCCCCATACCGCTCTTGCGGTAAAAAGCAGCAGTGCGTGCTATCTCTTGGCTGCTACGACGCCGATTCACAACTCCAGTCTCGTCTGCCATAAAAGAGTTCTTCGCAGATCACTCGCTGTTTTCAGGTGGGCAGCTCAGACGCTTACCCTGTTCGCCCGTAAAACCCTCTGGCTTCCTGTGGCGCTTGCTTAATCCCCACGCCTCGACGAGTCCGATCGGGTTCACACTGAAGTTGTGCTTAATCGGCACGGTATCAGCGTTCATTGTATTGTTGGCCAATGCTCGACAGGCTTCCGCGGCGTCCGGGCCTGGCGACGTGTTCGAGTGGGTCTCCATCGCGGGCCACAAGACAATCGGCTACTTCCTTCAATAGCCAAACGCATATAACATCGTTCCGATGGCCGATGAGCGATCCGGGGCGGTGATCATGTGGGTGATTGGATCGATGGTCTTTCTTGTTCGGGAGTGTCGTCTGCAGGCTCCTTCAACCGATCGGAAGCCTTGTTGCCAGCGTCGGGAACATGCGCAGGAAGGCCGCCTCAGTGTTGTCGCAGGCCCTCGTCCATCAGCGCCCCAGTGTGGGGTCACGGCATTCGCTGCACCCATTGGATTCGCCAGGCAGGCGCCTCGAATGGGTCAGCGAAATACTGCGTCTCGTGCGCGACCTTACCGTTGAGGAATTCCATGACGCTCACGGTGTGTGCTGGTCGCTCTTGGTAGCGGGTTGTGTATTCCGTGATCCAGAGGTCACCTTTCCCGGGGATCCGCTTGATATTGAAACCCGATGGCTTGCCAGGATGATGACTCCGCAGGGCCGGCAGATTACTTCGCCCCAGGATTCGTTCGCCGGATTGGGGATATTCGCAAGCAACATCGTCATCGTAAATATCGTGTTCCGCGTTTATATCGCCGGCTGCACGTGCTTGTACCTCGTCCATGGATCGCTCCAGGGGACGGTTTGGCTTTCATTTTGATCCAGGGCTGGGAATGAAACCCTGAGCGCCGGTCTTCACAACAACATCAGTTGGCCAAGCCCTTTAGCCGCGCAATCAACTCATCGGGATGAATGGGTTTGGGAAGAAGTTCAAACCAATTTCCTTCGTCTTGAGCTTTCTGCAGGATGCCCGCCGTGGATGCCTGGCCGGAGATCAGGATAATCTGCGTCCCTGGCAATTGCTCGCGAATGCGGATCCCAAGTTCAACTCCAGACATTCTGGGCATAAGGACGTCGGACAAAATGATGTCGGGCCGCACCCGAAGGGCGATCTCAATTGCTTCCTCCGCACTGTTCGCCTTCCGCGCCTCGAATCCATGTTCCTGGAGTATATCTGCGAGCGTGTCGGCAATCAGAGGCTCATCGTCCACGACCAGCACTGAAATTCTGCTGCAATCGTCGTTGGATTCCATACGGATATCCCGGAGGAGCCGCGGTCCCGGAGGCTGGTCCCCGAAATGCTGAACAAGTCGGTCGAACATTGGGTTCCTTTCGTCGTCACATCACGCGTGGCGAAGAGCGATCTGATTTTTGAATAGGAGAGATGAACGCAGCGGGAAGAGTAATCGTAATACAGGTCCCATGGTTGGCTTCGTCGGTGTTGCTCACGACCTGGAGGTGACCACCCCAACCTTCGACAAATTGATTCACGATCCACAGACCCAATCCGGTTCCGGAGCCCTGTTTGGTTGTGAAAAACGGCTCTCCTGCCCTGCTCTGATATTCCTTCGGAATTCCCTGACCAGTGTCGGCCAAAGCGATCCGTATCTCTCCCTGGACTTCTTCAAGAGAGATACGGATCGTACCGCCCGACGGCATGGCATCAATGGAATTCGAAATGAGATTCGAGAATACCTGATGAAATTCTCCCTTGAGGCCCTCGATCGTCCGAACTGCAGCAAGCGACCTTACCACCTCGATTGCAGAAGCACGAAGTCTCGTTTCATAAACGAGCAGGACTTCGTCGACTACCGAAGGCAAGTTGACCAGGACCGGCCGCGACGTGTCTCGATAGAATCCAAGAGTATGACGCGCGATGTGTGACACGCGCGCGATCTCTCTCTCCGCGGTAGCAAGGTAACCGCGGATTTTATCCATGCTCGAGCGCGAGGTTCTGGCGAGATAGATCAGATTCAACACCGATTCCAACGGGTTATTGATCTCATGCGCGATGGTCGCGGCCAGACGGCCGGTCGCTGCGAGCTTCTCTGTCAGCAGTAACTTCTGTTCTTTCTCTTTGCGGCTGGTCACATCCATCAAGAATATCGAAAGCCCATCCGCCGACGGATAGGCGTTGACCTGAAGCCATTTTCCCAGTGGGGCATAGTAGTCTTCCAGCCGCATGATCGTGCCCTGGTTCATGGCAAGATGGTAGGACTGCGCGAAGGCTGCATCCGCTTCGTCCGGAAATGCCTCCCAGAGATTCTTGCCCAGCAGAGGTGTCATGTCGGCACCGATGATGGCAGCGTATTGGGAGTTGGCATAGCAAATACGCCAATCACGATCGACGAAGATGAATGCCTCTGAGATGCTCTCCAGCATGCTGCGGTATCGATACTCCGCGTCCTCTGCCTTGCGGCGAAGCTCCTGCTCGCGCGCCGTCAACTCCGTGCGAAGCCGGTGCATACCGACATGAGTGTGCACCCGCGCCAACAGTTCTCGCGCTGTGAATGGTTTCACCAAGTAGTCATCCGCGCCGGCTTCCAGCCCTTCGGCTTCTGCCTCCTCGCCAGCCCGCGCAGACAACATCACAATCGGGATTGCCGCTGTCTCGGCGTGAGAGCGTAATGCACTCAAAAGCCCGAATCCATCCATGCGCGGCATCATGACGTCGGTCAAGACCAAATCCGGCGGCCGCTTCCGCGCCGCTTCAAGCGCCTGTTGGCCGTCGGAAACAGCGATCACTTCGAAGCGACGCGAAAGGAGCCGCTGCAGATACTCCTGCATGTCGCGATTGTCGTCCGCCAACAGGATGCGCGGCCTTCCCACACTCCCCTCCTCCGCATAAGGTGACACTGGAAACTCATGCGCTCCCAGCGCATTGTTGGCTGTCTCCGCCGGGGCTGCCCCGTCTGGCAACCAGCGCAGCGTCTCCTGTACAAATGCAGCGGATCCTTCCCTGGGAGCAAGCTCGCCTCCGTCTTCCGCGACCTTGTCCGCGGGCAGATGTTGACGGCCGAGCGGAATTGAAACCGTGAACGTCGACCCGGCCCCCAGCTTGCTCTCAACCCACACCTCGCCGCCATGCAGTCGCGCCAACTCACTTACCAGGGCCAGGCCGATACCCGTGCCTTCGTGGGTTCGCCCGATGGCACCTTCCACGCGATGAAAGCGATCAAAAATTCGTGGCAGCTCCTGCTCGGGAATGCCTGCGCCCGTATCCGCGACGCTAAGTTTTGCTCGCCCATCGCGGCATTCCAGTGCGACCCGCACCTCCCCGGAGAGAGTGAACTTGAACGCGTTCGAAATCAGATTGAGTACGATCTTCTCCCACATCGCCTGATCTACATAGGCTGGCTCATCGGAGAGATTGCATTCGATCGTATAGCGCAGTCCGGCCTTCTCCATGGCCGAACGAAAGATGCTTGCCAACTCGGCGGTATATTCTCCCAGATTCACCCGGCGATAGCGCGCAGTGATCCGCCCTGCCTCAATGCGCGAGAAATCCAGCAGTGTGTTGACCAGCTTGAGCAGCCGCGTCCCGTTGCGATGAATCGTCTCGATATTCGCGACATCGTCCGGCGCAAAGGCTGACCGGCGTGCCAGCAGGTCCTCGAGCGGCGCAAGCATCAAGGTCAGGGGGGTCCGAAATTCATGACTCACATTGCTGAAGAAGATGGTCTTCGCGCGATCGAGCTCGGCGAGAGACTCTGCGCGCCGCCGTTCCTGCTCGTAGGCTTCAGCATTGGCGATGCTCGCTCCAATCTGGCTCGCCAGCATTTTCAGAAAGCCCTTGTAATTGTCATCGGGAAGGCGGAATGGATTCAGGCCGACGATCAGTACGCCATTGTGTGCCGTATTCCCCACTTGGGAAATGGGGACTATTGCTGAGCGAGCGATGGGATCCCCTCCATCGGCCTTCGCAGCTTTGGGAAAGAGATATTGAGCATCGGAAACCACGAGAATATCGTTGCTACGAATCACCTCGGCGACGGGCCAATGCTTTTCTTCCGCACGCCGGATCGTCTCCGGCACAGTTGCATCCCCATCGGCTATCCGCACAGTTCCGGCCAGTTCGAGATCCGTTTGGTTTTCGGCGGAGATGTAGATAAGCCCGAACCGTACATCCCGGCTGCTCCCGAGGCTTTCTGCCGTCAGCTTGCAAACCTCCTGCCAGTTCCGCGCATCCGCCGTCCGAAAGGCGACATCCCTCAATGCTGCAATTTGCCGCTGGCTGATAATGCGCTCAGTGTCATCGGTATTGGCGCATATGATTCCGCCCGTGCCACCCAAGTCGTTGGGGACGGGGCTGTAGGAGAAGGTGTAATAGGTCTCCTCGCGGTACCCATTTCTTTCCATCATCAGAAGGAGGGACTCGTCGTAAGTCCCTTCGTTTGTCCGCATCGCCGATTCGGCGCGGGGACCGACCTGGTCCCAGATTTCACGCCACACAACCCGAGCGGGCTGTCCCAGCGCGGCCGGATGCTTGCCGCCGAGAATGCTTTTGTAGGCATCGTTATAGAGATTAATGAGGTCGTCGCCCCACCAAACGAACATCGGCTGACGCGATGTCAGGATGATACGAACGCACGTCCTGAGGCTCTGCGGCCACTGATCCACCGGCCCGAGTGGCGTGGCTGCCCAATCGATCTGCCGCATGCGAGCGCCCAACTGTCCCCCGCCGGAAAAGAGCTTTGCCGCATTCGCTGATAAATTGGATTCTTCGATTAATGACAGGTTGTCGACCGCTCCATCGATCTCCACCAAAAACTCCAATACCTGGATTTGCGATTGCCGGGAAGATTTCTTTGAGAAAGATGCTGGCCTTCTCATCGAGGTTGTCTGCACGTCTGAGAACTTTTTCGTGCCCAACTTGCATCGAAGCATCTTTGAGAAGAGTTCTATCGCCGGTGCGAATGCATCAGATACACCAGGAGTGGAGAGTTCCCGGCGGATAGAGCGGCGCGGGAGGATCTCAAAGTTACGATCGAAGATGAGGCAAGTCGCGCCGGTTACGCAGGAGTCCAACAAAGCTCGCACGGCCGTGATTATTCCCACTTATAACGCAGCGCCGTGGTGGGAGAGGCTGTACGCCGGAATTTGCCGGCAGAGTCTTCAGGCGGACAGAATCATTCTTATCGATTCCTCGTCGCAGGATGGGACCGAAGAACTGGCGCGCATGGCCCGTTTCGATGTGCTTCGCATTGCCCAACGGGATTTCAATCACGGCAGGACCCGCCAGTTAGCCATGGAATATGCGGGCAAGGCAGAGATTGTTGTCTATATCACCCAGGATGCAATACTGGCGACAGACTCTGTAGTGCGGAATCTGCTGGCGACGTTCGCCGATCCGCAAGTGGGTTTGGCCTACGGGCGCCAGTTGGCTAGGCCGGAGGCACGCGACATCGAGACGTATGCGCGCTTTTCAACTGCCCTGCGCAATCGGAGGTGCGCACCTTTGAATGCCGCAGCCGGCGAGGCCTAAAGACTATCTTCTCTTCCAACTCCTTCGCAGCATACCGCCGCTCTGCATTGCTCGCAATTGGAGGATTCCCTCCCGACGTGATCTTTGGCGAAGACACGGTTACCGCGGGCAAGCTGCTGCAGGCTGGATACAAGGTTGCCTATGTCGCCGACGCGCCGGTCTATCATTCGCATAGCTACACCGCGATCCAGGAGTTTCGCCGTTACTTCGATATTGGGGTTCTGCATATCCGCGAGGCGTGGCTGCAAGAAATATTTGGCAAGGCTGGCGGCGAAGGAATTCGTTTTGTACTCTCGGAACTTCGCTACCTTTTACGGGCAGCGCCCTGGCAAACCCCATCCGCGATGGTACATTTTGCGCCAAGTTACTTGATGATCGGGCAGGCCGCGCGGAGGCGCATCTGCCAGTGAAACTCAAACGCCAACTTTCGATGCATCGCGGGTTTTGGAACGAGCAGTCGTCTGCCAGCAAGGGCTAGATACGAAGCGACCTTTGAATTCGCCACCCGTATGAATGTTGGGTCTATCCCGGATCGCAATGCACATCATCGTCTTAAATGATTTCGCTTATGTTGAGGGTGGCGCAAGCCAGATCGCATTGTCCAGTGCGCGCGCTGGCCATGCGCAGTCATCGCGTTCTCCTGTTTGCCGGCGTCGGTCCTGTCTCTCCCGACCTGCAGGGCGTCCCGGGCCTGGAAGTGGTTTGCCTTGGGCAGCACTAGATTCTCGCCGATCCGAACCGCGGCCGGGCCATGCTTCGGGGCTTGTGGAACACACGTGCCGCAGAGGTGTTTCGTGAGCGCATCGGCGACTTCGACCCAGCCCACACGGTCGTGGATCTCCACATCTAATCGAAGTCATTGTCCAGCAGCGAGGTGCGCGTCGCGCTGGATCGAGGGATGGCAGTTGTGCTGACGATGCATGATTACTTCAGCGTCTGTCCGAACGGCAGCTTCTTCATCTACCCAACGCGGACACTCTGTCACCTGAAGCCCATGTCGGCGGCGTGTCTCGGCACGCAGTGCGACCAACGGACGTACTCGCACAAGCTGTGGCGGGTTGCGCGGCAATGGACGCAGGAGCATTGCGGTCATCTTCCCAGAGGCATTCGCGAGTTCATCTCAATTTCGGACGTACGCGAAGACATCCTTCGACACTATCTGCCGGCCGACGCACGCATCCATCGGCACCGCAATCCTCGCTGTCCTCCCTGCTGGGTCAACTAGGCTCGCTGCCAGCATTGAGCGGCGGCGCCGGCAGCGTGCTGAAGAAGCCGGGAGACCTCTACGTCGGCATCCTGCAAAGCCGCACCATCTCGGATGAGGCCATCGACCAGTTTCATCTGCAGCAGCGCTGGCACGCCAAGACCAGGGTAGCCGCCCGCATGGCTTTGGATCGTCATGCGCATTTCGAGGCATCCAAGGACGGTTTGATTCAGATTTCGGTGAAGGAACACGATCCGCGGCCGGCGACCGCTGCCCGAATCGCGGCATTGCGTTCCCATGCTCCATGGCTGCCCTTGTAGTGATGCAGCGCCACCTACCTCCTCGGATTGATAGCAACGCATGAACGCCACAAATAAATCCGATCCGCGCACTGCGGACAATCCCCTTTCGCTCTTTGTTGGGCACCCGCGCGCTGGGAGAGCGGGCGATATGAGCGGGAGCCTCATCACCATCATCGTGTCGACTTATAATCGCGTCTCCGCTCTGCGGTGGTGTCTCGAGGCGCTGGAGGCACAGGCCCTTCGGGACTTCGAGGTGATCGTCGTCAATGATGGTTCCACCAACTCAACCGCCGAAGAACTGCAAGCCTACGCCAGAACCACACCTCTGCGTCTGCGCATCTTCTCGCAGCAGAACGCCGGCCCTGCGCTCGGGAGAAATCTTGCCATCACTCACACCACCACACCGTTCGCTCTGCTGATCGGCAACGACATCCTGGCCATTCCGACCCTCCTGGAGGAGCATCTGCGGTTTCATCGCCAGCATCCGCAGGAGGATCAGCTGGCGCTTGGCTGGACCAGGTGGGGCGAAACACATCAACGGATCACTCCATTCATGCGCTGGTACGAAGAGATTCAATTCGACAATGCGAGCCTGCTGCAGGGCGCAACAACACCCCCAGCAAAGATGAAAACAGCAGCCTGCCAGTACCCACGAGGACTCCGAAGCACACGCCCCGATGCGAGCACCAGAAGCGGTACAAACAGTACAATCTTGAGCGGCACACCCTTGACTGTGCCTGATGGAAGCCTAATAAGGCTGGCGACGTAGGCGCATAACAATAGATAGGACGGAGTTATTCTCTCCCGACTTTTCGTCATCGTCACTTTGCTGTGCATAATTTCCCTATGGCTTCCTCCGGGTTATTTCATGCTTCAGTCGCGAGAGCCTCTCATAAAATGAAGCATTCTGCTTCTCGTGTTCCAGCCCCTAGCCGGATCGCGGCGCGCTGGTCTCAAGTTGCGCTTTGACAAGACGAATATCTGGCGATAAGACGGGTCGGTATCAGCCATCCGAAGCCATGGTTCAAACAGCCATGGGGTGTATCGCACCAGTTGCGAAGTGACTCACACAAACAACCTGTTCATTTCCAGTCGCATCATCCAGCTGTGAAACCGAAGGCTTTCATTGCTGAACTGAGTGACCTGCCATGCTGCGAGGCCTTCAAACAGAGAGGTCGATGGAAAGCCTGCGCTCATATGCTCCTCCAGCCATACGGGAACCTGCATTTTTCGGCTCAGGTAGGTTTGTCTCAATACCTCGTCTGCCTGGTGCGCTGCGGCGCCGCAAGGAAAGCCAAAGATGACCAACCGTCGAGCCACGTATGCTCAGTTCGGTTTGGCGTTTGGGTTTCAATCGACGGCAGCCAACCTGATTGGACCTGGGATTTGCCAGCACCGTGATTCCGCTGGTGGGCAATCGATTCAATGATCGCGAACTGGTGGGCAGATATGTTCATGCGGCAATTCGCTTGCGAGTTCGGTCATTCCTGATTCTTGCGCCATTCGCGCTTGGGGCTTTCGTTGCCATCGCGCAAAGGCATCATTGGAACTGGAAATTAGAGATTCTGCCGATTGTTCCAGTCCTGGTCGCGCTTTACTCGAGTAGGAATGTTTCTTGCTACTCAGCGCCATTTTTTCTTTATCGGCGCTTGAAGAAGTTTTACGCGCCGCAGACTCTCTCGGGATTGGTACAACTCGGCGCGTATATGGTGCTTCAAATCACGGGAGCGCTGAACGCATGGACAGCGGCCGCCCTTTCCGCTCTGACGTAACCTATATCAGTAGAGTGCTCTGCAAAAAGAGTCGCCAATGAGTCGGTTGGAGTCATGCAGATACGCACAGCGAAGAGCGGGAGATGATTCATTATGTGCTTCCCGCGATGCCGGCACTCATCTTTGGAGCGTTGCAGGCACAGATATCCTTAATCCTGTTCAGTATCTTCGGGCAGACTGTCGACATCGCACAGGTCGCGGCATTAAGCCAGATTGCACAGCTTTTCCTGGTACTGCAAGGCTCTAACATGGTGTTCGTCGAGCCATACATCGCCCGACTCAGCCGCGATCGGCTCCTCGCCACATATGTCAGGCTCATCCTGTTGACGAGCACGTGTTGTGTGCCGGTAGTGCTCTTCGCGTTTGTCTCTCCCGGACCAATCCTCTGGGTGCTCGGATCAAAATACGAAGAGCTCGGCAGCCTGGTCGGATGGCTGGTCCTGGCAGCGTGCATTAACTATCTTGCCGGCCTTGCGTGGGTGATGAACGGGGCGAGAAAATGGGTTTTCTGGAGTGGCAAAATCGTGGACATCGTTTTGCTTCTCGTAGCGCAAGTTGCGTTCATTGTTTTCGTTGGTGTTCGCACCGCCCGCGAGGCGTGATGTTTACCTTCACCGCAAGTTTCTGCTTCGCTGCCGCCCATGCGTACAACGCCGTATATGGATTTGGAAGGGGCCGCGCATTCATCCTCCCGAGGCGCTGTTGCATGGGTCGATCGAAGAATGATCCTGTCTGCTCTCGACACCTACTAGGGACCCTCTGCACAAGTCCCAAATCCACAGCCTGCTTGGATAGAGTGATAAGTAGAGGGTAAGCGCGATGCGGCAACTAACACTGGCGTCACAAGCGATCTTTGAGAAGCAT
>Ga0224528_1001250_pt1 | contig 17190 bp, 14 predicted proteins | sample CBST25metaG_2_FD_179888 | JGI IMG/M metagenome (GOLD analysis project Ga0224528, IMG submission 179888) | Peat soil microbial communities from Stordalen Mire, Sweden - C.B.S.T25 | ecosystem: Environmental > Terrestrial > Soil > Wetlands > Peat | place: Sweden: Norrbotten County, Stordalen Mire...
CCAGTCCTGCGCTCAAAACCAAGTCCTGCATAAACAGAAACCGGCTCTCCATAAGAAAGAACGGTGCTCCGACACCGGAACACCGTTCTTTAACTTTATTCAAAGCCAGCGTTTCGTAACAGCCTGTAACGGCGGGCCTTCTCAATCCTTCCAGCGAAAGCCATTGCAAAATAGATCTTGGACATCGCGTCTCTGACAGCGAATTCGAATTCATCGATCTCAAAATCGACAGCGACACTCCTCTTTTCGCCGCATTCGAGGTGCTCAAGTACGGACTGGTCTATGCTTTCAGCCGTCGTTATGCCTCTCAACTTGGCTATTCCAGTACGAACCGTTTGCTCAACGCAAATCGCGTAACCTTGTGCGTTCTCGCGCCTAGCACCTACTACGACGCATACGATGTCAATTGGATTGAGTCGGCACTCTCAGACGGTCTCCAGAATCTCAGCTCATCGGATCTCCACTTGGATTTCCGCTTCGAACAATTTCATCCCCACGCCATCACGCCCGTAGAAATCGTGGAGAGCCGTGTCCCGCTCTACAATGCCGTCCACAATCGATAGCAGCCCGGCCGCCGGTGAATTTTATTCCCCAGCTTTTAAAACCAGCCCGCTCGGAGTAAACTGAGCCATCTCCTGCCCCGAATCCGCTGGTGGTAAGGTTTTTTGCTTCGCCATACGCTTCTGCGGTCAGGAATCCGACTCAATCCGAAAGGCATCAGATAGCTGGAATAGCATGGACCCCGAAAAGACCATCGCCGAGATCGAACTGCTTGAGCGCCTCTTCATGCTCCCCGACAAGAGGCCGCTTCAGATGCCCGACTGGAAAGCCGCCAACCAGAGGCACGACGATATGTATGCCAACGACCCGTGGTTCCGGTTGTGGAGGCGCGACGGGGCTTAAGCGGGACGAACAAATGCCGCAGGCTCACCCACGGCATTCCCGAATTTCTCCAGATTCAATCGCGCTCAGAAGTGCACCACCGGTCCTGTCGAGATTCGCGTATCGTCCTGACGATCTCCACGGAAGCGCGTCTGTAGATCGTCTACTTGAACCCGCCACGCAACCCTTGGAATCAAGTGATAGTCGATCCCGCCGCCCACGGCGTCTGCAAAGTCCGTTTCGCTATTCGACGGCAGCACTCCACCTGATGTCTCGTGTAAGTGTGACGCGCCAATCAAAATGTGTGCAAATGGCCGAAACTTGCCAATCGGGAACGACACCCGCGGTCCCACCAAATAGCTCTGGATCCTCGTCGAGGAACTAACAACATCTGGAATCTGAAGCGTGCCATACTGAGCGCTCACATCGCCCACAATCCCTACAAATGGCAGAAACTTCCCTTCGACCGAGCCTTCCCAACCGTTCAAATTTCCTCTGTTGTTCGACCCCGTGTCAGCACGGTTATACGAGTACCCAAAGAACACATTCCCAAGCGACGGAATCTGCGCGAACCCTGCCGCCGTCATTACCAGCAGTGCAATCAAGATTGCAAAATGTCTTTTCAAGATGTCCTCCCAACCAATTTGAACCCTAATTGTACGTCTGGGTTGCGAGCCGCAAGCAACCGACAGAGTCTCTGTATGATTGCCGACGATTTGCGCCCGAAGCTACTGTTTTCATGGATGAAACGACCTTTCCTCTGCAAATGGTAAAATGAGCAGTAACCTCAGCGCAGCCTCGCAATTCCTGCGGGCGTTTGGACTTCGAAAGCAAAGCATGGACCGCACCCTTATTCGGAATTTCGCGATCATCGCGCACATCGACCACGGCAAGACCACGCTCTCCGACCGTATGTTGGAGATCACCGGATCGCTCACTCCTCGTGAAATGGCCGGGCAGGAGCAGGTCCTCGACGCCATGGAATTGGAGCGCGAACGCGGCATCACCATCAAGGCCCACGCCGTTCGAATGATGTATCTGGCCAAAGACGGCCAGACCTACCAGCTCAACCTCATCGACACCCCAGGCCACGTCGACTTCTCCTACGAAGTCTCCCGTTCGCTCGCATCCTGTGAAGGAGCTCTGCTGGTGGTCGACGCCACCCAAGGTGTCGAGGCGCAAACCCTCGCCAACAGCTACATCGCCATCAACCACGGCCTCGAAATCATCCCGGTCATCAATAAGATCGACCTTCCCAGCTCTGACGTCGAACGCACCAAGGAAATGATCGAGAGCGCCGTCGGCCTCGATGCCTCAGGAGCCCTCTGCATCAGCGCCAAAACTGGCATCGGAGTGATCGAGGTCCTCGAAGAGATCGTGCACCGCGTACCTCCGCCCAAAGGCGACATCAACGCCCCTTTGCAGGCACTCATCTTCGATTCCTGGTTTGACAGTTACCGTGGCGTCGGCATCCTTGCCCGTGTCGTCAACGGACGCCTCTACAAGGGTCAAAAAATCCAGTTGATGGCCAAGGGAACCACTTTCCTTGTCGATTCCATGGGCGTGCTGACACCCAAAGCGCAGGAGATCGGCGAACTGACCGCCGGAGAAGTCGGATTCTTTTTCGCCACCATGAAGACCGTTGGCGACGTGAAGATAGGCGACACCATCACCGATGCCGATAGACCTGCTCCCGAGGCCATGCCTGGCTTCGAGGACATCAAGCCCATGGTCTTCGCCGGACTTTATACCGTCGATTCCCATGAGCACGGTTTGTTGCGCGACGCTCTCGAAAAGCTGCGCCTCAACGACGCATCGTTCTTCTTCGAGCCCGAGAGTTCGACCGCGCTCGGCTTCGGTTTCCGCTGCGGATTCCTCGGACTGCTCCACATGGATATCATCCAGGAGCGGCTTGAGCGCGAGTACGATCTGGCTCTCATCATCACTGCCCCCAGCGTGCGGTATTTCGTAACGCTCACCAGTGGCGACACCATCGAGGTCGACAATCCCTCCCGCTGGCCAGATCCGACCCTAATCGACACAATCAAAGAACCGATCATCACCGCCATGATTCTCACCGCCGAAGAGTATGTCGGCGGAATCCTGAAGCTTGTAGAAGAAAAGCGCGGCAAGCAGAAGAACTTCGAATACGTCGGCTCCAGTCGCGTCATGATTACCTACGAGCTCCCGCTCAACGAAATCGTCCTCGATTTCTACGATCGCCTCAAGACTGTTTCGCGCGGATACGCTTCGCTTGACTACCACCTCTCCGGATGGTGGGAGTCGCCGATGGTAAAACTCGACATCCTCGTTGCAGGAGACGCCGTCGATGCCCTGTCCATCATCGTGCATCGCGACTATGCCTATGAGCGAGGTAAGTCTCTCGTCTCAAAGATGCGCGAACTCATCCCTCGCCAGCAGTTTGAGGTAGCAATTCAGGCAGCCATCGGAGCGAAGATCGTTGCCCGCGAGAGCGTGGCTGCACTCCGAAAGAATGTGATCGCAAAATGCTACGGCGGCGACATCTCCCGTAAACGCAAACTCCTCGAAAAGCAAAAAGAGGGAAAACGCCGCATGAAGCGAATCGGCAAGGTAGATATTCCTCAAGAGGCCTTCCTCGCTGTGCTCCGTGTTTCCAGCGATGAGAGCTAATTTCACCACGCCAATCGGGCCGCCTCAGCGTCGTGATTTCCCGTGCATTATGAATGCTATTACACACCGACGTTGTATTGGCAAGTGTGGATGTGTGCAAAAGTCTCTCAACTGATTTTTACATTGCAGCGTGTCTCAGCCGTCAAGAACTTTCGAAAACTAATCGCAAGTGATTAAAAAGAATACGCTTACACTTCTAAAATGCGAACCAAATAGAAATTGAAAACTGTAATCCGTCTGTAATAAACAGATTCTCCTTACTTCCGCACAGGTTTTCCACAGTTTTCCAATATTCACTCCAGAAATGAATGAACCCAATTTTTCGTTTTTAAGCGGCCCGCAACCAACAAAAAGCCGCCCCTTTTAGGAGGCGGCTTTTTGTTGACTTTTGCTCTACTTCTTTGGCGCAGCGGTGGCTCCCGGAGCGACAGGCTTAACCGGAGCGGCGGACTTCGCCGGAGCGGCAACACCGGACTGGGTGTTGTAGGCATCCACCACAGACTTCGTGATGTCCACCGAACTGGCGGCCCACAGAACCGGGCTGGCCTGACCGGAAACGTCCAGGATTAGCGTGAAGTTATTGTCCTTGGCATACTTGTCCAGAACCTCAACCAGCTTCTGGCCAATGCGGTTGGCAATTTCATTCTGCTGGGCCTGAACATCGGTGTTCGCGTCTTCGTAGTTACGCTGCAAGGTCTTCTTCTTGGCGTCGATCTGCTTGATAAGTTCGTTACGAGCTTCGTCGTTCAGCTTGTCGCCTTGGGTGTTCAGCTTCTTCTGGAGCTCGTCAACTTCCTTGTTCAGGTTTTCGAGCTCGGTGCGCTTCGGATCGAACTTCTTCTGAAGCGTCTCGAAGTCGCGCTGGCCCTCGTTGGAGTTCACGATGGCAGCCTGAATGTTGATGATGCCGACCTTGGTAATCGACGGAGCAGTGGCAGCCGCGGGTGCAGCGGACTGGGCAAAGGCAGGAACGCTGAGAATGAGTGCCAGCGCCGTGGCCGGGATCAAACGTGCAAAGTTGCGATTCATGGAAATTAGCCTCAACTCCTCTAAGGAGCGTACGGAGATTCCGCAGAAACCTTTCAGCAGGCGGGCGAACTGCAACTATTCCAGCTCCAGCCCTGATCCAAAAAATTCCTCTGACGGATGTTCCCGATTATAGGTTGCGAGAAAAAGAGCGTCAAACAACATTCCTGAGGCTGACGCCTATTTCCCAAATAACACATCTTCACCAGAACCTAGAACGTAGTTGCCACGGTGAAACGAAGCGTCTTCCTCGGTTCCCTGAGCCTATACGTCGGAGTATAAGTTGCGATCGTATTCAAGTACGTATAGTACCCGGCCCCGGTATCAGGAAACATATCGCGCGTGATACGGGTCCCAGTCGGAGACAGTGTATCCACGCGTAACGGATTGTATGCGTAGAAGATTCGGAATGGAGCGTTGACCACTGGCAGAATAACCTGTAGCTCCGCGCCAGTCGACATGCGCACCACGTAATTAGTTCCGCTAAGCGGCGTCAGGTTCTGAGAGAACTTCAGATACTGCGTTCCCGTACAGGTGGAGGTGATCTGACTATTCGCCCCATACCCTACTTGGGTCACCACGTTAGTCGGACAACCGAACTGCGTCGAGTTCAACTGGCTCGTCTGTTGATCGCTGAGACGCAACTGCGATTGGCGGATCGCCATGTTCATGCCTGTATCGGTAAAGAACGCAAAAGTTACAGGTCCCACGACCGGTATGCGGTATTCGACGTTGGACACCAAACTCGTGTCGCCGCCCGGATAAACGAGGCGTGTAATCGGAACCGTGACCGTGTACGAACCAACTCTGCTGTTGTTCGGATCCGCCGGAACGACAGTGCCGTCCGGATTCGTCAGAACCACGGCAACTTTATCCGAGATCAGTGCAGTCGGAGAAGCCGTGCGGATATCGAAGCCGCGCAAATCCGTATCGCCACCTTGGAAGAATCGTTCAAACGGTGGCGCTGTCTTGCCTCCGAATCCCGTGATGAACGAGCCCTGCAGACGAATACCAAGTGTCTGCAAACCTTCCTTCCGTGGGTGAATTCCCTTCATCGGAATGAACTGCTTGAATTCGGTAATCGGCCGAATATCTGCCACGTTGCCGCCGATACCAGCAATGTCCATGCCTATAAAGTAGCTACGCCCACTGTGAGGACGCATCGGGTTGTCGATCGTGCTGCTGCTGAAACTCGGAACCAGTTTACTAGTCTGAATTCCTTGCAGTGCATTCGGACCGCCGACGTTACGGAAAGCCAGATACTCAAAGTAGTTCTGGGATGCGGTCGTATAAGTAGTTACGTTCGAGGTGTCCCACGAATAGGTCAAGCCTAGCCGCTTAAATGAGCGATGCAGGGGATAGCTCGCCGACACCGTGAATCCCGTGCTCTGCTGCGAATAGTTCTGCAGAGAGTTCAAATAGGCGGTCGGCAGATTCAGCTTCTGACCGGAGGAGATACTCGCCTGTCTCGCTTGGTCATACTTGAAGTTGCGCGTAAAGACCGTAAAGCCAAGTTGAATCGGTTTGTCCAGGAAGTACGGCTCCGTGAAGCCAAACATTGCATCGCGCTGATAGGTTCCCAGCGAAGCTGACAGTGAAAGCGTTTCGCCCAATCCCAGGAAGTTGTTGGTCTCGTAGTTCAAGCCCACAAATGATCCCGACAGTCCGCTGACACCGCCATTCAAGCCGATCGAATTCTTACCCTTTTCCTTGACCTTCAGGTTGATGTCCACCGTGTTTTCGGCAACGTCCTGGTGAACTTCCGAATCCTGTTCCGGCTTCAAGGTCTCGAAGTAATTTAACTGGTTCAAGCGCAACAGGCTGACTTCCCACAGACGGGAGTTGTAAACCTGGCCTTCTTCCAACGCCAGTTCGCGGCGAATGACCTTGTCGCGCGTCGTCGTGTTGCCAGTGAATTCAATGCGCCGCACGAAGAACTGCTTGCCTTCGTCAACGTCGATCTTCAGAGTGATGGACTTATGCTCTTCGTCAATCTCGGTGTTCGGAATGTTGGTCTCATTGATATAGCCCAGCGAACCGTAGGCCTTTCGTAGTTCATCCAACCCCTTGCTCACCGATGTGCGATTGAACCAATCGCCATCTTTAATCTTAAACAGGCGTCGCAGAGCGACCGTGTTGGTGATCGACTTGTTGCCCGAGAACGTGATTTCCTTCAGGCGATAGCGTTCGCCCTCTTCCACCGGGATCGTGATGTCCACCGATTTACCGTGCTGACTGGTAAACGGAAAGTACCACGCGACACCGTTGACGTCGCGAATCTTCGTCTTCGGGTCTTCTACGATGGCCTTGAAGTATCCCTTGTCCTGATAGGCAAAGCGCACGCGTTCGGCGTCTTCACTCAGCTTAGTCGCATCAAAAGTGCGAGCAAAAAGGTTCTCCAAGATGATCGAGTGAGGAATTCCAATCGGCTTGGAGTTATGCATCGCCGCGCGCAGGAAGCGCGTGGGCACCTTCTTGTTGCCTTCAAACCTAATGACGCCAACCTTCACCTTCGGACCTTCTTTAACGTTGAAGGTGATACCGACGGCGGCAGGAGGAATCTGGCGGATTTCGGTCGTGATGGTGGCAAACTGCCGACCATGCGCGGCCAACAAGTCCTTCAACACCACTTCGGCCTTCTTCACACGAGTGGGGTCAAACTGACTTTCCTGGCTCAGTCCTACCTTGAGCTCTTTGAATTTATCCAGCACATCGCTCTGCGATACAGCATTCAGGCCAATGTACTTGATCTCACGAATGGTCGGCTTTTCTTTCACATAAACGTGAAGGATGTATCCCTTGGAACTCTCTTCGCGTTCGATACGCAGATCGTCAAAATACCCTGCGTTCCACAGTGAATTAAAGTCGCGCTCCAGTCCTGCCGGATCATACACATCGCCAGGACGCGTAAACATGCGTGAACGGATCGTGTCGGCCGGAATACGGCGATTGCCGTGAATTCGGATGTCCTCGATGATGCCCTGCTGAGCGAATGCCATACCGCCAAGCAGCATGACAACCAGACAAAAGCGAAGCACGTGGAACAGCCCGCTAGTAGTGGGGCGGTTCAGGCGAGGTAAGAAGCAGACGTAATCAGTGCGAAGAATGGCGAGACCCTCATGCGTAAATCTTGGGCGCGGAAGGACCAATTATACAGGGTCGGGTGCTCTCAACGCCATCGAGAGAACGGATACTAGTTACTGTGCGCTATCCTGCCTTGGTAAATCACAGGCTTGCCTCAAACCTTCTCGACCTCGACGAGTGCCGAGTAAAACGTAGCGCCTCTTCCAATGTCGGTCAATCGGTCGCTCGTCAGCGCATTAATGTTCTTTCCGCCCGGAGCCTCACGCGCCCAATCCAGATAGGCTGAGACCACTCCCGGAGGCACGCTTCCGTCCAATCGAGCCCGTAATTGCAGCTCTCCGCGGTCATTATGCACCCTCAGCGTGTCACCTTCCACAATTCCGCGAGCCGACGCATCCACCTCATTCATCTGCAGCTCAAACCGACGTTCCATCTTCTGATGTCCTGCCAGATTGCAGAACGTGGTATTAAGAAAGTTGTCATGCTTCCGCGATAGCAATTCCAGCGGATACCGCCGCGCCGCTTCGCCATTTCGCGACTCGGTCGGAGCCGTATATGTCGCCACCGGATCCAATCCCTCCGCCTCCAGCGCTTCGCTCCAAAGTGCGGCCTTGCCGTCGGGCGTGGCAAAGCCATTCGCAAACGGCAAATACTTGCCGTCCGTGCGGGGAACCTTCAATTCCATCGAGTGCTCGCGCTCCAGTACCTCGCGAGTAATCCCCTCCAGAGTCTTATGCCCCGAATCCAGCGCATCATCGATCAACTGATCGTCCGAGGCGCGCAGACACTCGTCCTCCATCCCCATCCGAGCGGCCAGCCTCCGAAACAGCTCAGTATTGCTGCAAGCCTCTCCCAGAGGTTTAATTGCCTGCGCTGAAAGCTGCAAATGCAGATGCCCATACGACGTGACCACATCCTTATGTTCCAGAAACGTAGTCGCAGGCAGAACAATATCGGCATAATCCGTCGTGTCCGTCAGAAATTGCTCGTGCGCCACCGTAAACAAATCCTTCCGCTTCAACCCTTCAATCACCAGATTGTGGTTCGGACACACCGCCGCAGGATTGCACGCATAAACGAACAAAGCCTTCACTGGAGGAGCCAGTGCCTCATCCGTTAGTAACTTTCCCAACTGATTCATATTCAGCGTGCGCGCCGGACGCCCCAACGTCGCCGTCATCAGGTCGCCTCTTTGCAATGCCCGCTTGTTCATCACAAAGGTTCCAGAGGTAGAAAGCGTCACTCCGCCGCCCTGCTTCGTCCAAGCTCCCGTGATAATCGGCAGCATGGCTATGGCCCTCACGGCCATCCCTCCGTTTTCGCTCCGCTGCACGCCATAGTTCAGCCGAATCACCGAAGGACTCGCCGTCGCATACTCCCGCGCCAACTTCACAATGTCCTCCGCGCTCAACCCCGTGATCCCGGCCACACGCTCGGGACTATATTCAGCCGCGCGCTTCTTCAGTTCCTCAAACCCAGTCGTATGCGCCGCCACGTACCGCGCATCATGCAAATTATTTTGGATAATGTAGTTCATCAATCCCAGCGCCAGCGCAACGTCCGTTCCCGGACGAATCGCTAGATGCCAGTCCGCCACCCGCGCCGTTCGCGTGCGGAACGGATCGATCACCACCAGCTTCGCCCCGCTTCGGCGAGCTTCTTCCACAAATGGCCACAAATGAATGTTGGCGCCATGTATATTCGCGCCCCAGGCGATGATGTACTTCGCGTGCCTGAAATCCTCCGGCGGAACGCCATATTTCGCCCCATTCAGCGTTGCCAGCGCAACCCCGCCCGCCTCCGAACAAATCGTGCGTTCCAGTTGCGAAGCTCCCAGCCGATGAAAGAAGCGACGATCCATCCCATTGCTCTGTATCTGCCCCAGCGTTCCCCCATAAGAAAACGGAAGAATAGACTCCGGACCGAACTCCGACGCCGCAGCCTTCAGCTTTGTCGAAACTTCGTCCAAAGCCTCATCCCAGGAAATCCGCTCAAAAGCCCCATCCCCCGAGCTACCTTTGGGAGCAATCCTCTTCATGGGATAAAGCAGGCGATCAGGAGAGTACACACGATCTAAATACTTGGCTACCTTGCCGCAAAGAAATCCACGCGTAACCGGATGTTCGGGATTTCCCTCGACTCGAATCGCTCGTCCATCATCAATTGTGACTAGAACAGAGCAGGCATCGGGACAATCATGCGGGCAGGCAGTGTAAACAACGCGGGACATACAAAATTATAGCCACTTTTCAACTCGCACTCCAAAACCGGAGCGCAATACCTCGGACTCAACCCAGCGGGTGCCGTCTAGAACCTGCTAGTCCAGAAACTCACGACCGACCATCGAACAACGTCCCGGTCGACTCCTCTTCCGAAGATTCCGCCACCTCCTGCACAATTTGCTGCGGAGCCACGAAATCGCCCTGTTCGTCGCCTTCCGGCCTACCTTCCGTCGCTTCTTCCTGAGTCTCGTCCGCGCCCTCTTCTGAGGCAGCGCCTTGGACTGCTCTTCTCTGATCCTTGCGTGCTGGCCCGCGATGCCACTTATCCTGCAGGTTTTCCGCTTTCCGCCAGTAGAGTGCCTGTTGCTCTGCCGAAGCGACCTCCATTGGCGGCCGCCCCTCTTCCATCTGCAATTCTCGATCTCTTCTGGAAGAAACCTGAGGAACGGCACTTGCCGCCGGAATTTCACGAAACACTTGCTGTACCGGGTCTATCATCGCGCCATCCCTCCTTCCGCCAACTTCACCAAAGCTCTCTACACGATTCTTATCGGTCTCTTTCCCTCAATCCATAAATGGCCGAACTCGGAATATTCTGCAAATCTCTTCGCCTTGAGACAAAAACACCAAACCTTCCTATAATCCGTTCGTTTCCTCTACTTGTCTGTCCTCCTCTGCTATCCTTCCACTGGCTTTCCTAATCGCGGTGAGATTGTGAGTTTGTCGGCCTTTTCGAGACAAATAGCTTTTGAGGGGATGACCATACGCGCTATTCCTTTTCCCTGCTTCTAGTCCTTCTATGTATCCCTTCTTTCGCACAGGACGCAGAGATGCTCCGCCATTTTGACTATGATCAGAACGCTCCTTTGGATGTTATAGAAAGCAGCGTCCAGAGTCGCGGCAGCGTGGAGATTCACGACATCTCTTATGCCAGTCCCAAGGGTGGAAGGGTTCCTGCCTACCTCGTTGTTCCGCCCGGAAAGGGACCTTTTGCTGCGATAGTTTGGGGACACTGGTACATGCCAGGCTCAGAGTTTCGCAATCGCAGAGAGTTCCTCGATGAGGCCGTGGCCTTGGCGCCAGCCGGAGTTGTCTCGCTGCTGATTGATGGTCCCATCGCACGTCCAGGACATGTCGAGGATGAGACAGAACTGAACGATCAGGAAAGCACGGACCAGGTCCAGGCGATCGTAGACACACGCCGAGGCGCGGACCTGCTGCTAGCTCGACTCGATGTGGACACCCGCCGCTTGGCATATGTCGGACACAGTTATAACGCCGGGACGGGGGCATTCTTAAGCGGCATTGATCACCGTTTCAAGGCGTTTGTCCTGATGGCCGGGGCGTTGTCTGACGAGGTAACGATGAGATCCAAGGAAGCTCAAGACGAACGCAAGCAAGTAGGTTCAGAGAAATTTGACGCATTTCAAGCGAGGTATGCCTGGCTGGACCCAGGTAAGTATGTGAGCCACGCAGCGCCAGCCGTGGTCTTCATGCAGTACGGGACACAGGAGACATTCCTGACCCCGGAGCGCGACCGCGAATATGCAGCGATGGTTAGCGAACCCAAGCGATTCAAGCTCTACGATGCTCCGCACGCGCTCAATGCAGAAGCGCGACGTGACAGAGTCGCATTTCTGACCGAACGACTCAACCTGAAGCCCATTTCTCCCAACGCACTTGCGGCAGTGCCTGACTTGGCTCAGCCACCCGAGCCAAAATGAGTTATCCGCGAATGTCTGCCGCTGCAATTGCCCTAAGCAGCAGGCTTTTCCCGATGCACCCCTGGTTCCAGTTCCTCCCGAGCCGCATCGACATACTTCCCATGCTCCGGCATAGCGATAAGTTCAAAATCGCGGGCCAGCAACTCAAGCTTTTCAGGAATATCATCTCCCGCCATCGGCTGCCCGTGTCCCGGAGCGAGCACCAGAGGATGTAGAGCCGCCAGCTTCTCCACCGAAGCCTTTGCCCCCACCCAATCCGGAGTGTAGTACGCCGGAGGCCCAGCCAACTCCGGTGTTTGTCTCGTCATGCTCAGCGCCGATTGTTGATTTGCCGTGCAGAACGCATCCCCCACCAGCAGCAACCGATCCTCTTCGCGAAACAAGGACACATGCCCTGCCGTGTGTCCCGGCGTATGAATCCAGCGCCACCCCGGAAGCGAGGGTACGCTCCCATCCTCATGCAAAGGGCGAAGGTGTTCCGAGATATCGACCGGTCCACGCGGATACATTGGAGACAGTCGCGACATCAGCCCGCCGCCCACTCCCGGATCCGGCGACGGATACTTCTCTTTCCCCGTCAAAAACGGGAACTCCAGCTTATGAGCATAAACCGGGACATGCCATTCCGAGGCCAACTCAGCGCAGCCTCCAACGTGATCGAAATGACCATGCGTCAGCACAATCGCCACTGGTGGCTGACCGTTAAAATTGCTCGCAACCCAGTTCTTCACATAGAACGCCGAATGCGGCAAACCACAATCCACCAGCACCCAGCCTCCCTCCGAGGCAGCGATCCCAAAAACGTTGACGAACAGGATGTGCAATCCCACTACGCCCGCAGCTACTCCGTCCAGCGGAAGAACTTCGTTTTCCTGTATGGAAAGCCTCTCCATAATTCGCCCCTTTTGCCTTGGCCTATATTAGGGTTCGATGCCTTCCATCCGGGCCGTGTTGCGACCTTTCATGCCACCTGTGGAGCGCTCTGGCGAAGCAGTGTCTGCCGCCAAGCCGAGTACCCGGCCACACACATCACAATGAATGCTCCATAAAGGAACGAAGTTAAATACAGATGCTTGTAGATGAACAGAGCCACGCTGATCACATCCACCACTATCCAGACCAGCCAGTTCTCCAGCAACTTGCGCCCCGCCATGTACTGCGCCGCCAGAGACAACACCGTAGCCAGCGAATCCCCCGCAGGCACATTGCTATCCGTGTACCGATGCAGAATCTGATACAACACAGCCCAAGCAATCGGACTCAGCACCAGCAGCGTAATCGAAACGGCTTTCGAAGTGGTACGAACCTGTAGCGCCCCCGCACCTTCGGAGTGACTCCACCGCCACCATCCATAGATTGCGATTGCTATATAAAACAGTTGCAAACACGAATCCGCGTAAAGCTTATTCCGCCAAAACATCACGAAGAAAAGTACATTGTTCGCAATGCCGATGGGCCAGGTAAGAATATTTTCCTTGGCTGCCAGCAGCACGCAAATCGCGCCGGTCAGCACTCCAAAGATTTCCAGTGGGGACATACCGTCATCATATTCGATTTGCGAAAGCCTATTCGTGGCGTTAGCAGTCACCGCGCTTTTGAGCAGTCATTCCTAGAGGAACGAGGAATCCCCGTACCGCTCAAAACGCAGCGCCGCACAAAGCAACCCAACCAGCCCTCTCCAGTCTTTGAAACAAACGCAGCGAGGCCCGGGATCTCCCCGTGCCTCGCATTTTTCCAAGTGTAGAAAAGCCGTCAGACCTGCATGACTTCCTTTTCCTTCACCTTGAACATCTCTTCTATCCTCTTGATTTCGTCGTCCGTGACCTTCTGCATCTGCTCCAGAGATCCGCGCTCTTCGTCCTCGGAAATCTTCTTGTCCTTCATCGCCTTCTTAATCGCGTCGTTGCCGTCGCGACGAATATTGCGAATCGCGGTCTTATGCTCTTCCAACACCTTGTTGAGGTGCTTCACCATATCCTTGCGGCGTTCTTCATTCAGAGCCGGCACAGGAATACGAATGACCTTGCCATCGTTCTGCGGATTGAATCCAAGGTCTGAGCTGCGAATCGCCTTCTCAATGGCTGCAATGAGAGACGTATCCCAAGCTTGAATGGTGATAAGTTGCGGCTCCGTTGCACTAACGTTGCCGACTTGAGCCAGCGGCATGACCGAACCGTAGGCGTCCACGTGAATGCTGTCCAGCATATGTACGTTGGCGCGGCCAGTGCGCTGCGAAGCCAATTCCTTCCGGAACGCCTCCACAGCCTTCTCCATGCGCTGCTTGAGCTGGTTGAATTCGTCTTTGAGGGCGGGCAGTCCCGCCATGCTGATCTGAGCCATAGGTTTAACTCCGTACAAGCGAGCCGATTATAAACCCGGCCTCTCACTGCTATGTAATCTAACAAATCCCGTGCCCACGGGAAACCCTTTCCCCCATGGTCACACGCGACACGCTGATTCTATCTGGAATGGCATTACGGAGAGGAAAAATAGCGCGGAGCGGGTGCGGCAAGCGCCTAAATCTTAAAACTCGAATCTCAGTACTTGTTTTCAGTAATACGACCTGCGAGCCACCGCAGCGGCTCGCAGGTCGCCAAAATAAATTATTAGGCCGTTACGATAGATCCGACCTTCTCTCCCAGACACACCCGGCGAATATTGCCTCGCGTGTTCAGGTTGAAGATCATGATCGGTAGGTCGTTCTCTCTGCAAAGACTGATTGCAGTTGCATCCATCACTCGGAGTCCCAATTTCAGAACATCCGTAAAGCTGATCGTGTCATACATCTTTGCATTCTTATCCTTGTTCGGATCCGAATTATAGATGCCGTCCACTTTCGTCGCTTTCATAATGACTTCCGCATTGATCTCCATGGCGCGCAACGAAGCCGCCGTATCCGTGGAGAAATAAGGATTGCCCGTGCCCGCGCCAAAAATCACAACGCGGTCTTTTTCAAGATGGCGAACCGCGCGGCGTCGAATAAACGGCTCGGCCACTTGGTTCATTTCAATCGCAGACATCACGCGGGTGTGAACACCCTGCTTTTCCAGAGCATCCTGCAGAGCCAGCGAATTAATCATCGTGGCCAGCATGCCCATGTGATCGGCCGATACGCGATCCATTTCTTTTGCCTGTTCAGCTACACCGCGGAAGAAGTTCCCTCCGCCCACTACCAGACCAATCTGAACTCCAAGCCGATGCACCTCGGCAACTTCAGCTGCAATTTCGTGCACGCGGGTGTTATCAACTCCAAAGCCCTGGCCCGCTGCCAGTGCCTCGCCGGAGAGCTTGAGAAGGATGCGCTTATATTTGGGATCTGCCATGGTTGGGTTACCTTTACAAGTGTAAATGAAAATCAGGCAAATTCGATTTCTGCGCCGCTTTTCCTCATCCAAGTGCTGTATTATCCAAACTCATTTCTAAATTTTTAGGAGACCACCTTCGAAGTTGCCCATCGCCTTCCCGAAGCAGCCCCCTGCTATCCCCTTCCCAGCCCTGCTCATCGCCGCCGGAATCGTCGCGTACCCTGTCAGACTCGCTCTGCACCGCAAGCCGTGGTGTAGGACTTTTTACTGTTAAGTCGAGGTGTGCCCCACATCTGCCGTAGTTAGCAGATGTGGATTGATGGACTGCAGGATACACCCACTCAGAAATTGCACCGAGCAATGACTCACCAGATTACCAAGCGATCAACGTCACCTTGTCCAGCCACACATCGTAGTTCGTCGCGTTTCTGTTCTCATCCATCTGGAAAGCAACATTCAACTCACCGCCGCCAGCGGAGATCGGATTGTAATAGCGATTGATGTAGGACTTATTACCGTTAAGCGTAACCGCAATAAAGTGCGCTTCACCATTGGCGCGCTCGAACTCCAACACCAGATGGTTCCACGTATAGGCCGGAGGAGCCGAACAGGAAATCCCCGTATGCACCCACGCCGAACCAGCCGTATTCCAAACATCCCACTGCCCTGCCGCAACATTGCATTGGTGCCCGAAAATGTACTTCTTCCCGTCCACCGATTGATTTCCATCAAACTCCAACGCCTGCACCGCGCCGGGGTTGGTGTAGTAAAAGTACAGGTCATAGATAAAATGGGAAGCACCGGCATTGGCCCCCAACTCTTCCCACCACAACGCATCGCCAAACGGAGTTTTGCCGCCGATCCAGAAATGAGCAGCCTTCCCATCCATCGAAGGCGAGCTAACATTCTGCGTCAATGAAAATGGAACCGTCGGCCCGTGTCCACCCGTCCCGGCACACGCGCCGCAACTCGACCACACGCCCATCTGGTCGATATTCGAGTAATACTTCGCGCCACTCGGCGCACTCGTACTGCTTCCCCCCGTCGCAACAGACGTTGCCGCAGAAGTGCCTGTCGAACTCGAAGTGCTGCCGCTTGCCGTCGACGCACTCGACGTGCCAGTTGATGAACCGGTCGAAGAAGTGGACCCACTGGAGGTAGAAGTAGAGCCTGAAGCGGCCGTAGTCGTAGTGCTCGAAGGAGCTGACGAAGGCGAAGTTGTGGACGTACTGGCACCGCCCGCACTTTGAGACGCGTTCACAACCACCGTCGCACTTGATTTCATGCTAGAGTCCGAGGAACTCACCGCCGTAACCGTATGAGATCCCGCGCTGGGCGGAGCCGCATAAAGCCCGCCCGCCGTGATAGTACCCACCGTGCTGTTGCCGCTCGCAATCGAATCCACGAGCCACGTCACGTCAGCACCCGAAGTATTCAGAAACTGTTGCTTCCCACCGGCCGCGACCGTAGCCGATCCCGGAGAAATCGAAACCGAAACCGCAGCGGCAACAGGAGTTACCTTCGAGCTTGAACCCGTCCCACAAGCCACCATGCTAGCCGCCAAACAAATACCCAGAATTCCCACACCGACCGAAAAACTCTTATTCTTAGAAATACGCCTACTCCTCAAGCTGCCGCTCTGCGATTCTCTAGGGCCATCCCAACCCGGCGCCTTATCCCCAAACTCCACACACATCGTTCCTCAACTACCGAACCATTGAATTTGGAGGGGATACCGCGAGTCTACTGGCCCAAAGCCTCAGGGCACAGCGGTCGAATTACCTAGTCAGTCGCCAACACCTTACGACTTCAACTCAGCTTTTATGCACAACCAAAGCACACGCCATGCATTCGGGGAAGGCTGGTTTACCGCAGGTAAACTGGGAGGATTACGAATTTCCGATGGTGATCTTTGATCCCAGGAAATGGGGTTGTTTTCGAAACAGGTAGATGTCCAACACGGCCTTTACTTTTGCAAATTGCTCGCGGCAGCGGGTTTTGAAACTATAGCGCGCCTCCACCTCTGCCGCGTCAAATCCAATCGCGTCAACGCCGTGATGACTGGCGAGGAATATCGCCCGCTGATTGTGGAAGTTTTGTGAGATGACAATGATCGAGTCCTGACCGAAAATCTCCTTCACTCTTACCATCGAGTCCAGAGTGGGAAAACGACACTCCATGTATGAAAGCGCGGCGGGAGTCAAGCGGATTTTTCCTGTGTTTGCCGCCATCGGCGGCAATAGCTTTCCTTGTGCTTGGCGTGTGGCCAGCGGTGGACGTGTGCGGTGTTCTGAG
>Ga0224528_1001253_pt1 | contig 17134 bp, 17 predicted proteins | sample CBST25metaG_2_FD_179888 | JGI IMG/M metagenome (GOLD analysis project Ga0224528, IMG submission 179888) | Peat soil microbial communities from Stordalen Mire, Sweden - C.B.S.T25 | ecosystem: Environmental > Terrestrial > Soil > Wetlands > Peat | place: Sweden: Norrbotten County, Stordalen Mire...
CAGATCCCAATCCTCTCGACAATCTTCGAGCGAGATCTCGTCCATCCGCCGGGCGTTACAACGGTGGGGTGCTGACAGTCTTCTCAGCGTTCCATCGTTGGTAGTACTTCGACCCAACCGTGGGGTCGGAGAGATTGACTCCGGTGGGTCCAGCTATTAGCGCGGGCACTCGGGACGTATCGCAGAAGAAGTAGTGTTGGCCCATATTATTGATGGCAACTGCCTTGGTGCACCAGGTCGCACCGGTGATAGACTGCTCGGTCGAAGGACCGTATTTGTCTTTCGCCTTCTGAAAGAAAGCCTGTCGGTCTGCCTCGGTTGTTAACTTTGGTGAGTAAGAAATCGACGTCAGAACCTCGGGCTGAGCTGGATCAAAGGGGTATCGTTCGACGAAGTTCAACACGAGATCAACAGCTTCGGCGGCATTGTGATAGTGAATCTGGGAAATGTACTTCTTCCCCTTGGAATAGCGCGAATAAGCCGACTGCATGCAGCCTTTAGGCTGGTTCAGTGGACACATTGCGTTTGGACTGGCTTCCACGAGGCGATCATGAAACCGCGCCCTGATCGCCTCGGCGGCTTCCTGACCCGACATATAGAGCCGCAGAGACAATATCTCCGTTTTACTTGGGTCTACCACGTTAGGGACATCCACAAGCGGTGCCTGGGAATTTAGGAATGGAACCAAAAACAGCACCGCCATTAGCGTCCCGGTACACACCCGAATTATCTGTCTCGTTTTCATTGCTGCTCCTTGTTCAGGATTTTCGTGATGGGATGTTTTGGACCTCGACCTCGATCTTGCTGACCATCTGGATGAAGCGGGCTGGAGAAAGTTGTTGATGCAACCGTAAGATTAACGCCTAACGCGATCTTGCACCGGAGTGATGAACTATCAAGCATTGCGAGATTGTGTAAGTTCAATCAGAGATGCCTGCCGATCTTTGGCATTCTTAAACTCCTCGAACGCTGAACGACGCACCAAAACAACAAGGCTAATCTCCTCAAGAATTGCGGCCTCAAGGGAGTTGATCGCGATCCTTATTGTAGTTGGATTATTCGTTTCAAGCACGGAACTCAGCATCTCTGATGAAATCGCATTGCTAAGTAACTGGCGGACACCACTGTCTTCCTTCCGGTTCCTTATATGACCTCTCCTTTTCCCGTCATTGATGAGGAATGCAAGACGTCCGAAAAAAGCTCGCTAAATGAAGAATCTGAGCCAGAACGTTTTCCCAAGACAGGGACGTTCACGTTCTAACACATTTTACAGTTAAGGAAATCGTTGGGCTGCTCGGTGGGTGGGCCATTATTTTGGTAGCTGTTTTCAGGATGGACCGGCCCGCCTTTCGCGGAGAGACTGCTTTCCAAATGGCTGCGCGATGAGAAGACCTCGGTCGAAAGCATCCGTAATTTGCTAGAAGCGAAATACTCGAAGGTTGCGTGAGCTGTAACCAAAGCGAAGCGTGCATCATGCCGGGGCGGACGCATGGCAGCCATCCTGTCCAGCTTCACTGCGACTTGCCGGAGGCGCGGAATCGATCCGCAACTCTACTTAACGCGGATGTTGCTGAACCTAAGCACCTGGCCGATGAGCCATCTCGATGCCTTGGCTGCCTGATCGCTGGAAGCTGAGCCACTCCAGCGATCAGTAGACACCCACCACAGCGTAAACTGCAGTTCGCTAGCAGCTCACGAAATTCCTAGATATTACTCGTCTGTTTTGGAACGCGTGGATAGGCATCTCATGTCGACACATATACTCAGTGTGTAATCCGAATTGCTTGTTGCAGCGAGTTCGCATTGAATGCAATATCGATTCATGGGACTAAAACTCTTCAGTAACGACGACCGTAAGCAACGACCTTCCGCAGCGGTGCTTGCCCCGAAAATATGCCTACTAGTAGCTGTGGGCCTGTTGGGATGGCTTTTCTTCAGCACCGCTGAAAACTGCGGGTATGTTCGATATATCAATGGCTTAGTAGGACAGCCTAGACTCCTCTATACTTGGCAGAACTTGGGTCTCTCTATTCTTTTCGCCGCGCTTGGAGTGGCCGGACTCGTGCTGCTTTACATGACAAAAAAATGGGCAGACGAACTGTGGGACTGTCTCACCGATGAGAGAATACCCGCACCAACAAAGAAGTCTATGGCCAGGCGATAAGTAACCTGCTTCCAACTCCGTTGCGTGACAACGTTGTGCAGAGAGGTCTGTCCAAGATGCCGAACCATCGCCAAAGGTCGGACGAATCACTACAATCGTTGCCTATCGGGGGCCTTTGCGGATCATCGAAACTGCTATCAGGGTTAGAAAATCTTATTCAACCGACCTCGATTGGGGCATTGGCGTGCTCTTGATTCTCGGGGAAGATGTGACCCGAACCCCAAAAAGGTAACGATTAACCAACCCGAACGAAAAAACGAGGATTTGATGAGTATTGCAGCGGTGTCTTCTTCGAACGACGTCCAACAGAGCAACTACCTCAATAACCCAGTATTAGCCGCGAGACAACTGGCCGCCTCCCAGACCATTTCCTCGGCTTCAGATGTACGTTTGGCGCTGGGTACCGCTATGGCCAGCTCACACTATGCGTCACCTCTCCAGCAGGCGTGGACAGACTTGAGCAAGAGTCTTACTTGCGGCGCGCTCGCGCCCGGGGAAATGGTTTACGGAGCGGGAACGGGCGACCTATCCGCTGCAAAGACGGCACTTGACTCCTATACGCAGTTGCTACCCTCATCACCGCTCTACATGAGCACTCTGACAACTCCCTCGCAAACGTTCTCCAACGATCTTAAAACGCTGGGAAAGGCTATCGACTCTGGCGATCTGGCTGGGGCACAGACTGCTTTTGCTACTGCGCAACGAAACGCACCGGAAGATATAGGGAGCGCAATGGCGCAAGCAAATTTCTCTGGCGATGCCGATAATCAAGCTCGATTGACGATGGAGACGGCAGCTTATTTCTCTGGCTATTTGACCTCGATTGGGTACACACCAACCAACGCCGATATCGAGGCGAATGCGATGACGCTAGGAGGCGTTACTGAAAATACGGTTCTGACGACTGCTCAGGACAGAACCCAGGAAGCGCAGGCCGAGCAACAGACAACCGCTATTTCTCGCTTGGAATCTAGTAGCGCTCCGACTTCAAATCAGCTCGCAGCGACGGCAGAAACTGCGATGTACAAGATTTACGATGCGATCTTTGCAATAGACCCTTTAGCTGTCAAAAACTCAAACATGAGCGTATTCAACGAGAGGGATGCGGTTCTGAACAAGCTGGAAGGTTCCCTGATGGGTCAGAATTCCGGAGACGCAAGTTCCACAAGTGTCTCCAGCGTGAACGTATCCGTGTGACACGCACGCTGTCGTTCAGGACTGGCCGGTGCCAGTTCCTGAACGAGTAATAGGAATAAGTACCCGAGTAGGGGCAAGCCACCTCACGCTATGGAATGCAATCGATGCAATCGACCTCTATACTTGACGTAGATGCATTCTCGCCAACTACAATTTCGGTGGCCATCTCGTCATAATGCCTTAAAAAACGAACGCTTCTGTATGGAGTCTTGTCAATATCTGCCCATCCATAAAGCGAGTATGTTCCCGGCGCTAAGCCGTGGATTTGAAACCTTCCATTTGCGTCGGTTCTGAATACCTGGATCATATCCGTATCTTTACTACGTACGGCAATCCCTGACATACGATGCGTGCCTTCGCTATCTGCTCCACGCAGATGTCCGGCAATGCGAGCTGTGCTGATGCTCGCCTCAATGGTTAACGGAGCAGTCCTGCCCGAGCGTAGATCAAGGACGGGACCATCAACGGAGTAGCCTCCCACTGACACGTTCTTGATAAAGATTCCTTCCGGGCCGCTCAGTGTGCAATGGTACAGGGCCGCCGGAACGTCCCTTGCCTCAAAATTGCCATCTGCATCAATTGCTACAGCGAAACGAGAAGGAGATGCAACGGAGGCTTCCGCGCAAGCAATCTTTACTGCTTCATGCTCTGGCCTCATTTTATATTTCACGTGCCCAAGCAGCGGGGACGATGACGGGCCAGTGAGAACAACAGACGCCTCGGCGGCTTGCACTGTACTGACGATAGCGGCAGCGGCATGTTCGGATTGATCCAAGTACCAGTTCTCCACAATCAGCATCGTGGCTTCCGGCAGGCCGCGAATGAGAAATTGCCGGGCGGCATTACGTGAAATTTCGATGTCGACTGGGATAGAAGCTCCGCCGGCCTTCCAAGAGAGATGTAGTTTGTCGATCCCCGCCTCATTCGCGGGCTCGACGCGCATCTCAAACCCAGGCTCGTTGCTTACGACAATACTGAGTGAAAGATTATCCTCGGGCCGGATACGCAACAGACTCAAGGGATCATCGTCCGCATTCGAAGGATAGGGGATGAATCGCGGGCACGCTTTGCCCGGCATGTTCGGCGTTGATCGGGATGCATCGGTCGATGGACATTGAAGCATATAGACGAGGACAGCGTAAAAACCAGGAGGCAATGATGCACAATTGAATTTACCGTCAGAGTCGAGAAGTGCCGTGCATTTACTCTGCGGGACGAGGGATCCTTGTTTTGCTTCGAGTTCAAAGACGTTGATATATCCGGCGACCGGAACCCCTTGCTCGCTCACCACCACGCCCGCGATATTTCCGTGGGCGGCTTCAGCGTAGAGCGGCGACGGCGAGCTGCACCATAGCACGAGGAACACCCCAATACCCAGAATCGAGCACGCGCTCAGATACGCTGGATTTCTCGGAGAGTCAGTAGTGTGGCCAATGCCGCGGATGCACTTCGCCATATTGTCATCTCTCTCTTGTTTGCAGTAGTCCAAGCCAGCCGGGTAGCGATGGCGTATGAAAAACACGCCCCGGGCTCGCAGCTTTCAGACGAAAACACGGAGAACCGTAGTACCAGGGAGTATCCGGCAGACTGCACTGGATACCCACTGGGTCCGTTACCAGACAACGATGAGGCGGATTACTGCACCTTGCGAATACGCCCATTGTTGGTGTCTGCAATGTAGTAGGTGGATCCGTTTACCGCAATGCCTTGCGGAGAGTTGAACACAGCGGCCGTGGGTGATCCCCCGTCGCCGGCAAACCCTGAATTGCCGTTTCCCGCAACAGCGAAGATCGTGGTCCCTACGACTTCCCTAACTCTCATGCCTGTGCTGTCGGCGATATACAGGTTGTTGCCAGTTGAATCAAAGGCGAGCCCCATCACCTGGCCCAGTTCAGCGGATCCGACAGGACCTCCGTCACCGACTTCCCCACAGCCAGCGTTACCAGAGTACGTACTGATCACACCTGTGGAGACCGTCACTTTGCGGATACGACAGTTCGCATTGTTCAGGCCGATATCTCCAATGTAGATGTCTCCGGTCGTCGGGTGGAGAGCAAGCGCCCAAGGAAAGGTCAGCTCTGCACTTGTTGCAAGCCCACCATCGCCTGCAAACGCTTGAGTGCCATTTCCAGCAACCGTAGTGATGACGCCCGTCGAATTCACATGACGAATGCGATTGTTACCGCCGTCTGCGATATATAGGTCCGATGCGGTCACAACAATGCCTATGGGCGAAGACAGAAGTGCAGAAGTTGCTTGACCACCATCGCCCCTAAAACCACCGATGCCGGTTCCAGCGTAAGTGCTAATGACGCCAGTGGAAACAGTCACTTTCCTGACGACGTTGTTATACAGGTCAGAAATATAGATGTTTCCGGACGGAGCGATAGAAATTCCACCAATCCGGAGTCCAAACGTCGCGCTTGTCGCGGGTCCGCCGTCCCCTGTATAGCCTCTCGCTCCAGTGCCCGCGACAATTGAAATCCAGAACTCGGACGTGACCTTGTAGACTACGGCTCCTCCTCCACTGTTGCCATAATCTGCAAAATAGACATCACCAGTAGTATGGTTTACTGCAACGGCCATAGGGGCAATGAGGCGGGCGTTCGTTGCCATCAAGCCGCTGTTGTCGAGGTAGACGGTGCCTCCGCCAGCCATGGTGCTTATGGTCTGCGCAGAGGAGAATTTGGTCGCAAAGCAAAGGCATAGTAGAACGATAGCCACGGCAAGAACATTCACAGTTTTTCGCATGTTGAACTCCGAGTAAATCTGGGCGGGAATGTAACTTCTCTCAAGCGAACCGAGAAGTCCGTTCTGCAAACGCTTCCCGTTACCAACAGGAAGCTATATTCCGGTAGGAGATTGTGGTGCAGGTTCTAACTGCGGAAATATCAGGCGAAGGCGCTCTGCTATTGGCGGTATCCCCTTCAAATCTTTACAACGTTTTCACTTATTCTCACTTGTAGTGATGTTTATATCTCGGATAGAGAGCGTTGTCATTATGATAAATACCCTAGTCCAAAACAGGTTTAGTCAACCCGCGTCCGATGCTGACCATCCGCAAGTTCACCTCGCGGGAGTTTACCGTTGATGATCTGATTGCGCGCAAGATGCTCACCCAAGATCAGGCAGAAGCCTTGGCCAATTCGGTCCAACGCGGCGACAATCTACTGGTCTCAGGCGGCACGGGGTCAGGCAAGACCACGCTCCTCAACGTCCTCGCAGGATTCACTGGAGCGCATTCTCATTTCTCGAAGACACGGCGGAGTTATACATAAAGAAGCCGCACGTGATATCAGCCGAAGCGCAACCCGACACACACAAAAGCCAAGTCAATTTTGCCGACTTGCTCAAGGCTGCACTTCGCCATCGTCCTGACCGAATCATTGTTGGAGAAATACGCGGCGCTGAAGCGAGAGTGCTTCTGGACGCTCTGAACACCGGTCATCGTGGCTCCCTGACAACCATTCATGCCAACGGTGCGGCGGATGCTGTACGGAGGCTGGCCCAACTTGCCATGCGCAGTTCCGGCAACGCACATCTCCGCAACATTGAGGAAGAATGCCGACGCTCCATCGATGGTGTGGTGCACATTTCCCGGAACGAATCTTGGCGATCCGTTACAGAGGTTCTGGATGTGTTTCGCGAAAGGTAATGCGGGATGCAACGGGGAGGAAGATTGGCATCCCGCTTTGCTCCTATTGCACATTCAAACGTGTAACTTGCAGACGAGCGGCAAGATAACGCGCAAAGTCTTTTAGAAAGCCTTCCTGCAAATCACGTCTGGCGAACAATGCAGTTTCAATTCGCAGAAACCGGTCTGCTAACGGCTTAAAAACGACTCCGGGCCAAGCTGAGCGCGAGGCAGAATGCGGGAGTAAAGCGATTCCAAATCCCTGGGCGACAAGATTCATGGCGTGCGGTGCGGAACCTATTTCATGATACTCAGGCTCTGCTCCCGTACTACGGATGTACTCGACAGTTTGATCATAGAACTCAGGGTGCGGGTCTCTGGGTATCCAAAAGAGTGGCCGTCCATGCAACTCTCGCACTGCGATGGTGGACCTCTGTGCCAGACCGTCGGTTTTCGGAAGGCAAATGCAGAATGATTCGTGGGCAACTGGCTCTACCCACAGCCCCCGGTTATGAATCGGCAGAACGCCGAGTGAGGCGTGTAGTCTTCCGCGCAATACCCGCTCGATCAACTCTGGTGTGACATTGTTTTCAAGCAGCACGCGCGGCTCGGGAGAATCCGCAGATTTGACTCGGTGTGCCTCGAACTCAGAGATATCCATTTGTTCGAGAATGCGTAACGTTGCGTCATTGGTGAATGGGGAGAACCCAACTCGAAGCGGACCATTCAGGAGTCGGCTGTAATTTTCCGAGAGCTCCCAGGCCCGCTCCGATTCCCGAATCGCGAGTCGAAAGGCTGGCACAATAAGACGCCCGAATTTCGTCAGCCGAACGCTTCGTGTAGACCGATCAAAGATGGCGTGTCTGTAACCCCGTTCAATCTCGCCAATCTTCCTGGTTAAGAACGACTGTGCAGTGTGGAGTCGTTTCGCCGCCTTCAGAAAGGTACCCTCCTCGGCAAGCACCACGACATAGAATTGGGATTGGAGAACACAGTGATCCAACACGGCAATCCTCCATCTGGGCCGCGTCTAACAAGAGCGTAAACACCTTTGTACGCGCAACCGCAGTGGTAGATTGAGATGCAATTGTAAGTAGCTGGATGCTCTACTCCGAACATTCGGATGTTACGATTGGACATAGAACTTCTAGCAACTGTTCGTCCAGAGCAGTTTGACCCAGAGCGAGGTCTGCCGCCAACACGGAGCGCCTCACGATTTGGGGTGAGACTCGCTCTCTGGTTAACGAAAGTTCCTGATGCTTGACTGACATGAAGCAAGATTTTCGGGTGATCAGTGGCGTCTCCGTGCCGTTCTCGATCCTGGAGACCATTAACGGACAGCAGATACGCTCTCTGCGACTTGATACCGTGACCTTCAATACGGCTACAGCCGATGTTGACTTTGAAATCACCAACATTCCATCTGGGCCGCGTCTAACAAGAGCGGAAACACTTTTGTATGCGCAACCGCAGTGGTAGATTGAGATGCATTCGTAAGTAGCTGGATGTTCTACTCCAAATATTCGGACGTTACGATAGGACATGCTGAGCTGGTCTGATAGGAAGAAACACGCAAAACGTAGTGCTTGGTGATCTCCTCCGTGAAGATCATTACGACATCGAGATCTTTTACGATGCGCATTCTGTTCTGAAGAGCCCCTCGCAGTGCTCGCCGCGAGGGGGCGCAATCCAAAGGACGACTACCAGCGGAAGGGAACGCAATTACTGCATTCATTCAAATCCGGGATTCTCGACGGCAGTGCTCCCGGCATGATTCTCGCCTGGGGTTTCAGAACATACTCTTCACGCGCTTGACAGAGCCGGGGTGCTAGATTCGCTGGTCCAAGACACCTCGCAGGCGGCGCCTTCTGCCAGTAGTTCAGAAGGTCGTTTGGCTATCGCGCTAGTTTCTTCATCGAAGTCTGCACGAGTTGTTGGACATATGCTTCCTCCATGAAAGCTCGCAAAATATCTGATTCGGTCCCGGCTGCCAGTATCCACTGATCGTCCTCCCATCTGTAAGCGTTCCGAGATAGGTATGTGCACAACAGACTCCCGAATAGGCTTTAAATTCGATGGAGACCACATTCTCCTTAACCTGAGTTACTTTAACGAGATCTCCATATCGTTCTAGCGTTTGTTCCGGCGGTTTTAGGCCACTTGCATATTTCGAAAGGCCAGTTAGCAGGAGGTCGTCTGACCATCCTGTCAGTTTTCCGTCGGCTTGCTGGAATATATGAAGACAACTATTCATACCCAGCTTCTTGATTGACCAGGTGCCGACAAAGGGACTTAGTTGTTGGGCTGATGCTAACGCAGGACGTCTCAGTTTTACGTTTGCAGAAAACCTGCCGCGTTGAAAACTTCCAGTCCAAGCATCTTCTCGTCTGTCGTAGGTGAGGTCGACATCGATCATTTGTTCGCCGGAGGCTTGCGGTGACCGTTTGAGGATAAGATGCATCCCATCCCACGACGCACCACTGTCAGCGCTCTCGTTAAAGTAACTCTGCTCCCCTAGCTGGACTTCACTTCCTTTACGCTGGTAGGCCCCTATTAGGAATGAATGCAGTCGTTGGGGCACGTCAACGAGTGACTTAGGTGCGCCTTGGATAGCCGTAGCGAGCACAACATGAAGTCCAACAGCACCTCCCTGTCCGTCTGCAGCCTCCCAGAGTCCGGACGTATGCTCTGGATAGGATACAAGCTGACCTATCACGCTTTCGCGCTTTTCCTGCGCATACGCCACCGATGTTGTCAACATTGCAATAAATGAGGCAATCACGATGCAGAAAACTGTTGTCCTGATTCTCTCTACCATCGATAACGCCACTCGACTCAAAGTTGGGCTAAGCATTTGATCTGCTCCTCGACTCCCCGATCCTATGGCAATGGCAACTTGCAAGGGTCAGACACCGGAGAATGCTGATTTGTTCCAATACCACTTCGGTATCTTCGATCCACAGTTCTATCCGGACTGCGAACTTCCGCAACAAGGCATTGCAAATAACTACGAACTCACCTTCCTTGGAGAGCAGGTCGTCGTCTCAATGCTTCAACTACCGAAAAAGAGTGAAACTACCAAAGCGTGCCAAAAAGTCAGCGCTCCCGAGGCAAATGAGATCAAAATCGAGGAATAGAGGATACTCACGACGGGGACCAGCAGGATACGCATTGTAGCCAAGCCATCCGATGATCACTCTAATACCCAACTGGCAAATGGGACTGGGCAAGGTTGTAGAAACCATACTGCGCGGCTCCTTAAATTCGCTACCTTTGCACCCAGGAAGCGAAGCACAGCTACCTTATAGCACTGGTTATATTGTGCTCCCCTATACAATGACATCAGTCAGCTTTTACTAAGGATTTACGGAGATTGCCATCTGCGCCTGTCCATGACCTCACAGCCAAGATGCTCAAACAGACAGACGAAGCAGGCCTTTCAAAACTGCTGATCGAGGTTGTCTTGCTGGAGGTTGCAGATCAATCGCCAAACGGCGAGTCCGACATCCTAACAACAACAGCCAAGCGCCATCGTGTTGATGTGGAGAAAGTCAGGAAAGCCGTTGAGCAGGAGCTCACTGTGAAACGGGCCAAAGTGGAAAGCAAGCAGAAGACAGCCAACCATCGGTATTCCACCCGTGTAGCATGCGGAGCTTCTATCCCAGTCCAGATCGAGATTTCACGTGGCGCCGACCCGGCAATTTGTCTTTCGCGGCCCGCGCCGGAAGCTACGATGCCGATTGTGGAGAACTGGTACTTCAATCAATCCAAACATGCCGTGGCATCCTTGATCGCAGCCAAAGCCACCTTCGCCTTGAAGCCGCTGTGTGGTTCCGTCTTTGACGTCTGCTCATCTGCTGCCCGCCCTCGTCTCAGCCATCCTAATGGCCGACAGTGAGCAGACCCTACACTTAAACTCCTGTCCGATTTTTCCGAAGCCACCTCAGCACCCGTTGACTGCTGACTAATTTTCCTTAGCGAAAAAAATGAATTATCAGGTGGAAGAGGAAGTTGCGGCTTAGGGCTTGTACAACCGCCGCACTCATCTGCAAAATGAAATTTTCCAGTATCGCCATCATATTCAACAGCTAACCCTGTCTCAACTTCTTGCGTACAAAGCCTCGAAAAATCGAGGAAGAATGAGGTTCTCAGAAGTTCGCCTCTCCTTAGATCACCCCTCCGGAAATAGGAACCAAACACCGGCGACGATGGTGCGGGAAAGTCCGACAACTTTATGAATCTCGATCAGCAGAATTTCTGCTCAAGCATCTCTGAATGAAAATCCAGCATCTCTGGATATAGTCTGAGAATCAGTTGGGCCCCTTCGGATCAGATACCCGCGCGCCTCGCACACCAAGTTGAAAATCAGTACCACGCCTCACAACCAGCACAGAAAGGAATTCTTCTATGCTCGCCCCTTGGCGCATTTCTGCGATCAAGAATTTCACCTTGGCAACTGCTCTATTAATCTTCTGCGTGCCCGTTTGGGCTGCGAGTAGCACAACAACAACGCTGACCGTGTCTCCTTCGTCTACGGTCGCGGTCGGGACGGCATTGACTCTCAAGGCCACAGTGACCTCGGGAGGAAATCCGGTTGGTCACGGCCTTGTGACTTTCTGCAATGCCTCCGCACCACATTGTGAGGACACTGCGGTTCTTGGCACTGCTTCACTCAACTCTTCAGGTTTTGGTACTTTGCATTTGACACTTGGTCCCGGCCCGCACAATATCACGGCAATATTTAGAGGAACCTCGTCGTATATCGCAAGCATCTCTTCTGTCCAGCCGATAGCGGTCACCGCCAGTTCGACAACGACGATTACGTCTTTAGGATCAGCAGGAAACTATTCTCTGACCGGAACAGTCGCAACTGTTGGTCCCGCGGGACCAACAGGCGTAGTGTCGTTTATAGATTCCAGCAATGCCAATTTTCTCCTGGGATCGGCTGCTCTGGGCACTCCAAATTTCCAGACATCTTCGCTTTCGTTTCAGGAAACGACCCTTGGATCTGGCTTCGGAAACCCTTTCGCAGATCCCTGGGGAATTGCAGTGGGCGATTTCAACGGAGACGGCAAACTCGACTTCGCAGTATCGAACTATTCTACTACACAGAATGTGGTAGTCATGCTTGGCAACGGCGATGGAACATTCACACTTGCCTCTTCGATATCAATGGGCGGTGATGTTTCCACCTATATTGCAGTTGGTGACTTCAATGGAGACGGAATACCTGATCTTGCCGTAGGAACCTCTTCGAGCAACAACCTTAGAATCCTTCTTGGAAATGGTAATGGAACCTTCACACTGAAGAGCACGTTTACAGGCGTGACACAGCCTATGAATGTAATGACAGACGATTTCAACGGCGATGGAATTCTCGATCTTGTAGTGACAAGCGCTCTAGGGGATGTCGGCATTCTTCTCGGAAATGGCGATGGTACCTTCACACTCAAGACTACTCTCGCTGGCTCCTATGCGAGAGTAGCTGCGGCCGATTTTAACGGTGACGGGATCCTTGATCTTGCGGTATTGCCAGCGGATGGGTCTCTAAACTTCACCGAAAGCATCTTTCTTGGCAACGGCGATGGGACGTTCACACTGAAGGATACTCTCACTCCGGACAATGATCCTATCAGTGCTACGATAGGTGACTTCAACGGCGACGGAAAGCCAGATCTCGCGATACTCTGCGAAAATCACGTGGACATCTTTCTCGGGAATGGAGATGGGACGTTCACACAAAAATCCTCACTCAGCGAGGTAGGAGGCGGGCCGTTGATGATAGTAGCCGGTGACCTCAATGGGGATAACAAGCTAGATCTTGCATACACCGACTGGGCAAGTGGCACCGTAAGTATTTTACTTGGCAACGGGGACGGAACGTTTTCTGCCTCGTTGTCTTACGCGACGGGTGAATATCCCAATTGGGCAGTAGTGGGCGATCTCAATGGCGACGGTAAAGTCGATATTGTTGTAGCCGACTCCGTCGACGCCGGTGGCAATTCCGTCAGTGTTTTTTTGAACCAAATGTCAACCAGTACCACTGCCACGGCAATTTTACTTGACGCTTCAGTGCCTGGAACCGGAACGCATAGTGTCCTCGCCAGATATGGCGGAGACAGCAACTACACAGCGAGTCAATCCAGCACGATTACTCTTAATGGTTCGGCCATAGCAACTATAACTACGCTGAGCGTTTCGCCCCTTGGATCCACAGAGCCCTCCGGCACGACTCTCCAATTCATCGCGTCGATTGCTCCCAGTATAAAAGGAGGTCTCGTTGCAAGTGGGACGGTAAGTTTCTACGACGGCGGAACCACACTACTTGGCACTTCAGACATCAACAACGGGCAAGGTCTCATCAACATAAGCACATTGAGTGTTGGAGGGCACACGGTTACCGCAAATTATAGCGGCGATGTCAACTTTGCCTCGTCCACCTCTTCGGCACTTCCGATCACTATTTCGTCTGGTTCATCCTCGCCCATTCCTACGCCTCCAAGTAATGCGACTTGGTTTTACAACTTGCAGGATGCTACCTCATCGGGGACATGGGCGCCGAGCTTCGGAGCAAGCACAGGTGGTAGTTTGACGGGTTCCTACTCCTTAACTCCGGGCATCTCGTCGCCGTCGCTGTCGGGTTCTTCGATGAAGCAGACCTCTACGGGAAGCGGACTCGATAAGAACGGGAAGCAATCGGGTTTTAACGTTCTGTACTACAAAGATCTGGGCTGCTCAACCACGCCCAATGGAGGAACGAACACCACCGGAACCCTAACAATTACAGTTTCAACTCCCACCACAACGAGTAATAGCATTTCTATCAGCGCAAGCGCCTCAGATACGACCTATGCGGTTACGGCGATTCAGATTTATCTTGATAACAATCTTGTATTCAACAGTGCCACGAACGGTCCCATCACTCCAACATCCTACACCATGACCGGGCTGACATCCGGAAGCCATTCAGTAGTCACCAAGGCTTGGGACTCGCACGGAACGCTCTCCATGGTCACGTCCGCCATTACACTCGGCGGAGCTAATTGCGGTGCTGTCACTAATTTTCTGGATGATTTATGGTTTTATATTGACCCGTCGTCAACCCATCTGCAAGCCTTGGAATTTGACCCTGACCTACTCTTAGGTGGATACCTCTATTCCCCATCGATGCAGTGTGACTCTGCTTCTGGCTACTGGAGGTATTGGAACGCAGCAAGCCTTAGTTGGGTGCAGCCCCTTGTCAACCCCCAACTGTGCTTACTCTTAGCATCTACCGGAAACTGGCATCACTACCAGCTTTATACGACGGTAAACGCGGCAGCGCATACCTATACATACCAGGCCCTGGTAGTCGATGGTGAGACTGTGTACTCGAATCCTGGGTGGAGCCCCAGCGCGACCAATTGTAACGTTGCCGGCTCGTTCTGTAATGGGTGGGCAAATAACATTTGGGTTCAACAGCAGATAGACAACCAGGCTACAGCCGGAACCAATACCGTTTACTACGATGACTATAACTACACGGTGTGGTAGCGGGCTTCTCAATTCAACCTCATCATTCGTTGTTTGAAGAACCCACCTCTGAGGTGGGTTCAGAGTGCTGACGAACCCCACCTTTTCTCTGGTTCTCTGGTGGGGTTCGCTGTTTAGGTGTTGAGGCGGAGTTGGAGTGTTGAGAGCCAGCCGAAGGTTTTGGAGAGCAACTGTAGCGTGCGATAGCCAATCACGGCGTAGATGTCCCGATCTTCCAGACCCTTGGCAATCGCCGCGGTCGAGTAGCCTGCGTCCAATCCCACGGCCCGCACCTGGAAGCCGAAGCGCTCGCGTTGCCGGTCCAGTCGTCCCAGGTAGGGGATTGAGTCATGCACATTCGCGGGCGTGACATGGGTGTCGGTGATGATCGCATGGCGGCCATCGACAGTGCGGTGGTCGAGGTAGAAGAAGCCCTTCGGTTTGCCATCGCGAACCATGTAACCGGAGTCAGAATCGGTGCGGCTGACCTCGATCTCCTTGGTCGCAGGCTCGTTCACCTTCGCCTTCAACTCGCGCTTGCCGTGCGCGGCGCGATCTTCCTCGATGGCCTCATCCAACTGCTTCAGGCACTCGACCGGTTTCACCTCGACCCGATGCACATCGTACTTCTTCTTGTTGGCGTTGGCCTTCAGGTGGGTCGAGTCGGTGTAGAGAACCTCGCCCGTGACCAGTCCTTTGCGGCAGGCCAGTTCGACGATCTCATCGAAAATCTGCTGATAGATGTCGCTATCGAGAAAGCGCCGCCGCCGGGTCTGGCTCAGGGTGGAGGCATCGGGGACCTTGTCCTGCAATCGCAGGTGCAGAGACCAGCGATAGGCGGCGTTGACTTGTACCTCGCGCATCAGCTGGCGCTCGCTACGCACGCCGAACAGGTATCCGATAAACAGCAGCTTGAACAGCACCACCGGGTCCAGCGCCGGACGACCATTGTTCTCGCAGTACAGATGCCGCACCCGCTCGCGAATGAACTCGAAGTCCACCGCCCGATCGATCTTGCGCAGTAGATGGTCGTCGGGAACCAGCGACCCGATCGTCACAAACTCCATCTCTTCCTGCGAAACCTCTGCCTTTTTCAGCATGAACTCTGAATACAACAAAGCCCTCGAAAAATCGAGGACTTTGTCAGCATTCTGACCTCTGAGGTGGGTTCACTGTTGTACGCCGTGCATGTTCGACAGTTTGGAGAAGCCTCTACCCAACCTGTGATGGAGGTGAAGGTTAGCGAAGCGCAAAGGCGTTGTTGCGAGGGCGGGTCTGAAGGAAGCGTGGAGCAAAGACGCGAGCCGATGAACAAGAACCGGATGATAAGGCCTACGGTGCTGGCCGAGAGAGCAACAGATCGCGAAGCCCATATCCATCAAGAGCACTGGTGGTAAATCCGGCGGTTGTGCACTAGCCACCCCGCTTCGGGCGGCCGCAGTGGGCCAGGAGCGCGTGAAGCCTGCGATGGGTGCTAACGGAGAAATGAGGCCCACAGGCAACCCCAAACTACGAACATTCGGCCACTAGTTTTGCCGGGTGGATTAACCTATCGAACCGCCGTATGCGGACCCGCTTGTACGGTGGTGTAGCAGGAGAGGATAGGAGCATGCATTGTAGCTCTGTTGCATGGATAAAACGCTGTAATCACTTCTCTCTCGAACCGACAATTCGAAACGCCACCAACTTCCTAACCTGTGCAGACTTCCCTAGTAAATATCAGAACGTTACTGCGCCATACGGAGACCACAAGGTTCTTGCGGTTGGGACGCTATAATCACCCTGGTTTTCTGCGCCGCCTGTCAGGTCTGGTTGGCCAATGGCTGTTGCCGCGATCATCCCATTGCTGAAGGGCGGCACGAAGATCAGAACCCGGTTGTTCTGATTGTCCGACACGATGAGGTTTCCACCGGTATCGAAAGTCAATCCGACTGGACCATACAACCTATTTCCGGATGGATTGCTACCATACTGCGTGCTATGAGTGAAGTCCGCTTGGCCAATGACCGTGGTTGCGGCCTGGCCATTCGTAAAAGGAGATGCAAATTTCAATACTCGGCTGTTGCTGGTATCTGCTACCCAGAGGTTCCCTTCGGAATCAAACGTTAATGCATTTGGAGCATGGAGCGAACTGGCCGAAATGGTATCGAATCCATTAGAAGTGAATGCCGTCGCCGCTGGCTGACCCAATTCCAAGCTGGCAGCCATACCTGTCGAGAACGGTGGCACAAACTCTAGCACCCGCTGGTTCGCCATATCCGCCACCCAAAGATCTCCCTTGGAATCAAAAGTCGCTGCAAAAGGCTCGCAAAGCGAACTCGAAGTTGGAGAAGGGTAAGTGTCTCCCTTTCCCAAATTCTCTCCATTGCAAGCGTAAGTGCTTTCGAGGCTGGGTTGGCCAATTGCCAATGTTGGCGCCATGCCGATGGTAAACGGCGGCACGTATTCCGTTACACGGCCGAAATTGGGGTCAGTTACCCAGAGATTTCCCTGACCATCTAGCGCTACCGAACTGGGGCCAAACATGCCGCTTGTCAGAGGGCTCCCGTAGCAACTATTTTCGGGGTTATAGTTAAACTGAGATTGTCCGATTACCAGACTTGCGTTCATGTAGCTAACGAATGGAG
>Ga0224528_1001254_pt1 | contig 17127 bp, 11 predicted proteins | sample CBST25metaG_2_FD_179888 | JGI IMG/M metagenome (GOLD analysis project Ga0224528, IMG submission 179888) | Peat soil microbial communities from Stordalen Mire, Sweden - C.B.S.T25 | ecosystem: Environmental > Terrestrial > Soil > Wetlands > Peat | place: Sweden: Norrbotten County, Stordalen Mire...
ACTTCAAGCAAAACCCACTGCGCCTGCGGCGCAGGATGATACTTCAAATATCCCCACAATATCCTGTTCCTGATCTGGAGCACTCCTGAAAAGCACCACTGGTACAGTCTTCCTTAGCGCCGAAGGCGTGGGAGAGCTGCACGGATACAAATGCTGTGTGCGGTTGCGCTCGAACTGCTGCGCCCGGCTTCTGCTTCGCTGGTAAATCAACGGAGGCCGCTGCGGCTTGCACTACGGGCAAGGCCGCTGTGCGCGAATCAGCATCTGCGACCCGACCTGGCTCATCGGTGACAGACTGCACAATGCGCTCTCGCTGTTTCGTGGAAGAATAGCTGCTCGTGTGGATGCCGCGCCCTCGGCAGAATCTGTTGGCGCTTACTCCGCTCTGTTCCTGTGCGACGATTCTGTTTTGCCATGAACTCAATCTATCGCCAGATTTACTACGATACAAGATGGGGTTTGTTGAGCGGACTCACTACGATGGCATACTTCACACCGATAGATATGACGCATATGAAAAAGGCATCGGCGCGAAAGATTTGATTCATGCTTGCTGTTGGGCCTGCATAGCAGGCGGGGATTCATCGAAGCCCTCAAAGTGCAGCAAAAGGCCAATGCAGCCAGCCGCGAACTGGAACGCGTGGTCGAGCTCATGGATGGACTGTTTGCGATGGACCGTGAAGCTCGCGAGCAGAAACTGTCACTTGAAGGCCGCCATGAGCTGCGGCAGGAGCGTGCACCGGAGATCCTGGCGGAACTGCATACGCTGCTTACGACAATGAAAGAGTCGGATCTGATTTTGCCGAAATCATTCGAGGGCAAGGCGATTGCGTATATATCTGGCAGCCGTCCTGCCCGAACGCCTACCTTTGGGTGGCTCACACAACAGGAACCCAGGTTTTGCAACCATATTATTGAATGTCGAGATGCAGATCTACAATGCCGCGCTGCAGCGCGTAAATGGTGGCTTGTGTCCGATCGCGTGCTCCGAGTTTATCGAGAATGGAACTAACGTGAATGCGCACAGTTTTTTCGGCTATATTCAACTCTTCCGCGATCTCTCGATTTGAGTAGCCGTGCGTGATGCAGATTAATACTTCGGTTTCGCGCGGTGTCAAACTAACGGCAGGAATGCGCTCAGCCAAGCAGTTCAATATTTTCTTCGGAATGTAGCGCAGATTACGGCTAACAGTGAGAATGGCGTTGATGATTTCGTCGCCACTGACGTCTTTGGTCAAGTAGCCTATTGCACCATCATGTATAGCACGGTAAACATCCTCGCTGCCGTGATGTGAAGAGAGCACGATACATCGCGCTGCAGGAAACTCCGCTCGGATGCACCGTAGTACATCGAAACCGCTGAACTGTGGCAGTCGGAGATCGAGAAGAACAATGTCCGGACGGAGCTGGCGATAAAGTTCGACACCTTGTGCGCCATCGCTCGCCTCGCCGGCGATCGTGATTGACGCATGCGTTGCAAGCACCGATTGAAGCGCAATGCGTGCGAGAAAGTTATCTTCGACGATGAGAACACGAATCGGGTTCATAAGCCAAGCCACCTGACGGCATGGACCCCCACGTCGGGGTCTCCTGCAGAGAACGTACTGTATGGGATTTCGATTTGTACTTCGGTTCCACTACGAGCGTTGCTGGTAATCGAAAAGTGACCGCCGATCTTGCGCGCGCGCTCTTCCATCACCAGCAGACCGAAGTGAATGCGCTCGGAGGAGTTTCTCTGCGTAGCGGAAAATCCGCTTCCGTTATCGCGTATCAGCAATTTTATCGAGCGCTCTGAATAAAGCAAATGCACAATCATCAATGTAGGGTGGGCATGGCGCAAGGCATTGTTCACTGCTTCTTGCGTGATGCAAATCAAATGGTGCACGGAGGCAGGGGGTAACAAAATTTCTTTTCCTTCGACCGCCATCTTCAGTTCGACATCCCGTGGCCGTTGCAATTCGCCGATCGAGCGCGCAAGCGCCTGCGAAAGAATACCGGTCACTTCATCGGTTTCACGCAGATCCCAGATGATGCGGCGCGCCTCGGCCTGACAATGTGTAACCATGCTACGCGCCATGGTCATGGCTTCCGTGGCCGGTACCAGATGCGGATTTCCGGTGGGCATCGCGTGCCGCGCGGCGTCTAGTTGCCAGGCTACGGCAGCAAAACCTGCCATCAATGTATCGTGGCACTCGCGCGCGATGCGGCTGCGCTCTTCGAGCACGATGCCCATGTGTCCCTTGGCGTGGCGGATGCGCAGCATGTACAAATGCACGCCCAAGGCAGTTGCGAGAATTGCTATCAATATATAGAACGTGTATGTGGCATAGATGTGAGGATGCTGCTGCACCGGCAAAGAGGAAGTCTGCGTGGTCCACGGTTCGCCTGCATTGCGCGCTTGCACTTCGAAGGTATAAGTCCCGGGCACGATGCGATGATAGCGGGCATAGCGCGCATGTGTCGTGATCCAACCCGAGTCATATCCGGCAAGCCGGTAACGGAATTCAATCTGTCGCGGATTGGCCAGCAACTTCGCGTCAAAGAAAAAAGTGATGTCCTGCTCGGAAGGCCTTATGTCGACGCGCTTGAGCGATAGATAATTTTCCGGATTCGAATCCGTACTGAAGGTCCATCCAAGGATGTGCGCCTGGGGCGTTGAAAGCATCACATGCTCGGCAAAGCTGGTAGTTTGTACAAAACCACGGTTGGTCGCGAAAACCAGCGTGCCGTCTGGCAGTCTGGCAGCGGAAGGCCGCGACGGTCCACTGCAATCACTTGATGGCATGCCATCCGCTTTGCCGAACAAAACTGAGGTAATGTGCTTTATCTTGCCTTGCAGGAGCGTCGTCAGGTCTGGTGCAGAAACGCGTACCACTCCAAGTGAGGTACCCATCCACAAATGCTTGTGTTCGTCTTCGAGCATGTTGTATACGGGCAACAGAGGGAGCCCAGCGTCCTTTGGCAAGAGCGTGGCCTGCAGCCTCGCCACGCGCGCGAGGCCACCAGAACGAGGCCCGGCCCAAACCGTGCCTGAACTGTCTTTAGAAAGTGACAGCACATAGGGATGTGGCATGCCTTGAACCTGCTGTGTGTTTTGGCCGTGTACGCGGAACAGCCCAGAGGTTGTACCTACGAGGATGCTGCCATCAACGTCTTCCAGAAGGCATGTTACGAGCTTCGACGCAAGCACATGCACTCCGCCAAGGTGTTGAGGTTCGCCGGATGGAAAATATACCAATCCTGTATATGTGCCGACCCAGAGCCCTCCGTGCGCATCACTCAGCAGTGTACTGACAGCATTTACTGGTGACTCAGTGCCGAGAAGATAATGCCGAACGTGTCCGCGGTCTACCGCGTAGATGCCGTCAAACCAGGTACCGATCCAGATGCGGTGTCGTGTGTCTTCGGTAATGGCCCGAATGCCGCCTGTAATTGGCATGCCGGGCAGCGGAACACGGGCCATGGTTCCCTGGTGTACGCGAAAAACACCTTGCCCCCATGTGCCAAGCCAAAGGTCGTTGCGGCTGTCGGAAAAAACCACTGAAGCATAGCTCGGCTGGAATGACGCACTTTCCTTCAGCATCATGAAGGGCGCGCGACGCCAACGCGAAAGTCCTCCGGTGAGCCCTCCGATCCACAAATTATCTTCATCGTCGACAAAAAGCGTGCGAATGGTGTTATCGGCTAGCCCGTCGCGGCGCGTCCAGGAAGAACTGCCCGTCGCATTCCAACGATAAAGCCCAGACAGCTTAGTCCCAACCCAGAGATTGCCATCGCGATCGCTGGCCATTGCATTGGCTTGGCTCGCAAGAGCCATCCGCTTTTCAGCACGAAAAACGTTGCCATCCGCGGAAGGGAAGGCTTCGAGTAACGCATGCATCGTACCTACCCACAGCCGCGCGTTGCGATCCCGATAGAGTGCTACAGGTTGGCCGAATCGAGCGGGCAGAGCAATCACATGCAGTGCGCCGCCTGCCCAGTGAAAGATGCCGGAGTTGGTAACGAAAAACATGCCACCATGCATGTCAGATGCGAAGACCGTCGTCAGATCGCCACCGATAATGCCCGCACCTGGCAAGCTTTCGAACCGGCCATTGCGATAGCGTTCGACACCCCATTGCGTCGCAATCCAGAGTGCGCCTTCCTGGTCGATGCACATTGTGCGGATGCGCTCATTCCTGTGCCCTGCCGCTGCGCTGATGTTTTCCACACCATTGGCCGTGAGGCGTAACACACCACTTCCGTCAGTGCCGATCCAAAGAGTGCCATTTGCCTCAGACAGTACTGCATTGATGGCATCCGTGTTTGCTGTACTGCCTGCAAACATCGGCAATGCACGGAAGTTTTGTCCATCGAAGGTTGACACGCCAGAAAAGGTGGCCAGTAGCAGTTGCCCATCGGCACGCTGCGTAATCATGCGTACGTTGCTTTCCGGAAGACCATCTTCGACTTGCCATTCCTGCTTCTGGTATTCAGCAAGGCGTAGTGAACTGGAGGCTTGCGCAGGCAGGCCGACCGCATACCCTACTATGACCATGCAGGCAAGTGTCATCAGTTTCTGGCAGAAACTTGACCAACGAAGTTTGAGGATGGAAAACATCAATAGCAGTATGTACGAATGAAAGCACGATTGGCATCATGAATGTACAAAGAGTGTATGTAAAAAGAAAAGCGACTTGTCATTGGCTGGCAAGTCGCGCAAAATATAAGATGCAAGATATTGATAATATTATATTTGTGGGATAGAAGGGCAGTCTGTCAAAATTTCTCCACAGGATTTGTAAATGGTCGTTCCGGATGTACCAGTGTCCAGCACAAGGCACCCAGTACTGAAAATCCAGCAGCCACCGCAAAAGAGGTTGTCCAGCCGAAGCGAGAGGCAATCCATGGTGTCAGCGAGGCTGTTATCGCGCCGCCAATCTGTCCGCTCATATTCGTAATCGATGAGAAGATGCCCGATCTGGCACCGGCAATATCGATGGCGACTGACCAGAACGAGCTTTGCGAAAAGTACAGTGCGCCGGCACCACAAGCGAGAATCATGCCCGCGAGCAATGGGCTTTGCGTGCGCGAACCAAGCAGGAGGAAAGCGCCGGTCAGCAGCATTGCGCCGGTCGCTAGCCAGCAGCGGCCTAGCCGCAGGTTATAGTTCAGGCTCAACCAATCGCTCAACGAGCCGCCAGCCAAGCAGCAGAGCGTCATCGAAAGAAACGGAAGCATGGCGATGCGTGAGCTTGTGCTCAGGTCAAAGCCGCGCACCTGCGCCATGTAAAGAAAGAACCAGGAAAAATAAATCCAGGATACATAGCCGAAGCAGAAGTAACCGACCATCAGTGCTGGTAGATCTGGCCGACTGAAGAATGCACGCCAGGAGATGTGCGTAGCCTGTGCGACAGAAGCCTTGCTGTGCACAAGATTCGCCGAAAGACCGGCTTGAATCTCCTGCAGCTCAGTGTTGGTCAACCGCAGATGCTCTTCGGGAAAATCGCGCGAGCAGTTCCACCACAGAATGCCGATCACCGTGCTACATAGCGCGCTGAAGTAGAAGGCTGACCGCCAACCGTCGTGACTAATGATCCAGTTCAGCAACGGCGGTGTCAGGCCGCTACCCGCACCCACGCCAGCAAAGATCAAACCGTTGACAAAGCCGCGCTCACGCATCGGAATCCAGTGAGCGACAAACTGATTTGCCGCCGGATAGATGGCCGCCTCACCTGCGCCGAGCATAAGCCTGACACCGATCAACAGAAAGATGGCGCCAGAAAAACCGGTCGGCAGAATGGCAACCAGAATTGTGGCCGCACTCCACCAGACGGCGGCCATCGTGAGCACGCGCCGTGAGCCGATGCGCACAGCAAGCCAACCGGCAGGAATTTGAAATCCTGCATAGCCGAGCAAAAATGCGCTGAAGATCCATCCCAGTTGCTGGTTTCCGAGCCCGAATTCGTAGGCGATCTGGAGACCGGCAATCGAGACGTTCGTGCGATCAAGAAAAGCAATGCCGCTCAGGACAAAGAGCAAGAAAGCCAGGAAAAAGCGCAGTCGAAAGAATTTTTTTCTCTGAATCATGGAGTCCTGCACAGAATCTTCCTAAGCATAAACGCACTCTCCTCTGGCAAGATAGGGCGCTTGGCCTAGTTCTGCTACGGGCATTATGCCCATGACACTCCCGATTCCATCATCGAGACTAGTACTTAATTTCCTGAAAGGTGGTACAGCATTGTCTCGGTCTAGGCCCCTGCTCCTCGGTGTAGTTTCTCTCCTTTTTGCCTCGACAACTTGCTTGTTCGCGCAGCCATATGATCTCGTGCTCAAGAACGGTCACATCATCGATGCAAAAAACAACCTGGATGCGGTGATGGACGTTGCCATCCTTGATGGAAAAATTGCCAAGGTCGCCCCCTCGATTGCGGTAACCGATGCAGTACGTTCAGTGAATGTGAGCGGGCTTTACGTCACGCCTGGCCTGATCGACATCCATACGCACGTGTACACCGGAACGGGTGAGCGAGACTCCTATTCAGGTGACAACAGCGTTTATCCTGATGGCTTTACCTTCCGTGTGGGCGTAACAACCGTTGTGGACGCGGGCTGCAGCGGTTGGCGCAACTTTCCCGACTTCAAAGAGCGCGTGATCGATCGCGCTAAGACACGCGTGCTGGTCATGCTCAACATTGTAGGTTCGGGTATGCGCGGCCCTCAGTACGAGCAAAACGTCAAGGACATGGATGGCGAAGCGACCGGCAAATTTGCCTTGCAATATCCGGGGTTGATCGTCGGCATCAAGAGTGCGCATTTTGAAGGCGGCGAGTGGACGCCCTATAAGGAGGCCGTAAAAGCTGGCACCATCGCTAGCATTCCGGTCATGATCGACTACGGCGACAATCGTCCGGAGCGCCCCCTGTACGATCTTCTTTCGAAGGTGTTACGCCCCGGTGACATCTATACGCATATGTACTCTGGTCTACGTGGCGAGCAGGATCCGATCACAAAGCAGGCTAGCCTGGCGATGCTAGTCGGTCGTCAGCGTGGCATCTACTTCGACGTGGGCCATGGCGGCGGAAGCTTTAACTGGCGCGTGGCCGTGCCCTTGGTGCAAAGTGGTTTTCTCCCTGACTCGATCTCGACTGATCTTCACATCGGAAGCATGAATGCGGGTATGAAAGATATGCTCAACGTGGCCGATAAGATGCTCGCTCTTGGCATGCCTCTTCCACAGGTCATCAATGAAATGACGGCTGCGCCAGCGCATGAAATCAAGCAGGACGAATTGGGTAATCTCTCGGTTGGCGCTCCCGCCGATATCGCAGTGCTGAGCCTGCGGCAAGGGAACTTCGGATTTGTCGACATGGACAATACCGTCTATCCGGGCACTCAGAAATTTGAATGCGAACTTACCTTGCGAAATGGAAAAGTGGTCTACGATCTGAACGGTCTAACGGCCGATCCGTGGAATGCCGTGACGACAACAGCCGTACAGGCCAAACATTTCACCCACATGCATGTGCAATAGAAGAACACACTAAGATCTTTCGTTGGCTTGCAAGTGGATATAGATAGGGCAAACGACCTACGGTTCGACACGGCATTTGACTGATGACAAGACCGTTTTCAAGCTGCATATTACGCGCTAAGCAAACAAACCTTACAGGAACGAGATGGGGGTCTTTACAAATGGTCAGTACAACGGTTCTCTCGTTCTTTTCAACAACAAGTTCAAGGTAAATAGGAGTTGATATCGTGAGGAAGTTTTTACTTGTTTCACTGATTTTCATCCCGTTTTTGATGGCCATATCACTTCCGATGGCAGCGCAGGTTGCGAACAACACCTCGCTGGTCGGCACCGTAACCGATACTTCGGGCGGAGTGATCGTCGACGCCAAAGTTACCGCCGTGAACACCGAAACCAAGGTGGTGTATAACGGCAAAACGAATTCAGATGGATTTTATTCGATCCTCTACGTGCAGCCGGGCAGCTACGACATCACCGTCGAGCAAAGCGGCTACAGCAAGGTGGTCAGTCGCGGTACCTCCGTTGTACTGAACATGGCGGCTCGTACTGACATCACACTCGCCATCGGTTCCACCGCACAGGAAGTCACCGTCACGGCGGAAACGCCTGTGCTGTCGACTGACGACGCATTGGTTGGCGAAACCGTGAGCAGCAAGCAAGTTGAAAACCTGCCCATGGCTAGTCGTCGCGTCATGGAGCTAGCTGCCACCAACCCAAGCATCATTATCGGGCCCAAAACAAGCTACACGGGAAATCCTCCGGGAGCCAACTACATTGGCGCTGGCACGCGCGAAGTCACCAACTCTCTGAGCCTCGACGGCATCACCATCATGAACTCGCTGATCTCCAGTTCGCCGGTTACGCCGAATGCCGATACGGTCGCAGCCGTGCAAACGCAGACCGGCAACTACACCGCACAATATGGTGCCTACATGGGTGTCCATGTCAACGTCGACACCAAGACCGGCACCAACAATTTCCATGGATCGGCCTTCAACTACATTCAAAATACATCCTTTAACGCCAAAAGCTTTCTCACCTCGACCACGGCGGAAAAGCCAACAGAGAACTACAACCAGTTCGGCTTCGTGGTGGGCGGCCCAGTGCTGATTCCGCGCCTTTACCGCGGTCAAGACAAACTCTTTTTCATGGGATCGTATGAAGGCACGCGCAGCACATCGCAGTCCTCGACGGTGGCCACGCTGCTCACAAGTGCAGAGCAGGGAGGTGACTTCTCTGATCTTTGTACGGTCTTCGATAACAATGGACTATGCACCACAGGCACGCAGTTGGTTAATCCTGTAACAACTCTGTCCTACGTCAACGACAAAATTACGAATGTTTCTTCGATTGCCACCAAGTTATTGAAGTACTATGCCACGCCGAACTACTCTGGCACGTCCAATAATACCAACGAAAACGTCCCGACCAAATTTAACCAGGATCAGACGCTGGATCGCGTCGATTACGCGCCCAATGACAAGGTCCGCATCTTCGCACGCTTTCTATATCAGAGCATCTCGTCCACATCCGGCAATATCGTACCTACCTCGGCCAGCACAGCACCGACTAAAGATACCAATGCTATCATCGGCTACACGCATATCATCACGCCGAGCCTGATCAATGATCTGCGATTCGGTTTCAACAAGTTCAGTACGAACGCGCTGAACTACTTCTATACCAACAAACTTACCAGCGCGGGTTCGGATCTCGGCATCTCGGGCTTTGATGCCGATGTCAAGAACAACAACCCCGGCATTCCGACGATTTCGATCTCCAACTACACTGGCATGGGCGCCGAGGGAACCAACTGGTTTCAGGACGATCGTGCCCTTCATGGCTACGATCAGATTAGCTATATTTTCGGCAGGCACAACATCATGGCCGGTGCCGATATACGTCGCATGACCATTGGTCGCGCTGCTGGCAACCTGCCGCGTGGCGAGTTCACCTTCAACGGGACCTATACTGGCAATGCTGCGGCCGATTTTATGATTGGCTATGCATACCAGGTCGTTACGCCTGTTTATCAGGTGAAAGGATCAGTTGCCTCCTGGCGCAACGGCTTCTTTGTGCAAGACAACTGGCAGGCAACGCCACGCCTCACCGTGCAGTACGGCGTCCGCTATGAGTTGCCTCTGGTTCCTTACTCACTCAACGGCTATGCGCGTATCTTGAACAGTAGCTACACAGCGCTGATCCCAAACAGCACGGCCACGTCTTCGGCAAACTTTGTGCCAACGCCCGGATTCCACTTCCACGGCCCTAACCATAATCTTTGGTCGCCACGACTTGGATTCAGTTACCGCGTCACCAATCGCATCGTAGTGCGTGGCGGTGGAGGCATTTATTACAACCCGAACCATCTGAACGCATTCACGCTGGCCACCTCAAACTATCCGCTGTCGTCTTCGGTGACCTATACCTATAACACCAGCAGTACGGGTACGCTGACCTTCGGCAATCCAACCGGAGGACAGGCCGGTTCTGCATCGCCAGTTGCAGGTACCGCCGGAACTTATGTTTCTGCCTTCACCGACAATCACTATCTGCCTACGCCGCGGCTCTATCAGTGGAACGCCGACACAGGTATCGAACTCTGGAAGGGTGGTGCCTTTGAACTGCAGTATCTCGGCTCAAAGGGCGTCAATCTCGATCGCTCCTACTATCCGAACCAGCCGACGCCGAGCGTCACGACGCAGTCGAACGCGAATCGCCCCTATCAGCTCTTCGGACAGATTCGTCAGATTAATGATGACAGCTTTTCTACCTACAACGGCTTGAGTGCTATCTTTCGCCAGCACGACTACCACGGTTTGGATCTCATGCTCGGTTACACATGGGCCCACAGCCTGGATACCAGCTCGGATGCCAACGGCGGTGGTACGGCCATGATTCAGAATAATCTGCATGCCGACTACAGTAACTCCAATTGGGATATACGCCACCGCTTCGTTGGCACGGTCACTTACACAATGCCCAAGTTGAACAAGTTTGGCTCTGTGGGCAACTATGCATTGGGTAATTGGCACGCCAACGGCATTGTCACCCTGCAAAGTGGCATTCCCTTCAACGTCTCGATCACCGATGATCGTGCGCATGTACTTGGCATCGGTACGCAGCGCCCGAATCTTGTTGCACACGACTCAATGAACTGCAGCCGTTCCACGCGCATCAATGGAACCAACTGTGTCAATCGTTCCGCGTACGCTATTCCTACGCTTGGCACTTTCGGTAACCTGCACCGCAACGATTTGCATGGCCCCGGATTTGCACAGGTGAATGCCTCGCTCTTTAAGGACTTCCCTGTGTACCGTCAGGCCAAGATTCAGTTCCGTGCAGAAGCATTCAACCTGCTGAATCGCGCCAATATTGGCAATCCGAACTCGACGCTGCCGAGTATCAGCAGTTCGACTGGAGCGTTTAATTTTTCGAGTTCCACCTTCGGCACCATTAGTTCTATGGCAAACGGCTATTCGCCACGCATGATGCAGTTGGCCGCAAAGGTCATCTTCTAGCTAACGGCTTCATGCTTTGCCTGCAGCCGCTTGCCACTAGGACAGGCGGCTGCTATTTGTGATTTAGCACATCGTGCACATCGAAAAGGACTACATTATGGCGTTTGTCTCGTGGCGTTCTTCCCTCAGAATCATTATGACCTCGCTCGTTTTCGCATTTTTGGCTGTATACATTCATGTCGTTGTGCATGCCGATGCGCCCAAGGTACAGGCCGATTATGAAAACAATCCTGTGCTGATGCTTGAGGCCTACCGGCACGTAGAGGTAGCTTCGGTCTCTGATGCTGTCGAGCAGGTTCTGCATCGTAAAACGTATATGAGCCATCGCATGCAGGCTATCTTCCCAACCAAGTTTGCCGGTACTGCGCTTACCGTTCTACTCAAGAAAGACGAGAACAACGACAAGAGTGCGCTCGACGGTATGTTGCATGCCATTGACAGCGGCTGCACGGGGTCGGTCTACGTGATGAAAATCGAAGATGGTGCGGACATAGCTGGCATGGGGGGATTGATGGGCACGGCAATGTGGTCACGTGGTTTCAGTGGTGCGATCATCGACGGAGGCGTGCGCGATTTGCCACAACTCAAACGCATTGGTTTTCCCGTCTATGCAACTGGACCGGTTCCATCGACTTCTGTTGGTCATTACCGTTTCGGTGGAATGAATATTCCCATTGACTGTGACGGCGTACAGGTACGCGGCGGCGACATCATTACGGCTGATCAGGACGGCGTCGTGGTCGTTCCCCGGGAGCACGCCGCTGAAATTCTCATTCGTGCGCAAAAGCTCGATGAGACGGAGCACGCCATGTATCCGCTTATCGAGCGGCTACATTCCATTGAAGAGGCCGTCAGAACCTTCGGACGCATATAAATGCTTCCGCGGAAACGCGTCTGGCGCAACCTACTTGGGTGTTCTTTGATGCGCATCCGAAATGTCTCTTCCGCGCGAAGTCCTTGCTTGTCCGTTCAAAACTTCTTCGTGAGGATGGGCCAGAATCTGCTTGCTCGACTAGGGCATATGTCCGATGCGAACTCTATGCCGTCGCGATGAAATGAAACATCGCACTGAGAAATGTAATGCAGTTCAACAGAAACGAGGGCGCTCGTGCTCGCAGTCAAACAACAGACATTGACACGCCGCGGATTTTTCGGCTCGACTGCAGCGCTGGCCGCGTTGGCGACCGTTTCGCATGCAGCCAATTCCGTTGCGCTGAACACGGAAGAAGTCTCGGGCGAGGACTACTATGCAAAGCTTGGTGTTACGCCTATAATCAACGCCGCTGGCACATATACCTATCTTACTGCTGCCGTCATGCCGTCCTCGGTGCAGTCTGCCGTTGCACTTGCGGCACATCATCCTGTACGCCTCAAGGAGTTGCAGCAAAAGGCTGGTGCATACATTGCGCAGCGTCTGCACTGCGAGTCTGCACTGATCACCTCCGGAGCCTCTGCTGCGCTCACGCTTGCCACAGCTGCAGCAATTGCCCAAAAAATACATTTGCAATCGGAAGAGATACCGCAACGTGCGCTTGAGTTTGGCTGCGAGGTTATCGTACAGCGCTCTCATCGCTATGAGTACGACCACGCCATGCAGATCTGTGGCGTCAAAATCGTCGAGGTTGAAACGGAAGCCGAATACAACCAGGCCTTCACTGCGCGTACTGTGATGACCAACTACTTCAATGATGCCGCGCCTGAGAACAATCCGCAGTCTAAAATCGACCGCACAATATGGCTGCGCATCGCGCACGAACACGAAGTCCCATGCCATCTCGACGCGGCTGCGGATGTACCTCCCATTGAGAACCTTTGGAAGTACACGGCCATGGGCTTCGACCTTGTCTGTTTCAGCGGAGGCAAAGGTATCCGAGGTCCGCAAAATGCGGGTCTACTGCTCGGCCGCAAAGATCTGATCGATCGCGCGGCAGAGAACAACAATCCAAATAGCAGTGCCGTCGGTCGCGGCATGAAGGTCGCCAAAGAACAGATCGTCGGCATGGTTGCTGCCATTGACTGGATCCTTTCTCAGAATGATGAGGGTTTGCAGAAGGAGTTTGCGCGGCGCATGGAACTGATCCTTGCGGCTGTCAGGGATATCCCGACGATGAAGCCGGAAATCTACACACCGCTTATTGCGAATCATGCGCCGCATCTTTTTTTGCATTACGACCCGAAGGTCGTTGGTATTACGCCGCTTGCTGTTGCCGCGCAACTACGCGCGCAGTCGCCTTCCATTGAATTGAATCCAGCCACTGGAACCAGCGCTCGCTTTCACAGCGCCAGCGAAAATACCATAGTGCTAAGCACATGGATGCTACAGTCGGGTGAGGCGGAAATCGTCGCCCGTGCGCTGCGCGTGGCCTTGACGTCTGCCTCGTCCAATGCAAAGCGCCCAGAGAATATCTAATCAGGAGAATGCTCATGTCGAATACTGCAAAGACCTCTCGTCGTAATTTGCTCAAAAACGCAGCAGGAGCGACCGTAGCCGGAGGCATCGCTCTGGTTGCAGCCTCCACGGCAGATGCCGCTCCTGCAGACAAGGAAAAGACGGTCAAGCGCGGTTGGCCCGAACCCAAGCCAGGCGAACAGCGTTTGTTTTCTTCGGCCGTTGCTTACGGCAACCTGCTTTTTCTGGCTGGTGTTGGAGCACACTTCCAGGGCACCATTCAAGAACACACCGACCATGTTCTCAACGAACTCGAAAAGCAACTCATCGCGGCAGGTTCGTCCATGGAAAAGGTTCTCAAGGTTAGCGTTTTTCTTAACGATCTCAAGGACTATGACGCAATGAACAAGGTCTATCTTGGACGTTTCAAGGGCATTCCCCCAGTGCGTACCACGGTTTCGCCCTCCGGTGGTGTGCCTGGGAACTCGCTCGTTGAGATCGATTGCATCGCTTATATTTAACTGCTCGCAACACTACAAAAAGGGAGACAGATGTCCTTCTTTGATTCCAAGCGCGCCACACGACGCGGCCTTCTGAAGACCTCGGCGATTCTCTCGGCTGCTGCCGTTACAGGTTCATTGTCTGCGTTCTCTTCTACTGCGCAGGCAGAAGCAGAGAAGCTGTCGCTCCAGCATCCAGGGACACTCGACAATAATCTGTTTACGCAACTCGGCATCCGTCCCATCGTCAATGCTCATGGTACCTTTACCATCATCACTGGTTCGCGTTCGCTGCCTGCGGTCAAGCAGGCCATGTACGCGGCATCGTTCTATTTTGTGCATCTTGATGAATTGATGGAGAAGGTTGGTGCCGAGATCGCGCAGTTGCTCGGTGCACCCAGCGCGATTGTCACCACAGGTTGTGAAGCAGCCATTGCGCTTGCTACGACGGCTTGCTGTTGCGGCACCGATCCCGAACTCTCGCAGGCCTTTCCTCGTTACAAAAGACGATCTCAAGTTATCATTCCCAAACACTCGCGCAACCCGTATGACTTTGGTGTGCGCATGACCGGCGTTGAAATCATCGAGGTGGAATCGGCCGCTGAACTCGATGACAAGCTCACGGATCAAGTTGCAATGATTTACGTGCTCAGTTCGCCCCTTGCGGAAAAAGGGGAGCTTTCGATCGCGAATATCTGTCGTACCGCGCGAGCCAAGGGCGTTCCGATTTTTGTCGACGCCGCTGCCGAAGAGCCGCTTACACCAAACAAGCATATTGCTGCTGGAGCCTCTCTTGTCGGCTACTCGGGAGGCAAATGCATGCGCGGGCCTCAGGCTGCGGGGCTTCTGATCGGCGACAAGGATCTTACACGTGCCGCATGGTTTCAGGCTTCGCCACATCACAATTATGGTCGAGCTTTCAAGGTTGGCAAAGAAGAGATCATGGGCATTCTGGCTGCTGTGCGTCAATGGGGCAAGCGCGACCATGTCGCTGAGCAGGCTATGTGGATGAGCTGGCTCAAGGCCATTGAGAACAAACTGAAGCCGCTGCCCTCAACTCGCTTCGAGTATCTTCATCCCGAAGATCTTTCTAACCGTGCGCCGCGCTTACGTATGCACTGGGATGCGAACGTACTGAAGATCACAGGTACGGAACTGACTGCGAAGCTCGACGCCGGTACACCGCGCGTGCTTCTTGATGGTGGCACCGGCTCTCGTCCTGATGATATGCAAAGCTCTCTGACAGTGATGCCCTACATGCTGGATGCCGGTGAAGAACATATTGTGGCTGATGCGATTTACCATGCCCTCACGCACCAGGGCGCGTATGCCAATCCTGTTGAACCTGAAGGCGCGGTGCGCGTCGATGGCAGTTGGATACTGGCAGTGCGTTATAGTCGCGGTGCAGCCGAACAGAGGATCGACATCGAGCAGAGCGGCAGCGTACTGAAGGGGACCTTGCACGGCGAAATCTTTACCGCACCTCTCTCCGGCACGATTCACGGCAACGAACTCAAGCTGCACTGTCGTATGCTTGTAAGCGGTCATGAAATTCTTTGGGACTACGCGGGCAATGTTACTGGCGCTACGGCCAGCGGTACCGTCAGCCTTGGCGAATACGGAACAGCTATCTGGAAAGCAATTCGAAGCTGAGCAATATCAATTCATGATTTTTCAGGGGATAGATTCTACTGTCGTTGGGAGAAATCGTCGTTTTGCGTTCAGTAGTCTCGCTTTTGGAGCGCGCTCAGATTTAAATACGATATCCCGTACTCTATCTGCAGCACGGTGGAGGTGAAGATGAGACCGGATGGATTCGACCGGGCCGTGCAAATTTCATCCTCGACACGCCTGGATGGCATAATCCTCGCTGTCCTCTCGATCATCCCCTTCAACTCAGGGAAGAGCGGGGAATCGGTATTGGCTTTGAAGTAAGTGCGGCGTTCGTCCTGGCGTCGTAAAAGAATCTCCGAACTGACCAGGGACTCAAGCTCACGTTGCAGACTCGACGGCGTTATCTCCAGGTGGCGCGCCAGCTCTGCCATAAACCACCAGTGCTCGGGTTGTAGCATGGTGGCAGAAAGCACCTCCGTGCGAACTGCCGGGAAGAGCGTATCGATCATGCCGTTAGTACGCATAATGCGTAGCTATATACGTGTTATGCGTAAAATATTAGAAGGCCTTTTCTCAAGTGGAAGAAGGAGTAAAACATTTCGACGGCTCAGCCAGCAAATCTCAAAACAGGGCGATGACGAGACTGAAGAGTGACTCGGTGGGACTTTTTCCTCAGGGTTGTAGGCTCCAAACCTACTATGGCGAGGCCATTTTGCGCGTTCCATCTGCGTTCCGTTTGTCTGTTTTAGGTGGTTTTGCGTGGCTTACAGTGCCATCCGCTGCCTTGCGTGTTGTAGAAAATACGTTTCTTTGTGCTTTCGCCATCCACAACCGTTGTCCTTCGTCATTGCGTTCCCGCCCCCGCTTGGCCGGCCGTTGCAGGCTCCACTCCATGGCCTCCAGTATCTTCCACACATGGCTGGAATGGTAGTGAACGCCCGCGGTCCGCTCGATAACTGCCGCCACGCGAGGCAATGTCCACAGATCGGTTCCGAAGCCGTGGGCCTGTGCGCCCTGACGCAAAGCCTTATCCACCTGCTTGAGATGCACCCGGTTCAGTTTCGGCCGGCGTCCTGCCCGTCCTGCCCCGCGAATCCAATTTGGCTTGTTCTGCCGCTAGGCCTCGAACCATCGGCTCATGCTTTGACGGCTGAGGTGGAGTTCACGGGCGATCTCTGCTTGTGAGCGCTTGCCGGCAGCAAACAGCCGCGCGGCGCGGCGGCGTTCTTGCACGGCTGCGAAGTATCGGCGTAGCGCGCTCAATCGTGTCATGCTTGACAGCTTACTGCTATATCTCTGGAAATGTCACTGTATTATGCGAGGTTCAGTAAGTTCATTGACGCGCATGAACGACTGATACTCCGCCGTAGTAATGTTCTTGCGTGAAACTGTCTTCAGGGGCGAAGACAGCGCTTATCGCCTCAATGTTCCCGGTCTCTCGAAGTCAGTGAAGTCCACCTTCTTCGATTACCTTGCGCCGAAAAGCTGCTGGGGTCAGACCGAAATGTGCCTTGAATTGACGATGGAAATGGCTGAGATTGGAAAATCCGCTATCCAAGGCCGCCTGCGTAACGGAATCGGAGCGAGTCA
>Ga0224528_1001257_pt1 | contig 17091 bp, 11 predicted proteins | sample CBST25metaG_2_FD_179888 | JGI IMG/M metagenome (GOLD analysis project Ga0224528, IMG submission 179888) | Peat soil microbial communities from Stordalen Mire, Sweden - C.B.S.T25 | ecosystem: Environmental > Terrestrial > Soil > Wetlands > Peat | place: Sweden: Norrbotten County, Stordalen Mire...
CTTGGCGGCCTTCTTCTCGCGGTCTTCCTTGTGCTTCGGATTGGTGGCGTGGGCGTCGGCTGTTTTCTCGTCGAGTTCTTTTTCTTCCTTGCGGCGATCCTTTTCCGCGGGCGGCTGGCCATTCACCAGCAGCGTCCGCGTGACCGGCTCGCCGTCGATGGTGAAGTTTTCCTGCCGCGTGACGGTCGTCTTGGTCACGCGATTGTCCTTGTATTCCTCATCGGTCTCATCGGAGACGTAGATGTAATTGCGCAGCGCTTCAAGATCATGGCGGTTTTCGACCAGCGTGCGCCGCACCAGCGCGGTGGCCTCGACGGAAGAACCCGGTGGTGCGTTCTGCGCCAGAATCGGCGTGGCCAGACTCAACGAGTTCAAGACGGCGAGCAGCAGAGCGGAACCGTAAAATCTGCGCAGGATCATGGCTGAAAGTGTAATCGCGGGGCAATCAATCTGGAACCGGAACCGGCACGATGCGGTACCGAAGAGGGCCGACGCTGTCCGTGGTCGGCTTGACTCCTACCCCCGGCTGACCTAGACTCACTGGGGCTTGACTCACGCGACACAGGGCGCGGAGCCGACCGTGGAGAAATGTATGGCAACGACAACGATTCCGAAGCTTTCACTCGACCAGGAGATCAATCCCTGGGAGGCGCAAAGTGCGCGTTTTGACTTTGCAGCGCGCAAGCTCAACCTGGACGAAGGGTTATGGAAGCTTTTGAGCAGTCCGGCGCGCGAGATTATCGTGCATTTCCCGGTAACGATGGACGATGGAAGGATCGAAATGTTCACCGGTTTCCGCGTGCAGCACAACATTGCGCGTGGCCCGGGCAAGGGCGGCATCCGCTATGCGCCCGACGTGACGCTCGACGAAATGCGCGCGCTGGCCAGTTGGATGACCTGGAAGTGCGCCGTGGTCAACATCCCCTTCGGCGGAGCCAAAGGTGGCGTGATCTGCGATCCACAGTCCATGTCCAAGGGTGAACTGGAGCGGATGACTCGTCGCTACACCTCGGAGATCAGCGACTTCATCGGGCCGGAAAAGGATGTGCCGGCGCCGGATGTGAACACCAACGAGCAGACCATGGCCTGGATCATGGATACCTATTCGATGCACGCGCGGCATACGGTGACCAGCGTGGTGACCGGCAAGCCGCTCAACATTGGCGGCTCGCGCGGGCGGCTCGAAGCCACCGGCCGCGGCGTGATGGTGGCCTGTCAGCAGAGCCTGAACTATCTGAAGATGCCGGTCGAAGGCTGTCGGGTCATCATTCAGGGCTTCGGCAATGTGGGTTCGAATGCGGCGCGGCTGATGCAGGAGCAGGGCTTCAAGATCATCGGCATTGCGGAAAAGGATGGCGGGCTCTATAACGCGAATGGCATCGACGTTCATCAGTTGATTGAGTTCAAGTATCGCAACGGCTCGGTGCTGGGCTTCCCGGATGCCGAGGCCACGCCCAGCGATGAGTTGCTGGTCAGCGAGTGTGAGATCCTGATTCCGGCCGCGACCGAGAATGTGATCACCAGCCGCAATGCCGAGAAGATCCAGGCCAAGATTGTTGTCGAGGGCGCCAACGGCCCGACGACGGCCGTAGCTGACGAGATTCTGGCTGAAAAGCGTATCTTCATCGTGCCCGACATTCTGGCCAACGCCGGCGGCGTAACGGCCAGCTACTTCGAGTGGGTGCAGGATCGCCAGGGCTACTTCTGGAAGGAATCGCTGGTCAACGAGCGGTTGGAAGAGATTCTCAAGAGCAGCTTTGACGATGTGTTGCGCTATGCCGAGGCGCACAATGTGAACAACCGCATTGCCGCCTACATGCTGGCGATCGATCGCGTCTCCTTCACCATTCGCGAGCGTGGCATCTACGCATAAAGCAGCTACGATCAGACAGAACGCGGGCGGAGGAGTCAGGGAAGACTCCTTCGCCCGTTTCATTTTGGCTTTGTTTCCACACCGGAGTCGCGCCGCGCTCCGATCTCCGGTGCGATAATAGTGCTAACTGGAGCCACTGCAACAATGAATCTGCCCAACTCTCTTACGATGAGTCGTATCGTCATGATCCCTGTCTTCCTGTGGATTCTGTCGAGCAGCTTTGCGTGGAAGGGCAATGGCGTGCAGGAGCTTCTGGCGGCGGCCTTGTTCATTCTGGCGTCGATTACCGATGGCGTCGACGGCTACCTGGCGCGCAAGCGTGCGCAGGTGACCACCATCGGCATGTTGCTCGATCCGATTGCCGACAAGATCATGGTGACGGCCGCGCTGGTGGCACTGGTCTCCTATGTGCCGCAGGTGGTCAAGGTCTGGATTACCGTGGTGCTGATCGGTCGCGAGTTCCTCATCTCGGGGCTGCGCTCGATTGCCTCCTCGGAGGGCTTCACGATTCAGGCCAGCGATCTGGGCAAGCTCAAGACCGTGGTGCAGATCGTCGCCGTGGTTTCGGCGATTCTGGCGCACGGCTGGCATGAGTGGCACTTCGGCTTCCTCGTTATCCCGGTCTTCTGGTATGCGGTGGCCTCCATCTATTTTGCCGTCGCGGTTTCGACCATCTCGGCCATCGACTACTTTGTCGGTTTCTGGAAGCAGATCGATCATGCCTCGGCCGACCGCCGCAAGGCAACCGTGATCGCCCGCCGCAAAAGCGCCAGCATTCTGTAGCTTCCGACCAAAAAATCTTCAAGTAGCGCACAAGAAAGCGGGAGGCCATCAGGTTTCCCGCTTTTTCATGGTCAATCGCAGCCATGCTCTATTGCGGCTGTTCGATTTCGAGTTGGATGGAGGGCGGCGCGAGCAGTGTGTTGTGGATCAGGCAATGCTCGACCGAGCGCGTGAGTCCGACGGTGTGCTCCTCGCTGAGCGGTACCGGGCTCGTCACGCGAATCGTGAAGTCACCAAGTCGTGCCGGCCCCTTCAATTTTTCGGCCGTGACGCTTACCTGCACGCCGGTCTCGGCCAGTCCGCGCGTCTTCAGATATTGCACGGCGTAGTATCCGGCGCAACTGCCAAGCGAGGCCAGCATCAGTTCTGGCGGAGTCATGCCCGTGTCGTCGCCATTGTTCTCCGCCGGCTGGTCGCAAATGAGTGAGTGGGTGCGGGCCTGCACGTTGAATCGAACGTTGCCAAGATGCGTAACTTTGATTTCCATCGATGATCTCCTGCTTTGAAGAAAGCCACTCCATACAGCAAACGTTACACGGATACAGGTCGATTGTCTCGGATGCGGAGAGAAGTGACCATAAAAAATCCATCGCGCCGACAGGCACGGGCGGGAGACAGTATGAGACAGCAGGGGAAGAGAAGGGTCTCCGGCCAGGAAGCCGGAGACCGAAAAGAGCAAAGATTAAAAGATTAGTAGCGCCCTCGCTCGCGTCCGGCACCGCCACCACCGCCGCCACTTCCTTTTCGCGCCTGGTAGCAGTCGCGACAGTAGACGGGGCGGTCGCCGCGCGGCTCAAAGGGGACGGTCGTGGGCTGTCCGCAGCCAGAGCAAATCACCGGAGTTCCCTGTGCGGGAGCCGACCGATAACCACCACCACCGCCGGATCCACCTTGCTCGTTTTTCCTTGCCTGCCGGCAGTTTTTGCAACGTTTGGGAGTCGAGTAACCACGTTCCTGAAAGAACGTCTGATCCGCAGCGGTGAAGGTGAATTCCTGCCCGCAATCGCTGCACGTAAGTTGAATATCTCCGGCCATGGGATACCTCGAAAGGATTGTACCGCTTGTCCAGCTTTCTGTGCATAACTATTTTGTTGCTTCCAATACCTTTTGGAAAACAGCAAATCCAGTCAAAGTGCGGAAATATTGGATGGCTACGGGAATCCGTCCGGGGTATGATCAGTCCACTTCAATCGTGACGGAATCGACGATGCGAATTGTCTATGGACTGACAACGCTTGGTCTGGGCGGAGCCGAGCGGCAGGCTCTGGCCGTGGCCGAAGCCATGGAGCGGCGCGGGCACGGGGTCGTGCTTTTGGTGCTCGGTCCCCGGCTCGAACGGGAGTGGCCGACGGAGTTGCCTGTCGTGCGGCTCGGGATGCGCAAGAATCCCATCAGCTTGCTGTACGGGTTTTGTCGAGCGCGACGATTTCTGCGCGATTATCATCCCGATCTGTTGCACAGTCACTGCGCGCACTCCAATCTCTTCGCTCGTCTTCTGCGACGATGGGTTGCAAATGTACGTGTGATTTCGACGGTACATAACGTCTACGAGGGACCATGGCCGAGAATGCTGGCCTATCGGCTGACGGATCGATGGGCGGATCGAACGGTATTCGTAAGCCAAGCGGCAGCAGCGCGTTACGAGAAGATTCTTGCAGCATCGCTTGAGAAAATGTGCGTGCTGACCAACGGCATCGATACGGAGGCTTTTGCCCCGGACAGGCTGCGACGCGCGGCGATGCGTGGCGTGATGGGCGTGACCAGCGAGTTCGTCTGGCTGAGCGCTGGCCGGCTGACTGCGGCCAAGGATCTGCCCAATCTGCTGCGCGGTTTTGCCCAGGCAGAGCAGGCGAATGCAGAGGCAAGGTTGTGGATTGCGGGCGAGGGCGCGGCGGAGTTTGCGCTGCGGCTCAAGACTCTGGCTGCGGAGCTGGGGATCGACAAGAAGGTTCGCTGGCTCGGGCTGCGGCGCGATCTGGATACGCTGATGGATGCGGCCGACGGTTTTGTGCTGGCCTCGGCCTGGGAGGGCATGCCGCTGGTGCTTGGCGAGGCCATGGCGCTCGAAAAACCGGTGGTGGCCACCGACGTGGGCGGAGTGTGCGAACTGGTAGGCGAGGCAGGTCGCGTGGTGGTTGCCAAAGACCCCGCAGCGTTGGCCTCGGCCTTGATTGCAACGATGCAACTTTCCGCAGACGAGCGAAAAATGCTGGGGAAGCAGGCACGGCGGCGCATCGAGGAAAGATTCAGCATGGCAACGCGGGTCGAAGCATGGGAGAGGCTGTACCGCGAAGTTCTGGGGCAGGGAGCATGATTCGCGAGGGAAGAGCACTGGCCGCTCCGCTGGTTGCCGCCGCGCTTGTGCGCCTCGCGCTGTGGGCCTTGGCCTTGGCGCGCACGGGTACGCGGATCATCGCCAGCGGCGACACGGCTAGTTATCTGGAACCGGGCCGGAGTCTGCTTTTCCATGGGCGATTTCAAACCGGCGGACTGCCGGAGATTGATCGTACGCCGGGCTATCCACTGTTTCTAGCTGCTACCAGCGGCGCGGGACCGGCGGTGGCGGCGCTGGCGCAGGTTGCCCTCGGGGTGGCGTGTGTCTGGCTGGTCGCGCGGCTGGCGTGGGCTATCTTTCAGGATGTGCGTGTAGCTCTTTGCGCGGCATGGCTCTTCGCCTTTGAACCGGTGGCCGTCACCTACTCGGTGCGTCTGCTTTCGGAGACGTTTTTTCTCGTCTTTCTTCTGCTGAGCCTCGAACGGCTGGTCGTTTTTCTGCGAACGCACGAACTGCGCACGCTGGTCGTAGGTGGTCTGGCTCTGACGGCGGCGATTTTCGTGCGACCGATTGGGTATTTTCTGCCCTTTCTTGTCTCCGGCGGATTCGTTCTGGTTTTCTGGCGCGAGAAGACCCTGCGCTGGCGGGCCGCGGCGATTCTGCTGGTGACGACGCTGCCGTGGCTTGCGCTTTGGCAGGTGCGGAACCGGATCGAGAGCGGCTACGGCGGCTTTTCCAGCATTGCCGCGCGGAATCTCTATTTTTATAGCGCTGTCGGGGTGCTGGCCGAGAGCGAAGGCAAAACGCTCGTCGCCGAGCAGCGAGAACTCGGCTACTTCGACGACGCGGCGCGTTCCGGCGGTGTGGCGCAACTGCGCTGGCAAAGCGTTGCGGCCCGACGCATCCTCGGCGCGCATCGGGGCATCTTTTTTCGGCAGCAACTGGTGGGTTCGGCGGTGGTGGCCTTTACGCCGTGTGCGACGGATCTGCTGAACCTGCTTGGCGCGGAGCAGGCGCCGGAGCGTGTGGTGCAGGCCGGACCGTTGCGCGCTGCCGGAGGCATTGTGCGGACCAGACCGCTGGCTACGGCGTTGATGGCCGTTTTCGCACTGTGGCTGCTGGTGCTGTATCTCTTCGCCGTACGCGGCATCGCACGGAACGGAATGCCGAAGGCCGCGATGGCTCTTCTGTTCGGAGTGGCGCTTTATTTCCTGGCGGCTTCGGGCGGGGTGCAGGCCGTTGGACGCTACCGGCTACCGGTGATGCCCATCGTCTGTGCGCTGGCTGCGGCGGGGTTCTGCCTTCCACCAAAATCTATTCCCAGAATTACTCAATGACCTTTTCCCCCACGTGAGTGCAGCCGCAGGACTGGCGTAGCACAAGGCTGACGGGAAGCACGGTGCGACAGCCGATCTGCGCTGTGGTGGTGCTCTTGAGGCGGGAAAACAGTTGTACGGCTGCGGTGTGGCCCAACTCCTCAACCGGCTGCCGAACCACTGTGAGCGCGGGTGTGAGCGTGGCGGCAAAGAAGAAATCGTCGAAGCCGGCCAGCGCGATCTGTTCGGGAATCCGGATGCCGAGCCGGTGCAGTTCGGCCAGCACAAAGGTGGAAACCAGCGTATTCGACGTGAAGTAGGCGGTAGGCGGCTCGGGGGAGCGAAGCTGCTCTTTGACGGCCGCGCGCGTCTGCTCCAGCGTCGCACAGGAAAGGCAGAACTCGGACGAAAGTCCGGCGCGGGTCATCGCCCGTTGATAGCCCTTGCAACGGGCGTCGATGGTGTATCGGTCGCGGCCGAGTCCCATGAAGACGATGTGGCGATGTCCATGCTCGATCAGGTGCTGGACCATGCGTTCGGCGCCGAGCTGGTTCTGCACCAGCACCGAGTCGAAGATCGGCTCCTCGACCGGGCGATCGAAGGCGACCAGCGGCACGTGCCCCAGCAGCGCGCGGGTAATGCGCGTCTTGCCCTGACTGGCGGGAATCAGAATCAGTCCATCGACGTAGCGCTGGAGCATCTGCACGGCTTCGTTGTACTCCACCTCGGGGCTTTCGTCGGAGGTGGTGGTCAGCACGGTGTAGCCGTTCTGTTTGGCGACTTCGGTGATGGCATGGGCGCAGGTGGCGAAAAACGGATCGTAGAGATAAGGAAGGATCAGGCCGATCGAGCGGCTGCGCTGGCCGCGTAGGGCGCGCGCCATCAGGTTCGGTTTGTAGTGGAGTTCGCGAATGGCTTGATCGACGCGCTCGGAGGTCTCGCGGGAGACCGTGGCTGAGCCGTTGAGAAACCGTGAGACCGTCATGGTGCCTACGCCAGCCAATTGCGCGACATCTCTCATCGTAGGAATGCGCTTTGCCATTCATGCCCCTGAATCTAAAAATATAAAAGTTGATGGAAGAACTATCCTACGGCATTTTGCCTAACCGGGAACAGGCCTATGTACAAAGATCAGCGCGTGATGCTGCGACTCAGAGCAGGGATTGGCGCGGAATCGCACACACCGCAACGCAAAGTGGAAATGCGTGCGATGGAGGCGATGCGCGCAGGACGTTCTTCCGTTCTTTGCGGAGTAACCTTGGGAGAAGAGCCGGTCGGACCGGTGCGCCCGCTGCCAATCTTTGCAGGCAAGAGAGGAATACCGATTTCATGAGAAAAGCTTTGGCCGCTTGCTGTGCGGTTGCGGGTTGGTTGCTGGTTGCCCAGGCGGTTGCGGCGCAGAATCTGGGGTCGGAGTTGAACCGTGGCTGGCAGTTTCGGCAGGCGGGGCAGCCGGAAAGTAGTTGGAGGAAGGCCACCGTGCCCGGCGATGTGCATCTGGATCTGCTGGCCAACAAGCAGATCCCCGACCCGTTTGCCCGCGAGAACGAAGCGAAGCTGCAATGGATCGAAAAGGAAGGTTGGGAGTACCGGCTCAACTTCAACGTCAGCGCGGCGATGCTGCAACGCATCAACGTCGATCTGGTTTTTGAGGGCATCGACGGGCCGGCGACGGTTTGGCTGAATGATGCCGAGGTTCTGAAGGCGACCAACAGCTTTCGCCTCTGGCGCGTACCGGCCAAGTCGCATCTGAAGACGGGTCAGAACACGCTGCGCGTCCTCTTTGCCTCGCCGATCAAGGAGGCCGAGACGCTGGCGGCGCAGGACCCGTGGATCGCGAAATCGAAGACCGAGCCGAAGACCCTGCTGCGCAAACCGGCCTACGAATATGGATGGGACTGGGGGCCGCGCTTTGTGACCAGCGGCCTGTGGCGACCGGTGCGGCTCGAAGGTTGGGACGCGGTGCGCATCGCCGACCTCGCGATCCGGCAAAAATCCGTGACCAGGGACGTGGCGCAGTTAACGGCGCAGGTCGAGATCGAGGTCGCGCGGGCCGGGAGCGGGCGCGTGGAGTTGCGCGCGACCGGTGGCGGCAAAGCAATCGCCGCCAGCAAAGCGGTGACGCTGCGCACGGGCAGCAATCTGGTCGAGATTCCGCTGGTGGTGCGCAATCCGAAGCTCTGGTTCCCGGCTGGCTACGGCGCACAGCCGCTCTACCGGTTCACGGCGCGGGTGGTCGACGGCGACAGCCGGATGGCGGAGACGAAGACGGTTGCGACCGGTCTGCGGTCCATCGAACTGCGCCGCGAGCGTGACTTGTGGGGTCGCAGCTTCGAGTTCGTTGTCAACGGCATTCCCGTCTTCGCCAAGGGAGCGGACGTGATTCCCTTTGACAGCTTTCCGAACCGCGTTGGACAGGCGCAGTACCGGCGCATATTGGAGTCGGCGCGCGCGGCGAATATGAATATGATTCGCCAATGGGGCGGCGGCTACTATGAGAGCGATGCGTTCTATGCGCTCTGCGACCGGCTCGGTTTGATGGTCTGGCAGGATTTTCAGTTTGGCAACGACTGGCAGCCGGGTTTGGAGAGCTTTCTGCACAACGTCGACGCCGAGGCGCACGACCAGATCCGGCGCCTGCGCAACCATCCTTCCATCGTGCTCTGGTGCGGCAATAATGAAACCGAACTGGCCTATAACTGGGCTCCGCGCATTGCGCTTCCGGCCGAGGTCCGCAGCCACATTCTGCAGGACTATATCGTGCTCTTCAACGGCTCCGATGGAGTGCTGAAACGCGCGGTCGAGCAGCTTGATGCCGAAACTCCCTATTGGCCGAGTTCGCCGACCGCCAACGGCGACAAGATCACGGCAAGCTCGCACTCGGGCGACGAGCACATCTGGGATGTCTGGCATCAGCACTCGTCCTTCTCTGCCTACGAGCAGCACCATGCGCGCTTTGTCTCCGAGTTCGGCTTCCAGTCTTTTCCCGAGTTGAAGACCGTCGAAAGCTTCACCACGCCGACTGACCGCGCCAGCATCTTTACGCCGGTGATGAAGGCGCACCAGAAGAACGCCGCGGGCAACGCCATCCTCCGCGAATATCTGCTGAAGGACTATCCCGAGCCGAAGGATTTTGCGAGCTTTCTGTATGTCAGTCAGGTGTTACAGGCCGAGGGCGTCAAAATCGGCGCAGAACACTTCCGCCGCTCGCGGCCCGAGACCATGGGTTCGCTCTTCTGGCAGTTGAACGACTGCTGGCCGGTGGCTTCGTGGTCCTCCATTGATTACGCGGGCCGCTGGAAGGCGTTGCAATACTATGCGCGACGATTCTACGCGCCGGTGTTGGTCTCTCCGCACATGGAGGCGGGCGCGGTGAAGTTCTTCATCGTCTCCGATAAAACCGATGCGGAAAAGCTCACGCTGCGTACGCGGCTGATGACGATGGACGGAAAGACTCTGCTCGAAGAATCGAAGCCGGTCGAGGTTGCTCCGCTGGCCAGCAAGGCATATCTCGACTGGTCGCTGAAGCGGCTCGCCGACGCGGGCGCGACCGATACGGCGCGGGTCTTTGTGGTGGCCGAACTGATGAAGGGCAAACAGACGGTTTCGCGCAACCTGCTCTATCTGGCGCCAACGCGGACCGTGCAACTGAAGCCCATCGCGTTGACGACCGAGGTGGCGGGAGCGAAGGGTCGCTATACGATTCGCGTCAGCTCCCCGGCGTTGGCGCGCGATGTTTTTCTTTCCTTCGGAAATCTCGAGGTGCAACTCGACGACAACTACTTCGATCTACTGCCGGGTGAGATGATTACGATCCACGCAATAACGAAGGCCCCGCTCAAGGCCCTGCGAGATCAGCTCAAGGTGGTCTCGCTCATCGACGCTTTTAGCACCAGCAGTACGCGTTGCGCCACCATCGGTGCGATGCGGTGAGGGAGAACAGTTCGGTCGTTGCCCCACAGCGGCTGCGTCTTCCATCTCGACCTCTAGAGCATTTTCGGAATACATATAGGCTTTTTGAGTTGCGTGCAAGGCGTTTTTTACTTCCACCCTGGCGACGAAGACCTGTCGCCAGGGGCCCGGTTTTCTTAAGGAAAAATCACTTCGCATCCTGTTTCCGCTCAACAGCAATTGGAGAAATGCTCTAGCGCTCGATCTGCCGGTTCTGCCTGCGGACCAGCCATAGCACCGGCAGTCCGGCCAGGATCAGAAGGGTGCCCAGCAGCGAGCCTTTCAGGTTGCCGACGAAGCTATAGACCAGAATCGCGGCGGCGGCGAGAAAAAAGATGGCTGGCAGCACCGGGTAGCCCCAGACGCGGTAGGGGCGCGGCTGGTTTGGATATTTGTGCCGGAAGACGAAGACTGTCGAGGCCGTCAGCGCGTAGAAAAGCCATTCGGAGAAGATCGTCAACTCGAAGAACTGCTCGAAGCGGTTGAGCAGCAGCAACAGCACGGTGGTCAGAATGGCCTGGACGACGAGGGCCACCGAAGGCGAATGAAAGCGCGGATGGATGTGGGCGAAGGGGCGGAAGAACAGGCCGTCGCGGGCTGCGGCAAAGGGCGCGCGTGCCCCGGACATGGTGGTGCCGTTGATGGCGACAAAGATGCTCACGGCCATGGCTATGGCGACGAAACCCGCGCCGCGCGCGCCGGCAACGCGCGAGAGCGCGGCTACGGCCGGCTGCTCGCTGATGGCGATGGTCGAGGCCGGTAGCACATACTGCATGGCTGCGTTGGTGGCCATGAATAGCACGGCGACCACGCCGAGTCCCCCGATCAGGGCGAGGGGCAGGCTACGGGCCGGGTTGCGCACCTCGCCGGCGACCGCCGTCAGATCGCTCCAGCCGTCATAGGCCCACAGCGTGGCGATCAGGGCCAGCATGAAGCCGCCGATGCCCGGCGTTGTCGTCGGCACCGTGGTGGTGAAGTTGGCGAATGAGCCTGAGGCTGCGCCGAAGCAGACAGCGACCACGACCAGAATCAGCGCGGCTTTGAGTATGGTGAAGACCAACTGGAAGTTGCCGGCCTTCTGTACGCCGATGTAGTTGACCCCGGTTAGTGTCCAGGCCGCGACAATGGCAGCGATCTGCGACCAGTAGATGGGGCCGGGCAGGCCGGGAATCGCTGTCTGGAGAAAGTGCAGGGAGGGGAAGACGGCCAGGGTGCGGACCAGGCCGACGGCCATGGCGGCGATGGAGCTAGGCTTGGCGACGGCAAACCAGGTCCACATATAAAGGAAGGCGGTGGTGTCGCCGTAGGCGCCGCGCAGGTAGACGTATTCGCCGCCGGCGTAGGGAAGCAGGGACGAAAGTTCGGCGTAGGTCATTGCCCCGAACATCGAGAGCAGGCCGCCGACAATCCAGGCCAGGTAGACCAGCCAAGAGGAGCCGGCATCACGCATCATTTCGCATGGCACCAGGAAGATGCCGCTGCCGATAATGGTGCCGACGACGATGGCCATTGCTTGCCAGGGGCCGAGAACGCGCGGTAGTGAATGGTTTTCTTCTGATGAGGGGTGGAAAATAGTCATCTGTTTTGTGCGAGATTAGCACAGTCAGAGAGGAGGACGAGCGTTTTACGGTGAGGAAAAGCGCCTTTTAGAAATAGTAAGTTAAAGAGAATGTATGTGATAGCCGCTTGTTGGGTAATCTATCTTAAGTAACTGAAAATAAGTTACTTGAAAAAAGTATCACCGCGCTAAAGTAGTGGCATATAAAGCGTTTTAAGTGTTATGGTTTGGATAACCGCAGTGCAAATACGATTCCTAATATGGTTGACCAGCCGGTAGGTCTGGCTCTACGAGCGCCTTTTGCGGGTGCGGGAGGATGGAAAGAGAAGAGTCATCGTGGAGAGATGGACAAACGGAAGGCATGAAGAACGAATATGACGGATAGGCACGTACTGCGCAATCAGAATGAACCGCCCGAGGATGTTGCCTCGCTTTATTCCTGGGCGAACATGCACGGGGCCAAATATAAAGATTTTTCCGGCGTGCGGGCGCAGACGCGCGAAAAAGCCCGGTTGCGCATGGAGCAGCTTCTGAAAGAAGAAAAGCAGCACCGCGCTGTCGAGGCCCTCAAGACGAAGCAGCAGGCCGAGTCGGTCCACGATATAGAAGACGCGAAACCGGGTTCGGAGACTTTGTTCGTCGCTCCTGCGGAAACGCAGATGGAAGTGCAGACGGATGCTGCCGCTCCTGACGAAAAGCAGCGTTTCGCCTGGTTGAGTGAGCCGCCGGCGGCTCCGCAGGCTGCTTCGGTTCGTGAGCCGGCCGGTTCGCGTTGGCTTCTGTTGCAGGATATGCTGAAAGCCGCTCCGGCTATCGCCTGTGAGCCGGCGTGTGTTGCGGCTTCGGCCACGGCACGAATGCCGGTGTTGGCTGTTTTTTCGCTGGCCGGTGGCGTGGGTAAGACGAGTTTGACGGCGACGCTCGGCAGAACGCTGGCGGCGCAGGGCGAGCGGGTATTGCTGGTTGATACGGCTGCCTATGGGCTGCTCCCGTTTTACTTTGGCGCCGAGGATCAGCGGCCGGGGCAGGTACGTACCTTTATGCCGCCCGCCACCGGCTTTGATACACCCATTCAACTGGTGATGTTCGATCCGGAGAGGATGGAACCCCAGGAGACGCTGAGCGAGGCGATTACTGTCGCGGCGCGCGATGCAAGCCGGGTGATCATCGATTTGGCCACGGCCTCGGGGGCGACGATGCGGCGGGTGCTGCGCATGGTGCCGACCGTGCTTGTGCCGCTGACGCCGGAGATGAATTCAGTGGCCAGCGTGCAGGCGATTGAGAGCTTTTTTCGCCATCAGGAAAGCGTCGCCGGAAATCCGATTCGGCCGTATTATGTGTTGAACCAATTCGATGCTTCTTTGCCGTTGCATGTGGACGTGCGTACGATGCTGCGCGAGCAGTTGGGCGACCGCCTGCTGGACTTTGTGATACGCCGGACTCCGGCATTGAGCGAGGCTTTAGCCGAGGGCATGACGGTGGTCGACTATGCTCCCCATTCGGTTGCGGTTGAGGATTTCGGCAATCTTGCCGCGTGGGTGAAGGTGCAGTCGGTGCCCGTCAACCAGAGATTTCGTGGGGCACGCTGGAGCGAAAGATGACGGCAGCGGTTCTTTGGCAGGACATCGGAGCAGGAAAAAACATTTTTACCAGTCTCCTCCGTCTCGCGTTTTTGCTGACGGTGGGAGTCGTTTTTTATCTTATGGCGGTGCTGCCGTTGACTTGGCCGCAGCAGGCCGTGCTTGGGCTTTTGATTCTGTTGCTGTCGATGGTCCTGGCGCGTAGTTCAGGCTCCTATCTGGTGACGCTCACCCTGATGATCATGTCGCTGTTCTGTACCTTTCGCTACGGCTACTGGCGGATCGAGCAGACGTCGTACTTCTTTTCCGATCCGGCCAATCACTGGAGCGCGCTGGATGCTTTTTTCATCTTCAGCCTGCTTTTTGCCGAGGCCTATTCCTTCGTCATTTTGTTCCTGGGCTACTTCCAGACGATCTGGCCCCTGCGGCGCGCGCCGGTGGCTCTGCCGGAGAACACCGACGCGTGGCCTCATGTGGATGTGTTGATCCCCACCTATAATGAACCGCTCGACCTGGTGCGTTATACGGTGCTGGGCGCATTGAATATGGACTGGCCGATCGAAAAACTGCACGTCTACCTGCTCGACGACGGCCGACGCAAGGATTTCGAGCAGTTTGCCCGCGAGGCTGGCATCGGTTACAAGACGCGGCCCGACAACAAATACGCCAAGGCCGGCAACATCAATGCAGCGCTGAAGACAGTCACCTCGGAGCTGGTCGCCATCTTTGATTGCGACCACGTGCCGACGCGCAGCTTTTTGCAGATGACGGTCGGCTGGTTTTTGCGCGACCCGAAGCTGGGCGTTCTGCAGACGCCACATCACTTCTATTCGCCCGACCCGTTCGAGCGCAATCTGGGCCAGTTCAAGACCATCCCCAACGAGGGGGAGCTGTTCTACGGCATCGTGCAGGATGGCAACGACTTCTGGAATGCCTCGTTCTTCTGCGGCTCCTGCGCGGTGCTCAGGCGCGCGGCGCTGGACGAGATCGGCGGCATTGCCACCGAGACGGTGACCGAGGACGCGCATACCTCGTTGCGCATGCAGATTCACGGTTGGAACTCGGCTTATATCAACATTCCGCAGGCGGCCGGTTTGGCTACCGAGCGACTTTCGGCACACGTCGGCCAGCACATTCGCTGGGCGCGTGGCATGGTCCAGATCATGCGTACCGACTTTCCGCTGACCGCGCCGGGACTGACGCTGCCGCAGCGTATCTGCTACATGAATGCGATGCTGCACTTCCTTTATGCGATTCCAAGGCTGATCTTTCTGACCGCGCCGCTGATCTATCTGCTGCTGAACCACACCAACGTACCCGGCTACTGGGCGGCGGTGATGGCCTATGCGCTGCCGCATCTGGCTTTGTCCAATGTAACCAATTCGCGGATTCAGGGCGAACACCGGCACTCGTTCTGGAACGAAATCTACGAGACGGTTCTCTCGCCTTATATTCTGCTGCCGACGCTGATGGCGTTGATCAACCCCAAGCTGGGCAAGTTCAACGTGACGGCCAAGGGCGGTGTGGTGAAAAAGACCTTCTTCGACCGCCGCATTGCACAACCGTTTCTGATCATGCTGTTCTTCAATTTCATTGGCCTGCTGGTGGCGATTCCGCGCTTCTTCTTCTGGGATAGCGATCGGCCGGGCACGGTGGTGATGAACGTGATCTGGTGCTGCTTCAACGTGGTCATTCTTGGCGTGTGCACGGCCGTGGCGCGCGAAATACGCCAGATGCGGACCACGGTGCGCATCAAGCTGGTGACGCCGGTATCGGCTCTGTTGCCCGGCGGACGAACGGTGGCTGGCGAGACGATCGATATGTCGAGCGGAGGCTCAAGCATTCGTTTCACCGAACCGATCGTTTTCGAGGCGGAGACCGTGCTGCGGTTGTCCTTTCCGACACCGTCGGGCACCGCAGAATTGCCCTCGCGGGTGGTTTCCTGCGAAGGAGATGTTTTGCGCGTGCGCTTTGACCAACTGACAATTGCCGAGCAGGAAGTGCTGACCATGGTGTTATATTCCCGAGCGGATTCTTGGCTTGGCTGGGACGATATGCACGAGAACGATAATATTCTGCGGAGCCTGGGACGCATTTTCAGAATTTCGATGCAGGGGCTGGCGGCGACCTTCCGCAGTCTGCTTGGCCTCAGGCAGCGTGACATGGCAACCGTGGCGCGTTCGGTGATCTTCTTCCTCGCGGTGCTGGGACTGGGCGCGGCGCAAATGGCCGGTCAGCCGAAGAGCGCGGTCCTATCGACGCAGACGCCGGCGAACGCATCGGCCATACAGACAGCGCAACCGGCTCCGTTGCCGCCCGGCCAGTATCGCGACCGGTTTACCTTGGCCGATGCCGATGCGTCGCAGATCGAGTTGCACGGCATCGACAGCCAGCACAGCGTCTACTTCACGCTGCCTGAAACGCATGTAGCTCGCAGCGCGAAGATTCATATCTACTACGCTTTTTCTCCCAGCCTGTTGCCGCAGTTGAGCCACATCAAGCTGTTGCTGAACGGCACGCTGTTTGCCACCGTGCAGCCGACGCCGGGCGTGGGGAGCGGCTCGGACAGCCGCGACACCGAGGCCGAGTTCACCATTCCGGCCGAGTTGCTGGTGCACGCCAACACTTTGACCGTGGAGTTTATCGGCCACTACACGATGGCCTGCGAGGACCCGGCCAATACCGCCCTCTGGTCGCGCGTGCACCTGAACAGCTATCTCGATATTCAGGGCGATCTGTTGCCCCTTGCCGACGATCTGAAGCAGTTGCCGATGCCGTTTCTCGATCCGGCCGTCGTCCAGCCGCTGAGCATTCCCGTCGTCTTTGCCTCGCAGCCGTCGTTTGCGGCCATTCAGGCAGCAGGCGTGGTGACCAGCTATTTCGGTATGATCTCCGAGGCGCGGCCGGTGCGCTTCCCGGTGCATATCGGTGCGCTGCCCGAGGGCAACGTGATCGTGATTGCCGATAGCGTCGGCGGGTTGCCGCCGGGCCTCGACCTGCCGCAGATCAACGGGCCGACCGTGGCCATGCGCACCAATCCCAACGATTCCTACGGCAAGGTGCTGGTGATTGCCGGTGCCGACGCAGAGCAGGTGTTGGCTGCGGCGCAGGCCGTGGCTTTGCACAGCGATATGTTGAATGGCGCGATGACCTCGGTGGGCGAATTGCAGTTGCCCAACAGACGCAAGCCGGACGATGCGCCGCGCTGGTCGCGTACCGATCAGACGATTTCGCTGTGGGAAGATAACGCGACCGATCAGTTGCAGGGCGACGGTTCGGCCCCGCTGAATACCTACTTCCGGATTCCGCCCGATATCTTCTATTTAGAGCATCCGAATGCGAAGCTGCATCTGGTCTACCGCTACAATTCGATTCCGATTGGGCCGATCTCGAGCATGCAGATCAGAATCAACAATGCCTTCCTGGGATCGGTGCCGCTGGTGCCGGGGCAGGAGGCGTCGAAGACCATGCAGGTTGATATTCCGGTGCCGGTTGTCGATCTGCGGCCGTTTTCAAACTCGCTGAGCTTCGACTTCACCTTTCAATTGCTCAAAAAGGGCGGTTGCCAGGATACAACGCCGATCAGTATGCAGGCGGCGATTCTGCGCGACACCTCTCTGGACCTGAAGAACTATCCGCACTATGCGCCGCTGCCGAACCTGGAAGTCTTCGCCAACGCCGGCTTTCCCTACACGCGGCTGGCCGACCTGAGCGAGACGACGGTGGTGCTGCCAGCGATGCCGACCGAGCAGGAG